>CERP01012419.1_pt1 | contig 11062 bp, 6 predicted proteins | sample 530801 | NCBI WGS metagenome assembly CERP01 (sample SAMEA2620991, study PRJEB7988) | marine metagenome | biome: marine biome (ENVO:00000447); feature: surface water layer (ENVO:00002042); material: "saline water (ENVO:00002010), including plankton (ENVO:xxxxxxxx)" | depth 5 m | reverse complement strand
AAAACAATGCGAACAATTCAAAACGATTTTGTTGTTGATGTTGTCCGTTCAGTTGTCGAAAAAAATTCAAACGAAATAATTGAAATAAACACAAACAAACAGTTGTTTGAAAAAGGAATTGGAAGCGACGGGAAACGATTGGAACCATTTCCATATTCAAACCCGTATGAAAAACTAAAAAAACGAATTGGACAACCAACGGACCGGATCACTTTACGTTTGGAAGGTGATTTTTACAAATCGTTTGAAGTGATAATTGGAAACGAACAATTCCGAATCAATGCAACCGATTTCAAAACAAAATTTTTATTAAAAAGATACGGTCAAAAAGTTCTTGGATTAACAAATTCGAATGTTTCACAATTCAATCAAATGGTTATCCGTCCGGAATTATTAAAAGAAATTAGAAAAAAAATAAACTTATGAGTTCATATGCAAATCCAACCGTTCCGATTCCGCCGAATGCGGTTTTTGTTGATGCCTTAATTGGAAAACTTCAAACTTTGTTTGGTTCAATTAGTTGGTTGACTCATTCTTTCGGCCGTTCTTATATAAAAAAATCAAATCGAAACGGAATTGAATTTGTTGAACCGTGGGTATATCAGACGAACGGAAATTATTATTCCGTTGAATTCAACGATAATTTGCAAGCAATGTCATTTTTTGAGGTTGGAACGCAAACGATAAACGGCAATTTTGAACGAAACGTGACAAATTATTACGACGTTGAACTTGGCGCAATTTTTTGGGTTAACCTGGAAAAGATAAATTCTTCAAAGGGTGCGAACTATTATTTTACGGAAGAATTAAAAAGGGATGTTCGAAACAAGTTGACAAACTCAATTCCAAACGGTGTTGTTTTGACAATTGATTCAATTGAAGAAGACATCGACGATATTTTCGCAAACTATTCGTTCAACCAATTGGACCAAAAAGATTTTTTTTCTTATCCGTTCGCAAGTTTTAAATTTAATTTGACCGCAACAATTCCGGAAACGTGTTCTATTTAGAAAATGTATTTTTTTATGGTTTGTTGACCTGGACAATAATTGTTCTTTGTGAAAAATGGGGAATCCGTGAACAATTAAGCGGACGCGCTCCGAACCGGATCGTTCAAACGGCGATTGAATGCAATTTTTGTTTTGCGCATCATCTCGCGTTTATTTGTATCATTCCGGAATTTGTTTGTTGTTTAGATTTTAGGATATTTTTAATACCTTTATTCGTAGCCACAACCATAAACAAATGTTTAAACTAGGAAAACACAACGTCGAATTTTATGATTCGATTGATTCTTTGCCGTTCGACCGATTCAATTCTTTTAACAAATTCGTAATGTTGGACGCCGAACTTGGTTCGGATGTCATTGCGTTTGACCAAAAGATTTCGAAAATGTTTCAATTCTTAGGAAAAGAAATGATAAACGAAGCAACCGGCGAACTTTACAATTTGCGAAACACTTATCACAACATTATGAACGGAAACAATGTCCGGGGTTTGGCGTTCGCGTGTTTGATCCGTAAAATTGACGGCGAAAAGATTGAAGACTATTCAATTGAAAATATGAAATCAATCTTGGAAAAATTGTCCGGTTGGGGTTTGGAAATTGGAAAAGTCAAAGAAACAACCGACGTTTTAAAAAAAAACTTGAAACGGAATTGAATTTATTCTTTCCTTCAAAGTTCAACAACCTTGAAAGAAAAAACGTTTTCATTAAAAGAAAAAAACGTATTTTAGCTTTATGCGACAATTTGTTGACCGGTACGGATAACGAAGTCGCGGAAAAAATTGAGCGTTATTTACTATCATTGGCAAAACCGAAAACTTTCAACGGGTCCGGAAGTTACGAAATTGAATTCGACAAAGCATTTGAAGAACTTTGTCACACTTTGAGTTCGAACGCAAACGGTCGCAACATTAAGAAAATGACGGTTAAAGAAGTTTATATTTTAATTGATTTAAACAATAAACAAATCAAAGAAAATGGCCGAAGGTAATCCAATAAAATATTCCGATTTAGTTGTTGACGATGGCGCGATTGAACGCCTAATCAAAGCAATTGACACACTTGAAAAACGATTTTTAGGCGCACAAAAGAAATTCCGCGCGGAAATCGAAAAAACAAAAAAATCAACCGAAGATTTCACCGGCGCAACCGAAGACCAGGAAGACGAATTGGAAAAGTTGGAAAAACAACTTGAAAAATTAATCAAGGCAAACAAAGAATTGCAAGACACGGACGGCAAACTCGCGGAACAAAAGAAAAAGGCGGTTAAATTAGCGAAGGAAGAAGAAAAACTTCGCAAAAAACTAATCGAATTAACCGACGACCAAGCGGTCGCGAATGAAGAACTAAAAATTGAAATTCAGCAACAACGAAAAGTTGTAAAGGACCAAGCGAAGGCGAACAAAGGTTTGACGGGTGAATATGACAAGCAATCAAAGCGATTGAATGAACTTCGTAAAAAATATAAAAATTTAGCCGTTGCCGGTAAAGAAAACACGGATGAAGCGAAAAAATTAATTATTGAGGTTTCACAACTTGATGAAAAGTTGAAAGCGGTTGATAAATCGGTTGGACAAACACAACGTTCCGTTGGTAACTATAAAGAACAAGTCAAAGAAGCATTAGCGGAAACGGATTTGTTTGGCGCGTCAATGGGGTTTGCGTCTGAACAATCCGGATCGTTTGGAACTATCATTTCACAATTGCAAGTCATAATCGGATTTTTATCGAAAACGGTCAAAAAAAACACGGGCGAAACTACGTCGAACACGGTCGCCCAGGAAGTGAACACGAAGGCAACTAAAAAAGCGACATTAGTTCAACGTATTTTTGCGGGCGCGGTGAATTTCACATCCAAAAGTTTCGGAAGACTGAAAAAAGCATTGGTTCGTTCCGGAATTGGTGTTTTAATTGTTGCGGTTGGTTCGTTAATTGCGTTTTTTAAAGAATCAACTGCGGGTGTTGACGCGTTGGGCGGTGGTCTTGCCGGTCTTGGTCAAGTCTTCAAAGTTTTAGCCGGTCGAATTGGATTAATTGGAAAAGGGTTTGTCGATTTGTTTCAAAGTACAATCGCGGGTTTCAAAGCGTTTCAAAGTGCGATTAGTTTAAATTTTGCCGACGCGAAAAAATTCACTAAGGAAGCGCAAGACCAATCAAACCAAGCAATCAAAAGTTTCGGCGATGCGTTCAGCGGTTTGGGAAAAGCGGTTTCCGACGCGTTTGAAAGTGGTAAAAAATACAACGAATTAATTCGTCAACTTGGAAAAGATGTCATTGGATTGAATGTTGAAATTGCAAAATTGAACGCCGAAAGTGAAAAGCAAGAAGAAATCGAAGCGGACGCAACAAAAACGTTTGAAGAACGAACAACGGCGGTTTTCAAATCAATTGAAGCGCAAAAGGAAGCATCGAAATTACGCGTTGAAATTGCGGAACGTGAACTTGAAGCGGAAAAAGTTTTGTTGGATGGTTTAAAAAAGGGAACCGAATCAAGGTTGAATCAATCGCGAATTGTATCCGAAAAACAAATTGCATTGATTGAAGCGGAAAAGGATGCCGAAGTTAAAAAATTAGCATTGACACGAACGGCGAATCAATTAAATCAAGATTTAATCGAAAAGAATCTTGACATTTTAATCGATGGATTTGACAATCAAAAAACGGTGAACGAACGAATCATTGCGGATGAAAAACAAAAGTTCGACAAACGGAAAAAACTTTTGGAAGACACAATTGCACTACAAAAAGACATTTTAAAACAAGAAGTTTCCGAAATCAACAAAGTTGCAAAACAGAAAATCGACATTGCGGATCTTATTGCAACAAGTGATTCAAAACAATTGAATGACAAAATTCGCGCAATTGGATTATCTGAAATATTAGAGGGGCGTTTGTTGGAAGTTGTTCGCGAAGCAAGAACGCAAGAATCCGAATTGAATCAAGCGTTGATTGACCTGGATATTGAACGTTTGGAATTAAAAAAAGAAATCCAACAACAATTGGAAGATTTGTCCGCGCAAAACATTGAAGCCGAAAAACAACGCGCAATTGAATTGCAACGATTGGATGAAAAACGCGCATTGTTTGAAATATCTGAACGGCAAAAAGTATATGGATTCGAAGAAGAAGAATTCAAATTGTTGGAAAAGCAAAAAACAGAAATTTTAAAAAAGGGAATTGAAGACCGGGAAACAATTGAAATTGACGCGTTGAAACGTGAAAATGACCGAAACCAAAAAGTTTTGGAATTAAAATTGTTGGATGAAGAAAAAACACAAAAAGAAATCAACGAAGAATTAACAAAGTTAAAAATCAAACAATTAACAAAAGAAATTCAACTTGATAAAGAATCCGGACGGGATGCAATTGATAAGGAACTTGAATTGGCGAAATTAAAAAATCAAATTGCAATTGACCAAGAAAAAAAGAAATCCGAAGCAATTCAGAAAATTCAAGACACAACCGCAAAAGCGTTGTTCGATTCATTTCAAGCAAGTTTGGACAAACAAATCAATGAACTTGATAGATTGGAGGAAAAACAAAAAACAATCGTTGACAATCAATTGGAACGCGCACAAAACGGATTGGAAAACAATCTTGCGTTTGAAGAAAAACAACTTGCGGAAATTGAACAAAAGAAAATTAAAGCGCAAAAGAAACAAATCCAATTGGATAAAATTCGAACACTTTACAACGCGTATTCAAGCGCGTCGGCAAGTGGTGAGAAAAACGCAATTGCGAAGGTTTTAAAAGATTTTGCGATATTGCAAGGACTTGAATCGGCGGTGATGTCGTTCGGTTCCGGTACGGGCGAAAAAGGGGACATCAAAGACGTTTTGGACGCAAATTCAAACGGTTCGAAAAATGGAAATTCAATTCAATCCGGAGTTGTTCGCGGTGAATCACACGGAAAACGCGGTTTCGGAATTCCGGTTTTGGTTGAAGGAAACGAAGGGATTTGGAAAGGTTCAACAATGTCAAAGTTTGGAAAAGACAATTTTGTATCATTGACAAAGGCAATCGACACGGGCGCAATCGGTTCAAACTTTATGCAACCGCAAGTTAACGCGATTCAAATTCAACAAAAAACCGGTGTTGATTCCAGGTTATTAAACGAAATGAAGGCGACACGGCAAGCGATTGAAAACAAACCGGAACAAATTGTTGATGTTGAAAAAGTGACGCGCGGGGTGATGGATTTCATTGATACAAGAAAAAGCGCGAACAAAAAAGTAATTAATCGACACCGGATCACAAAAAAACGATTTTAACCAATGGCGAAACAAAACATCACGTTTGAAATTGACGGACAACCGGCGGGAACACCGGCGAATTTGGGCGAAATAACATTGTCAGCAAATTGGGGAAATCGCGAAGGAGTTACGGAAAACGAAATTTCAACAACTTCAATTGATTTTGTTCTTGAGGATGCGAAAAAAATCAATCAACACGTTGCGGATGGCTTGACCGGTGGGGTTGGTATATTTGAAGGAATACCCTATAAAATCGCATTAAACGAACAAAACATTTTTGACGGTTATATTGACTTGACAAACGACGCGGACTTCATTGAAAATGAACGTGTCATTGCAAACGTGGTCAAAACGGGCGGTTCCGATTGGTTGAATGATGTCGCCGACGGTTTTTCATTCGGTTTCCTTCGTCAACAAAATTTTATAAAAGATTCCGACTATGTTGTTGTTCCGTACGTCTTAAATTTTAGACCGGAAGCGTTCATTATTGGACAACTTTCAATTTCGTTTTATATTTTACAAAAAGAATTGATTCAAAACATCCGTGACATTGCGGACAACGTCGCAAACGTGATTGAAGCATTTGGAAAGGTGAACCCGGTCGGTGAAATAATCACGGCAAGTTTGAAATTGACGGCCCAAATTGCATATTCAACCGCGATTGCAATCGCTTTAATCCAGGTTATAAAAGATTTAATCAATCAATTTTTTCCGCCGGTTCGAAGGTATCGCGCAATGACTTTTAAAAGAATGTTTGAAGTTGGTTTAAATTTTCTTGGTTTGGATTTTCAATCAACAATTTTTGACGATGCAACATTCAAAAATTCGGTTTTCCTTCCAACAAAATCCGAACGGGGCGGAATATTAGGAAAAACGGACAAATTTGGACATCCAAACCAAAATTCCGCAATTTATAATTTTGGCGATTTCATTCGAACAATGTTGTCAATGTTTAACGCAAATTATAAGATTCAAAACGACACTTTTATTTTTGAACGCCGTGATTATTGGGACAACTTGTCAACGTACATTTTGCCGGATGTTGAAACAAACCAATCGGATCGATTGTCAGAACTTCAATACAACACGGATGAATTTGTAAAAAATTATTTTATTTCGTTTCAAACGGACATCCAGGACCAAAACACATTGGAGAAATTCACCGGAACAAATTATCAGATAATAAACACGCCCATAAATACAACAAATCAAAAAATGACGGCCGGGAAAGGTTTGGCACAAATTCGACCGCCGTTTGCAAGGGGTGTTCGCAAAGAAGGTTTAACAGTTTACGAAAAAACATTGTTGACGATTGCAAACTTGGCGGATTCGGTTGTCAATACTTTAGGCCAAAAATCAAAATTAGGCGCAACAATTAAGAAACGCGCCGGAATGTTGACATTGTCAGCCGATACAACGGCGGTCGATAAGTTTCTTTTTATGAGAGGGCAACAAATGCAAAAAACACAAATTTCCGCCAAATTATTATGGGATAATTTCCATTTTATTGAATCATTCGCGGAAATAACGGACACGGCAACCGGTAAAATAATACACAATCAACACGTTTTGCAAACGGGTGAAAAAATTCCGTTTTGTTTAGACGATTGGAATAAACTTTTGAACAACAACAAGTTCAACACGGTAAACGGTCAAACGGGCGAAATCATTTCAATTGATTGGGATTTTCAACAAGGAATTGCAAATATAAGCTATAAAATAAAACAACTTTACACAAAAAACATTATTTTAGTGTTTAACGATGGACAATAATTATTTCAAAGAATCTTTAAAACTTGCCGAACAATTTTCAAAAGATTTGAAAAACGTTCCGCAAATATTTGATTCAATGTTGTCCGAAGTTCTTCCAAACGCAACACCGGAAGAAAAAATCAAATTGCAACAACTTGTTCAAGAGTCAAACAAGGTTATTGAAAACGCGCGGAAAACGGGCGATTTTGTGAAAATAAAACAATCGATTGACGAATTGAATTCGAAGTATGGGCGCAATAATCACACGTAGGGAATACAAAAACGAATTTCGGCCGGAAGTCACTTCGTGGCTATTGGGGAACGTTGGCGACCGGATTATTTTGGAAATCGACGTTGAAGTTGAAATCTTTTTTCAATCGTCAAATTCGCAAACAATTGTTTCAAACGGTTCGAATCAATTTATTCGTTCATCCGGTAATTTTTTGGAAGACGGTTTTTTTGTTGGTTGTTTGATTGGTTGGTCAACCGTTACCGGCGCGGTGACGTATATCGGAACGGGTGTTGTGACTACTTTGTCGCCTACACGAATGCGTTTAACACTTGTTTCCGGAACTTTTCCGCCAACGGGAACATTTCCGTTTGACGATGGAACAACGGTCGCAACGCCGTTAATTATGTTCAGCAACAACAACGTTGAAGGTGTAAATTTGAACTACAATTTGATTGCAAATTCGGAAGTTGGTTCAGCGTCATTGACTTCGTTGGTTGATGGAACAACACCACAATTTATTGCGTCCGGACTTGATCCGACGGACACAACAACGGTAATTCCAATGGAAACGGTTGGTTTTAATTCCGGACATTCGGTTTTTAACGCGTCAATTGTTGGACTTGGTAAAACCGGATACACGCAAAAATTTAAAATTGAAATTGATTTTCACATCATTCCATTGTTCGACACGTTGTCAGATTTTGAAACAAATGTTGCGCCGTCTTTTTTGTTTGATTCCGATTCGTTGACGGATGTTTTTGAAATCACTTTTGAACCCGAATTGAGAAATCCAAACGTAATAATTGAAACGGACACATCCGAAACTCGGTTGTTTGGTGCGGTTGGTTGGTTTAATGAAAATTTTAACGGAAATGAAACGGATTATTCCGTTATCGGTGTGAATTATTCAACCACAACGGGGGTGAATGTTAGCAAAATTTTAAAGGATGCGCCGACAAATTTTCAAATTACTTTGAATCAACCAGGTGCAAATATAAATTCAAATTATAAACTTGGTTTTATTACCGTTCCACTTGACAAAAGTTTGATTTCTGACAACGATAAAACGAATCACGAAAATATTCTTTTAAACGATTTAAATTCAACTATAAAACAATCGACAAGTTCGTTTACTTTTCCCGGTTATGGAAACGCATCCGGCGCAAAAATGGAAATGCGTTTTGATTCAATTACAAATTCCGGTTCAACCGTTTACATTTCCGGACAATTTCAACCAAACAATGATTTTAATACTTACTTTGATTCAATTGACGAATCAAATTGGAATTATTTGTTTTTTGTTTCGCTTGCGGATTCAAACCTTGCGTCAAATGTTTCGGACCGAACTTCATTAATTGTTGATTTCAACACATTGTCAGAAATTCCGCCAACGTTCGTTTTGGGGGATGCTACAATTCAAGTATTAAATCACGCGCAAGGAATTACAAACATAGGTTCCGCGAATTATTTGGGGACGGTCGAAGACGAAATTTTGACAAAAACTTTGTTTTATTTAGACACGGCAAAAAACGAATCAATTGACACGATAAAATTTAAAATTGAAGGATTCAACGCCGACAACGGATCAACTTTTGATTGTGAAAATTACGAAATTGACACTTCGATTTTTCCTTTGGACACAACCGGCGTTCAACTTTTTAACGTGGACACAACGCGAGGTTTTCAAATGACAACCGGGGTTGATAAAAACTTTGTGAAAATTGTCCGCGATTCAACGGAAGATATTGGAACAAAAAAAGCGTTTTACTTTTATTATGCCTTGCGTCCGCGTTGGGAATATTGGATTGAAAACACCGACGTTCCGGACGATTTAATTGACGGAACAAAACGATTCGACGGAAAAAATCAAAATTGGGCGCGATTAGATTCGATTTTTAATTATTGGCGTTTAAGATTTTCAGTTGAAACAAAATTAAATTCAGATAGTGAAATAATAAATACAAAAAATTCTTCCAATTTATACATCAACACGTTTGAAGAATCGACCGTTTGGGATGGAAGTATTAATCATTACAACGAAACAAAATCGGTAAATTTATACACCGGACTAAACACCGAAGGAATTCGAACAAACGCGATTCTTGAAACGGAACCGACGTTGATTGAAGCGGATTTCGACCTTGAAGACGTCGCCGGCGATGTTGGAAACATTTCGAATTATTACGGCGTTATAAGAATTGAAACTTTTGAACAAGGCGGAATAAAAGGAATTGAAATGATTTCGACAATTTTGGACAATGTAAACGGAATTTTAAAACCCGTTAGCGGTTCAACAAAATGCAAGATTGAAAAAATAAGCGCGACAAAAATACGATTGTCAGCGTTGATTGATAATAATTTACTAAACACAACCGGAGTTGGATACAAGACAAGCGCAAGAATTGGATTTTCGAATCTTTCTACGCCTGGAATATATGGAAGCCAATACGGAAACCAATACGATTAATTATGGCGGATTTATTAAACAGGGCGAACGTTGACACGGCTATCAACACACTTTTGGACGATGCACAACCAAACGAAGCGATTCAACCATCGGATCACAACGGTTTGTTGAAAAATATCTTGGACACGCTTGCAAACGGTTTATCCGTTACTTTGCGAACCAATCCGGAAACAGCCGGACAAGATATTGAAATCACTTCGGGGGATAAATTAAAATATAAAGATTCAACATTTTTTAATTCGGTTGTGACCGATACATTGACGGCGGACCGAACGTTGATACTTCCAAACAAAAGTGGAACAATTGCGATTTTGTCAGACATTGAAAATCTTTTTACAGACGATTTAACACTTGGCGCGAATCGTTCACATAATGCGGTTGAATATGATTGGAAAATCACACACAACGCAACGGACGGAACAATTAATGGTTTTGGTGTTGATACCGGAAAGGTATTTCATTCGGGGGGAAAATCATCCGTTAACAGTTCTTATGCAACAAATTGGTTTTATGGACAATTTTCATCACTTTTCACCAACACTTTGACAAATGCAAACACAACCATAAATCAAACGAATTCAAGTTTAATATTAACAAATACCGATTCGGTAAATGATACAACTTTTTTAAATTTATCTCCGACTACTTACAACGCAAATCACACCGGATTAACAACGCAATCGGATTTAGCGTTGACCGGTACACAATCAACGTTAATAAATCAAAGCGGAATTGGAACAAATTTAGCGACGGCAAAACTTGACTTGACAAATTCGTCTTCAATATTTTATTATGACGTTGGCGACACGATTTCATACATTGAAGCCGGGCCATTAAAAACATTTTTGAAGTTCGAAGAAACCGGAGCAACACCGGGTGGTGGTGTTTTTGAAATGTCACGTTCAACCGGACATTCGTTCACAGACAACAACACAAACGGAAGCGGTTTATTGTATGGCGCGGATTATTCCGCGAATTATACATCCAGGAGTTTAGTTGACAAGGCCTATGTTGATTCAAGCGCGGGCGGGGATTCAATTTACACGGCGGACGGTACTTTGTCGGGGCCGAGAACGGTTGATTTAGATGCTAATTTATTAACTTTTGATGCTGATACCGGTGGACAAATAAGGCTAAATCGAAGCGATTTTAGTTCAACCGATATTTTTAAAATAATTGGATATACAGCAGGCGGTAATTTACCATTCTTTAAAGTTGGTACATACGGGCAAGTTGAGTTAATGGGGCGATTGAACGCAAGCGCATTCAAGGTTTATAAGTCGGGTTCAACAAGTGAAGTTTGTTTCGATACCGGTGGAAATAATGGCGGTGGATTTATAGGAAAAGGAATA
>CERP01005149.1_pt1 | contig 11066 bp, 14 predicted proteins | sample 530801 | NCBI WGS metagenome assembly CERP01 (sample SAMEA2620991, study PRJEB7988) | marine metagenome | biome: marine biome (ENVO:00000447); feature: surface water layer (ENVO:00002042); material: "saline water (ENVO:00002010), including plankton (ENVO:xxxxxxxx)" | depth 5 m | reverse complement strand
AAGTGGGACAGATTCTTTTTACTTGAAATTATAGAAAAATATAAAGCACTGAACCGATGACAAAAAAAGAGGCTATGAATCTAATTGCATCGCATTATAATCGTATTAAAAAGATTGTTTTGATGAGTGAAAAGAAATATTTTCCTAACAACAAAGGGTTGTATCATGAAGACATCACACAGGATTTATATTTAAAAATACATAAGGAATTAGAAAAAATCCCAAACAATAAAAACGAAATAACAAAATTCCTAGACCGATACATATATGGTCAAGCGTATATATATCAGAGTATAAAACAAATATTGATTAACACATTTAGAAGGGAAAGCAAATATACTCGGCTTGACTATTTAAAATTGAGTGAAAATGAAAAGAAATATCTAGTACAAAAAATTGATAAAATACAAGAAGAAACAATACAAGACAAAGTAGATAAGTACGTAGACACCTTCTATTGGTTTGACAAAAAGGTTTTTAATCTGTATCGCTATGAGTTTAAAACACATCCAACAGAAATGAGCAAACAAACAAAGCTATCAGAATCGACTATTTATAGAACAGTTAAAAGATGTAAAATTAAAATCAACGAAAAGCTAAAACGAGATTATTATGACAAGTAAAGGTTTAGGAGACGATATTGCTAAAATAACAAAAGCTACAGGCATTAAAGCTGTAGTGGATAAAATTGCAGAAGTAACAAATACAGACTGTGGCTGTGATAAACGTCAAGAAAAACTAAACAAATGGTTTCCAAAGCGTGGAAGCCTCCGACAAGATGAATACGCCTTTTTAGATATGTTTTTTGCAACCTACAATGGAAACACCTTAAAATCAGAACAAGAGCGTGACATGCTTTATGCAATCTATAATAGAGTAAACAAAGCTAAAGAACAACCTACAAGTTGTCCACCATGTTTACAACGATTAATCGATAACCTTAAAAAAAAGTACAATGAATATTGAAAATAAAAGGAAAGTTAAACTAAGCGAAATAAAACCCTCAAAAAATAATCCTAGAGTAATTAAAAACAAAAAATATTTTGAACTAGTTGAATCATTAAAAAGCTTTCCTGAAATGCAAAAAATTAGAACAATTGTAGTTGATGAAAACATGATAACTCTAGGCGGCAATCAAAGACTAAAAGCAGCTAAAGATGCAGGACTAACAGAGGTATGGATTGACCAAGCTATCGGATGGAGTGAAAAAAGAAAACAAGAGTTTATTATAAAAGACAATGTATCTGCCGGAGAATGGGATGACGACATATTAGCAAATGAATTTGAGCCGGAAGATTTAAATGCATGGGGGTTAGATGTACCAATGACAGATGAAGATGAAGATAAAATTGAAAAGCAGGAAATTGAATTTAGCGAGTACTTAGACGAATCACATAATTATGTGGTGCTAATGTTTGATAATGATATTGACTGGCTATCAGCGCAAACACATTTTAATCTTAATAGCGTGTATTCTAAAAGAGCAAATGGAAAACCGTGGAGCAAAGGAATTGGCAGAGTTATAAAAGGAGATCAATACTTGAAAAGACTAAAGGATGAATAACATTTATATCGCTTCTTACAATAGGGCTGATAAAGTTAGGACATACGAATATTTAGACTGCGGACATATTGTTGTGCCTGAAAGTCAAGAAAAACAATACAAAAAAAGATATGGCAATGCTGTTATTTCAATACCTGATAATAGAGATGGATCAGTAAGCAAAAAAAGAAATGCGGTTTTAGATTTAATACAAGAAGGACATGAGGATGGATACGGTTGGATATGTGACGATGATTTTGTTGCATTAAGAAGAAAGAAAGAAAATATAAAAATGACAGGAGATGAAACTTTAGAACATTTTGAAAGGTTATACATAATGGCAAAAGATTCAGGTGCTAAGTATGGGGGTTTTGATTATTCAAGTGACAAAATGAAACTTAAGGACATGACACCATTTAGTTTAACAAAGTGCTGTTTTGGTTTGGCTTTAGTAAATGCAAAAGATGGGATTAGATATGACGAAAGATTTAAATTAAATGAAGACGTTGAGTTTTTTATTCAAAAGATGAATGACAGTAGATATTTAATGCGCGATAATCAATACGTAAGCGAATTTTATGGAGAAGATGGCGGAAAGGATTCAGTTATAAAATATAGCAGAAGTGATCAGAAAAAATATGCCACGATGATTAACAATAAATGGGGCTATAAAGCTATGGTATGGGAAAAAACAAAATTTAGGTTTTACACACCAATTAAAGGAGCATGAAAATATTTAGCCCAAGTTATAAAAGAAGCGAAGGAGTTAAAACACATCTGCTTATTCCGGATGTGGTTTACTGTGTTGCAGAAAATGAAAAAGAAGACTATTTAAAGCATGGTTATAATGTAGAAACAATGCCAAATGAATTACAAGGCAATATAGCAAGGGTTCGAAATTATATGCTTGAAAATTTTGTGAAAGACAAAGGCATTGTGATTGATGACGATATTGAAGGATTTAAAAGATGGACTAAAAAATATGATAAAATTATAACTAAAGACATTGATAACATTTATGAATTTATCGAACAGGGTTTTAATCTATGCGAAGAATTTGGTGCAAAGTTATGGGGCTTAAATATTTTAGGTGATAAAGGAAGCTATAGAGAATATTCACCTTTCAGTCTAACTAACCCAATTAGCGCATCATTTATGGGGTTTTTAAAGACCGATCTAAGGTTTGATGAAAGGATACCACTAAAAGAAGATTATGATTACTCTATACAGCATGCAAATAAGTTTAGAAAACTATTAAGAATAAATTATGCACACATGATTAAAAAAGATCATGGCAATAAAGGGGGTTGTGCTGATTATAGAACTGTAATAAAAGAAAAAGAACAATTAAAAATATTACAAAAAAAATGGGGGAAACAAATTGTTAGAAACGATATGAAAACATCAAGCAGTAAAAAAAAGGGTTTTGATATAAATCCTATTATAAAAATACCAATTAAAGGAATATGAATAACGATTGGGAATTAAGCTTAGGATTTTATGGAGGCTTTGTAATTGGCTTTCGTCACTATCCACAAAAGGACTGCACAGACTATGTTTTTTATTTACCATTAATTGATTTATGCCTTACTATCTATGAAGACTAAAAGAAACACAAAAGAAAATATGATTAGCTATTATTTTGATTTGCTTTCATATACAAAAACACCAAAACACAGAAAATACATAGTTAATATGCTTGGGTATATATGTGGCGAATTACCAAATCCTGAAAAAAGAAAGGGAAAACCAAGAGGAATTAAAATTAACAGTGAAGAAACAGAGAAGAATTATGGCTAATGAAGAAAATTTAAAACCTTTTGAAAAAGGTAAATCAGGAAACCCAAATGGAAGACCCAAAGGCGCACCAAATCGAAGTAAAACAATATTAGACATATTATCATTAGAACAGAAAGCTGTAAACCCAATTACAAAAAATGAAGAAACATTAAATCAATTACAGTTAATAGTTCTTGCAATGTTAAAAAAAGCACGAGCAGGTGAAGTACGAGCAGCACAATGGCTAGTAGATAATGGATATGGGAAACTAATGGAAAACTTCGAAGTAAACCAAACAGGAGAAAATACAGGCAGTTTAAAAGACTTAATTCGTGCATTTAGAACAGAAGATCAAGATTCATGATAAATACCTAAAACCATTCTTAAATGATAGCAGGTATTTTATTGTTACAGGGGGGCGTGGGAGTTCTAAATCCTTTTCTATATGTTTTATAATACTTGGTTTAATATCTGAAGAAACAGGGCATAATGTTTTATTTACAAGATATACTTTGAGGTCTGCATCTATTTCAATTATACCAGAGTTTATGGAAAAGATTGAATTAGCAAATATGATTGAGCAATTTCATATTACAAGAGATGAAATAATCCATAAAAAAACAGGTAGCAAAATAATCTTTAGAGGTTTAAAAACAAGTAGTGGTGACCAAACAGCAAGTTTAAAATCTCTTACAGGTATTACTACTTGGGTAATGGATGAAGCAGAAGAATTAAATGACGAAGATATATTTGATAAGATAGATTTATCAGTTAGACAGCAAGGGGTTTTAAATCGTGTTATAATGATCCTAAATCCAACAACAAAAGAGCATTGGATATATACAAGGTTTTTTGAAGGAAAGGGCGTAGAAGGTGGTCTAAATGGCTTCAAAGACGACACGACATATATACACACAACCTATTTAGATAATATTAAAAATCTTTCAGAAAGTTTTATTAATAGAATTAATGAAATGAAAGTGAGAAGACCTGAGCGTTACAAGCATCAAGTTCTTGGGGGATGGCAATCTAAAGCAGAAGGTGTGATCTTTGAAAATTGGAAAATAGGAGAATTTAAAGAAGTAGGTAAAATTGTAGCAGGAGCTGACTTTGGATTTTCTAGTGACCCCTCTACCCTAATATTAACAAGCATAGATACAGATAATAAGATAATCTATTTGAAAGAATGTTTTTATCTGAAAGGTTTGACAACATCTCAGTTATCGACTTTATATCAAAAATATGCAGGTGAAAATTTGATTATAGCAGATAGTGCAGAACCAAGACTAATAAATGAATTGTCTTTAAGATCAAACGTAAAGCCTAGCATTAAAGGGCAAGGCTCTGTAATTTATGGAATTAGTCTAATGCTAGATTATGATTTAGTAATTGACCCATCTAGTGAAAACCTAATAAAAGAATTAAATAATTATAAATGGCTAGAAAAGAAAAGCCAAACACCTATCGATAATTTTAATCATCTTTTAGATGCAGCGAGATATAGTATTGGTTACCAACTAAAAAACCCAAGAAGTGGGGAATATAATATTATATAAAAACCTAGACCGATTTACCTACCCTTAAACGTATATATAACATAGTATTTTTTTAAATGGCAACAAAAACACTTAAAGTACCTAATAAACTATCTGAGATAACTCTAGGACAATATCAGCAGTTCAGTAAAATATCTATTGAAAATGCAGATGAAGATTTTCTGCAAAAGAAAACGATAGAGATATTCTGCGGAGTTGATTTAAAAGATGTAGATAAAATAAAATATACATCTATAGTTCGTGTAATTGGTGTTATAAATAAAATGTTTAGTAGCAAATCTATTTTTAAAGATCGATTTAAAATGAATGGTATTGAATATGGATTTATACCAAAGCTAGATAATATGACTTACGGTGAGTTTGTTGATTTAGATACGCTAATGAATGATTGGCAAACGATGGATCAAGCTATGGCAGTTATGTACAGAAAACTTAAAGACAGTCATAATGATAAATACACCATAGAAAATTACGATGCAGATGAAGTAGATGACATGAAGCAAATGCCATTAGATATAGTTTTTGGTGCTATTTTTTTTTTGGAAAGTTTAGGAAAGGAATTAACGATGCATACCCTAAATTATTTGGCGAAGGACAAAAAGAAAATCAATACTCAGCAGAGAGCAATCTTAGCGAAAATTTTGGATGGTGGACTACCTTCTACAGTTTGGGAAAGGGAGACATTACCAAGTTTGAAGACATAGAAAAATTAAACTTCAAAGCTTGTCTTACATATTTAAGTTTTGAAAAACAAAAAAATGAAATAGAAACTAAAAGAATAAAAGATGCCAGACAAAACCGATCTTATTGATTCACTCTACGAGAGGCTATTTTTAAACGATGACGAACAGATAGTTTTGTCAGATGGATTTGAAGGAGCTTTGATAGGTGTCAGTGCAGCAGAACCTAAAGTTGCTATTTATGATTTTTGGAAAGCTCTTGACATAGTTATTAAAGAAGCACCTGAATTAGACTTTGATCAATGCTTAGAATGGCTAGAAGAATTTGTCAGTTACAAAATAGAAGATTCTGAATCACTCACACCAATATTCGCAAAAACGCTATGAACAACTATTTTAAAGTTATTGATGATTTACAGACAGCAGCAATAGCAGAGCCATTTGTCAATACAGTAACACAAGGAGACATAACAGACATTGACCTGAACAAAAACACAATATTTCCACTATGCCATTTGACGATAAATAATGTGACTCTAACATCAAACATTTGCACAGCAGATGTATCAATTATACTTATGGACATAGTGGATTTTTCTAAAACAGCACCTGCTTCTGATATAAGAGGAAACAACAATGAGATGGATGTTTTAAATACACAATTAGCTGTAGCAGGTAGATTACAAGCTGAACTATTAAGACTAGATACCTATTACAATGATTACCAACTAGACAGTCCTTTTAATTGCGAACCGTTCACAGATAGATTCGAAAACAATGTAGCAGGGTGGGCGGTTTCTTTTTCAGTAACTATGGCAAATCCATCAACTAAGTGCTAATGGAATTAAAAGAATTAAAAGCAGCCTTAAATATATTTGGTAAAACTGTTGTAGCTAATTCTAAAAAAAAGCTAGATGGCAACAGTTCACTAGCAAGGTCATTGCGCTATCAATTAAATGAAAGCTATGGAGCTATTGATTTTGAATTTTACATGCAGCAGTATGGACTATTCTACGATCAAGGAGTAAGGGGAAAAGACCCTAGCAAAGTTTCTCCTAATGCTAAGATTAAAGGACAGCAGGGAGTTGGAAGAGATATTGTCACAGGGCAGTTTAAAAAAAGTCCATACAGATTCGGATCAGGCAGAAGCAGAGGCACATTTGAAAGCTTTACAAAAAAGATGGAAAAGTTTGCTCGAAAAAAAAATATACGCTTTAGAAATGCAGATGGCACTTTCTCAAAAGGTGGTTACAAAAGCATGGGTTTTGTCATTGCTAGAAATATTTATTACAGAGGTTTGAGAGGCAGTTTATTTTTTACAGACCCATTCATGAAAGCCTACAAAGACTTAATTCCCACGATGGAAAAAAGCCTTGTATCTGATATTGAAAACTTTTTTGACTTAGCAACTAAAAACATTAATAGATGAGTACTAAAATAAACGTTAGAAGTCCGTATTACTTAGATATACAAGAACCTACTGCGCCATCTGTAGAACTTACCTGCGCCTTAATAGCTTTGAGTGGTTTTAGCGTTGATGAGTTTGGAAACGTTAGTTTGCCTGACACTTCTTATGGAGATATACTGTCCTACACTTCCACAGATTCAGATTTTGCAAATGGAAAATTCGCAACTGTTAGTGCAGACACATCAAGAACTGTAACCTTTAGAATAAGCATACCACCTAATTTTACAAATTCTGCAAACGATTATATTGATTGTGATGCTATAACGACACAACCTAAATTAATATGCACAGGCGGAGTAACTACAAACGGAAGCATCCCAAATCAAGCACTTAACACAGGTGGGAATACAGCAACTATAAATTTAAGTTCTTATTTTACACAAGGCTCAGCAGCAATTTCAGGATATAATATTACAAATACGTACCCTACTTATGTTTATGTAACTACAAGTGGCAATGATTTATTGATTACAACTCAAAATATTGCAGGAACAGTCGATGTTTTTGTCGAAGCTTTTGACAGTGGTGATAATACTTGTAGTGCTACACAACCAATTCAGATTACTATAACAGCAACAGATGCATTTACCTGTACAGAGGCAGCTTTGCAAGGTGGCATAGTCAATCAGGATGGAAGTATTATAAAACCTAATTCAACAGGAACTGTAGGTGATATTAGAACAACTCCTACAGGATCGCCAATAACAAGTTTAGCTGCTAATAACACAGGCAGTTTTATAAGTCATACTTTATATTTTGATATTACAGTACCAACAGGCTACACAAATACAGGAGCAACGGTACAATGTTCTAAAAATTACGATCAAGTAAGCAGTGCATTGCCTTTATTTGATTGTGATGTAGCTAATTTAACAGGTCAAGCAATCTATACAAGTGGTGCAGTTTTAAAAGGTAATGCAAGTAAAGGAACAATAAGTGGATTTAGTCCAATAGATTTTTTAGCAGTAGATGTAGTAACCGCTAGAAGCGTGACATTTTCTGTAACTCCTCCTGCAAGTGGGTATTCAAATAGTGGAGGTTCTGATATTTCTTGTCCTTTAGTTTTACAACAACCCACAATACAAATTATTACAACTGTTGGCTCAAATGTATGGTATTACCTTCAAGGGGTTGTGGGTAATGGATGGGAATATATATACAAAGCGGACAATCCTAGCCCAAATAATTATTGGAGCTCAATCGAAGGTTATTATGATAACAACCCAACAGTGCCAAAAACAGCATTACACGTTGGTAAAAAAGGTTATTTTATTGACAATGATCCTTCAAATTGGATCGGTTCTTCAATTTCAGCTAGTCCAACTAAATTTCTTCAGGGATCTACCATCACAAATGCGTATTACCTTGTAACACAAGCACAAAGACAACAAACTCCAATACAAAATTTGACTTTTGATTATTACATCAGAGTAAGTGGATCGAAAATAATAACTGAAGTATGGAAATGGTATTACAATACTAAAATAGGTATAAGAATAAAATAATGGCATTAAAAACAGCAAACTTAGAATTGTATATCTACACAGGTACATCAGGGAACTATGTATCAACAGATTTAAGATATACCCTACAAAAAAGCATAGTAGGTCAAAACACAAAAATATTGTTTGAAATTTCAGAACTGATTAGAGATTATATCAGTCAAACTTTTAATAATGATTATGTTTCGCAATGTGTTTGGGTCACAGCAGTGACTACTCTTTTTGATGATGATGATACAGTATTCACTTATGGTTCGCCAACTGTAGAAACATTTATAGCATTGGATGGCTACGGATATTTCGAAGATGAAATAAACCCTGAGCTTACTCGAAATGCACTAATAACAGCAAACACTATTTATCTTCCTGAAAATACAACAGGCAAATTGCCAATATTTGCAGAAGGTGTTGGGAAAGTTATAATAGACTCAGCTACAACAGAAATTACAGATACAGGAAACACAAACCAAAAAATACAATACATAACAATTCCTGCAAACAGTTCTACTATTCAGGTTTATGACACAGACGATGCGACACTCAAAAAAACAATAACAGTTAATAATATTTGTGAGCCTAAATTTACACCTTACAAAATCACTTTCGTTAATAAATATGGAGTATACCAAGATTTATGGTGTTTTAAAAAGAGCACAGAAACATTTAACGTAACGGATGAAAAATATAAAAGAAATACAGTAGTAAATAATAGCGTTGAATATCCTACCTATAATGCACAAGAAGAAAGATATAACACCAACGCTAAACAAAGTATCACATTAAATACAGGCTTTATAAATGAAGATTCTAATAGTGTAATTGAAGAGCTATTTTTAAGCGAAAATGTATGGATCAGGAAAAACTCCAAAACACTTCCTGTAATACCAAAGACTAAATCATTGACATTTAAAACAGTAGTCAATGATAAACTAGCAAACTACACAATAGATTTTGACTTTGCATTTAATAAGATAAATAACGTACGTTAATGTTAAACTTACAGCTTTATATAGAGGGGCAAGAAGTTGATTTATACAAAGATGAATCAGTTACATTGACACAAACTTTACAAGATGTAAAAGACATTGAAAAAGTGTTTACAGATTTTAGTAGGACTTTTAATGTACCTGCATCGAAAGTAAATAATAAACTATTTAAGCATTTCTATAATTATCATATAATAGGCTATGATGCTCGTAAAAAGAAAGATGCTGAAATATATCTAAACTACAAGCTGTTTAAAAAAGGCAAAATAAAACTTGAAGGAGCAACAAGAAAAAACAACAAAGCACACACATATAAAATTACATTTTTTGGTAATGGAGTAAACCTCAAAGACTTATTAGGTGACGATAAATTAGATGCCTTAGCACTTTTAAAAGATTCATTTAATTTCACTTATAGCGATGCGAATATAAAAACCTATATGCAAAGCGGTTTAAATGTAACTGCAGGTGGAATAGATTTTAATCAAGCTATAATATTCCCTTTAATAACACACACTAAAAGACTAGTTTATGATTCTGCAAGCAGCTCAGCTTATGGTAATACAGACAAACAAAACAACATAGCCTACGAAGCAGGAAGCACACACGGACTTCAACTCTCACAATTAAAACCTGCACTTAGAATCTATCCTATAATAAAAGCAATCGAGGCGCAATATGGATTGCTATTTAGTGAGGATTTTTTTAACACAACTAATGAACCTTTTTACAATTTGTATTTGTGGCTTCATAATAAAACAGGAGGACTATTTGAAGACGAGGGCAATGTAACTCCTGTAGGTAATTTTAACCTAGTAGATGTTACGGGTGCTACAATTGATTTATTTGATAATTATTTTACAACACCTCAATCTGACCAAATAGGCAAACCAAAAGCAAACAAAGAAAAAAAATTAGATGTTACTGTAAAGCCTTCAGTTACTGATGCTTTTTCATTTGTTATATATAAAAATGGGGAAGTCTTTGAAAGGTTTGACAATGTAACTAGAGATGCTCAGACAAATGATTATGCAATAAGAGATTTAGTCATTGAAAACGGAACATATACTTTCGCAATAGAATCAGATGTGCCGAGCACTTATGACATTAATTTTTTTGTTAGAAGAAAATCTACTTTTAAAAATGAAGTGTTTTTCACAGGAACTGCTGAGGTTTTAACAGACGTACAACTAAGAGCATCAAATCAATTACCTGATATTAAAGTCATAGATTTTATCACCTCTTTATTTAAACTTTTTAACCTTACATCATTTCAAAATGAAAGCGGTGTTATCGAAGTAAAAACACTAGACAACTTTTATGCAAGCAGCAAAAAAATATGGGATGTAACTGAGTTTATAGATAAAACAGAGTCAAGTGTCGATTCAGTATTACCTTACAAACAAGTAAATTTGAGATATGATGGGCATGATAATTTCTTTGCTAAAAATCACAGCGAACTATTTAACCAGGAATGGGGCTCTTTAAAATATCAAGCTAGTGAAAAGTTTGAGGGCGCAGCATATACAATTACAGTACCCTTAGAGCATTT
>CERP01002005.1_pt1 | contig 11091 bp, 11 predicted proteins | sample 530801 | NCBI WGS metagenome assembly CERP01 (sample SAMEA2620991, study PRJEB7988) | marine metagenome | biome: marine biome (ENVO:00000447); feature: surface water layer (ENVO:00002042); material: "saline water (ENVO:00002010), including plankton (ENVO:xxxxxxxx)" | depth 5 m | reverse complement strand
CTGTAGCTGGTTGTTAAAGGCTTGCTGGTTCTGTCCTGTAGCCAAACCTAGTAGGTTCTGTTGGCGTCCAATCTCAGCATTACGTAAGTTCTCTGCTTGTAAGGTTAGTTGGTCACGGGCGTTACGCTCTGCGTCTACCCGCCCTTGCTGTAACTCGCGACGTTGTTGCACCGCACTAGAACTGTCTGAGAGACCTCGACGAGCTAATGCTTCCTCAGAAGCGTCTCCCGCAATGCGGAAGCTGTCGTCAATGTTCCCTGTCAGGACATTCTCGTACGCTTGAATAACATTTTGAAACTCAGGAATATCCATAGCTGAAGCATATTGTGACATCTCCTTAATCCGACCGAAACTACTCTCAATAGTAGCGTCAATCTCATCTTGCAAAGCTTGTTCCTCTGCTGTCTTAGGGAGCTCTTGACGGACAATCTGTCGAGTGCCGTCAGCACGTGTAATAGTCTTTTGTTCTACTCCAGAAGTGTAATCGACAAAGTCAAGCATCTCCTGACGCTCTGGTTCTGTGATTTCTGGTACATCTGGCTCGAATAAACTGCCCATCTAATATCCTTTCGTATACATTATATCATATCTTTGTTTAGGAGTCAATTAATAAAAAACTTCTACGCTTATGTAGTCAAAGTTAGCTAATTTCTTAGCCCATTTACCTTTCTCATACGCTGTATCAGGTTTATTAGTCATTATGTCTTAATGATCCAGTTAAGCAGCATGGCAGGAGGCATATTCTCACTACCACCGTCACCATAACTAGTGACTGTGATAGCAGGTGTCTCTTCTCCAGTTGTCGTAGCACTCCCTCCTAGACTAGCAGGAATGTTGTTCGCTCCACCGCCAAAAGAACCGAAGGTAGACGGCATGCTGTGTGAGTGCGGGTCTTGAGTAGCAGTGTGTGTGTGTGCTTGTGAGGACTCGTCACCTCCTGTAGCCCCTAATGTGGTTCCGTCGATACCTGAGATACCTGACGTCACTAATGACGCTGCAGTGCCTCCCATGTTATCCAACCCAAACACAGAGCGCCCACGTAAGTCTGGGAGGTTAAATGTGGTTGTGCCGTTACCAGCACCGTAAGTGTCTGAGACTATAGCATACAAGGCTGCATAAGCGTTACGGCTAACTGCGGAGCCATCACACAACAGCCACCCGCTAGGAGCTGTGCTACCTGCGTACGGGCTCACTAAAGCGGAGGGGGCTGCTGTTACGGAGAAGTTAAGTTTAGCCTGAGTGATTGTGCTGTCAGCAATCTTTGCGTTAGTGACAGCACTGTTCTCTATATTATCTGTGTCAATCTTTCCAAACCCTAGGGCTGTGCCTAACCGTCGCAACACTCCGTGGTCTGTCGACGCTGTGATGTCAGCAACGTCTCCTATCGTACTCCCAGAGCGTCCTACAACAGAATAAGCAGCACTGTCCCGCAACTTCGCATTTGTAACACTTCCGTCTGAGACTCCGCTTGCAACAATAGAAGTGACGTCGTCATCTAACGCGTTCAAACTGTCTACAACAAAATTGAAGTCACCATCAATGTTGGAGCTATCGATAGCTACTTTCGGGTTGGCTGCGCTGTCTTGTTGGTATTTATCACGGTTAGTCAGAGACACGTCACCATCATAGTCGCCGTTTGGGCGGTTAAAGCGTGTAGACATTAGTTTTTTCTCCTAAGATTTATTTTAATGATTTCAAAAGGTTTATCATTCTGGGTGCTTATTTCGTAAGCCACTGATTCGGCTATATATTTGTCTCTAAACACATGTCGGCTCTCCTTATTTTCCCACGTAGATTCATCCCATTTCGATGCGTCCCACTCCGCAAAAGATGTATCTAACTCTAAGTTGAACTCTTTGTATTTATTAGGTGTGTTGTCTTGGAACCTACGCACTCTCACAGTCTGGCGAGGGTTACCTGACTGCATCACAATTTCTGTAGAATTGTTAGCTAGTCTGAACCCGCCTTCAATCCATTGTGTTTCCCAAATAGCTTTATAGACACTACCTGCATCGGTGTAAGATTTTGTCGTATCACTTGAGCCATTAGCATACCGATATAGTTGGTCAGCGCGGCTAAGAAGTAGTGTGCCGTCCGGCATTTCAGCAGAGGAGGTGACGTCTGAGAAGTAGCCTGTGAAAAATACAAACCCTTTACTAACTTCAGTTATCTGGTAGACAACACTACGGTTTCCTGCTCTAAAGCCGTACAAACCATCACGTCCATACCCCCATGACATAATATTATTATAGCTCTCGTTAGAACGTAACCCCGATTCAATGTCTTCTTGGATAGTAGGGTCAACACCCTGTCCTAGGTCGGAACCTGTCTCAACATTACCTGTAATAGTAGTGCTGCTCACGGTACGTAGCCCATACTTAGTCATAAAGACCACTTGGTTCCCAATCTCACGAACTGTGTTAGCGTGTAGCGTCCCTACAGGGATGTTACGCTGCCATGTGAAGTCTCCGTTAATAGGCGAGGGGTCTACCCCTGACCACACTTGCATTTGGTTTTTACCGTGAAACACTGTATATCCGTTTACGTTTGACATAGCTACAAGTTCGTCAAACATGCCGTGCTTGTCCTCTAGGTTAATAAAAGGGATTTCCTGCGTACCAATGTTGTACCAAGCATTAAGTGCGTTAGACACATCTGAGAAATAGACAGTTAATGACTTATCCCCCTTAAAGCCTTGCGCCACTGTAACTCCTCCTACAAATGCCCATAGACGGTCGTGCATTGTTTTAATGTAGCCAAATGGAGGAGGCGCCATCTCATAAGTCAGCTTGTCTAAGGTCTGTGTGCTTGTAGGGAAAGGAGTGCCTACCACCTCAATAATAAGCTCATTAGTGGACGCAGTGTAGGTCAAAGCGCTTATCTCTGCCTCAATCTCACCAGCTGTACCAAACGTAGCTTTAATTGTCTTCCCTACTTGGTAGTCATACAAAGCTAATTTATACGGCTCAACCTGAACGCTATCACTAGACACCCAGATTTTATTAGCACCTGTGTCCTCTACAAACTCCGACATTTCTTTTAAAACACCATCGTAGTACATGTTAGGGTTTAACCCGTCTACTAACACAATGGAACTTTGAAACACTGTTGTGTGAGGTACGCCTCCAGTCACAAGTCCTGACTTAACATTCGTCCACGAGACTCCTTGGTCAGCGGTCGTATAGATGCGTGCCTCTGCACCGTCATCACAATACGCTAAAATAGTGACAGCACCATCGCTGGCGACGTGATAGTCGATTTTCTTAATCTCACCGAACCCAATCGCTTCTCCTAAAGAGGTCATTCCATAACGCTTACCTAAAGTGCTTCCTTTACCTTTTACAGGTAGCATGTTCTCAATCCGAGGAGAGAACTGTGTAGGAAGTTCAAACTCGTTGAGAGATGTGTTCACCAAGTTCTTTGGTGTCGGGATTGTGAGGGTGCGGAATAAACCTTTTCTAGACATTATGCGAACGGATAATTTGGAGTTTTAGGTTTAGTGGTTCGATACATAAACTGTTTCAGCATGTTTAAACGGTCTTCTAGTGTGATTTCATTATCACGAATCATAGCGCTTGCTGTTGCGTCACGCTCGTCTGCGTACACCCACTTTAATGTCGCAGGAATTAAGATGTTTTGGTAGAGTGTAGGAATACGAATATCATCACTTGTAGATTCTTCTGTGAGTGCATTAGGGTCTGCAACCCCTACAATTTTACATTGTGTGTTGCAAATAGGGTACACGTTAAACTCATTACGGTTTGTGATGTAGTAGTAGATAGGGCATTCATCGGTACGAGACAGGTCTGGGTCGATAGTTAAAATGTCTCCTAATGTGGCTTCTGTGAGCTCACGTTCATTAGCGACATCTACAACACGTACAAATCGTGCAGGCTTATCGAATGTCATCACATACTGCCCTCCGACGACATCAATGGTCTGGGAGAACTCCCCTTGCTCATTGCTCTGAGCGTTGATTTCCTGCAAGATGTACAGGTAGGCTTGATTAAGGTAACGTAATAGACGTGCTTTATCCTCAGCGTCAGGGGTGTCGCTGTCCAAACTTTGGTTCGCTACGATAGTGATGATGTCTGATACGTTCATGTCTGCCTCTTTTTTGAATTAGGTGGGGCTTTAAGGTAGCCCCTAACCTTCAGTCGGATTAACCAGCGTGGAATACGTGGATAACACCGTTCTCGATGTCGGTGCCAGCACCGTTATCGAACTTGAGCATCTTCGTGCCGCGAATAGTAGTGTAACCTACTTTCATGTGACGACCGTAGTCGGTGTCAGCAGCAGAGTTGGGGTTCACGTCGTTAAACTGACCCGTCTCACCAAATGCCACCATAAACGCCTGAGCGCCTAGGAACAGAGCGTGAGATACGTCGATGCCAGAAGCACCAGCGGCTGCGTGTTTAATACGAGCCAACTCGTTTACGCGGTAAACCATAACACCATCAACTTGACCGATGTAGTCAGTACCGTTGAAGTAAGGCATTGCGATTTCGTTGTTACGAGAGTCATCACGTAGCTCTTTGAAGTCTGCGTCTGCTTGGAGCTGACGAGCGCCTTTACCGTCTACTAGAAGAACGAATGTCTCCATGTAAGCACCGTTGTTCATACGAGCCTTGTACGGACGTAGTTTACGTGGGGCATCAGTAGATGTTTCACGAGCCATGTCCTTGACTAGACGAATCATCTCAACAGACATCTTGTCAGCTGTAGCGTCTACGTTTGCAAGGGCTGTAGCCAGTGTTGCATTGTAGTTAGCTTCAGTTGCACCAAACAGAGCACGTTTGTCCACAGGGGACGCAGTGACTGCTGCCGAGTCGATGATGTCGTTACGCAGCTTACGCGCCATAGTATCAATGATGCTAGGACGGATTAAGCCGACAATCTCGACTGGTGTACGAAGGTTTACAAGAGCCTTACTGTCCACTTTAGCCGCCATACGAACGTAGTTGATGGTTACAGAGTCGTCGTTTAGTACGAGGTCAACTTCGTTACCTGCAAGCACTTCAGTGCCTGTACGGACGCTAGCTTCGTCGAAAGAGTTTGCGATTGAGCAAGTGATAGTGTCGCCACTTCCCTTACCAGTTTTTACACGCATTTGAATTGGAGCCATTTCTGAACCTCCCATTAGCCATGCTAGTTCCTGAGAGGTGGTGTACTCTTGGAACGCTTGCTTTAGAATGTCAGGGCTGTTCAAATTCGAAGCGTTAGTTACTACTTCAGTCATTTTACTTACCTTTTTAGTTTTTATTTATTATTGAAGAAAATCGCCGAGCCAATTCTCGGGATTCGCATCTGTTTGAGGAGGAGTTGTTTTAGAGCTGCGAGGCGCTTGACGTCCCGCTGGCACAAATTCGGCATATTGAGCTTCTAGCTCTTTCTTAGCCTTTTCGTAGCCTTTTTTCTCAGCTTTCTTAACAGCTTCATCTTGACTAGATTTTAACTTGCGGATTGCCTCAACAGGGCTTCCTGCTTCATTGATGGTTCGGTAGTCCTCAATCATCTTTTTACCTTCACGGTATACGTAAAGTGAAGCGCGAGAGCCTTCCAATGTTTTAAGCTCCGCTAGTTTATCTGGGTCGGCGAATCCGATTGTTCCGAAAGCACGAATTGCTTCCTTCACATCATCCTCCTCGCCGTCTGTCGCATCCATAATCAGTTGAAGGTCGTCAGCTAATTGTTTGTTTAGTTGAGCTGTGAAATCCTCTGGCATTACACCTGAGGCTGCTGCATCGACTTGTGATTTAAACTCTTCGAGTTTTTCGTCGTCAATGACCTCACCGTCTTCTAGACTTTTAACAATTAACTTGTTTAACTCACGTTCTTTATTAAACGCTCGTTGTGTGTCCTTAAACCGCTTCTCATAATCAACTTCAGTAGGCTGTTGTTCAGCTTCTTCTTCAGTTGAATTAGTTTCAGGGGCTTTAACATCTTTCGCTTCTTCTGTCGTGTCGCCGCTTGACTGCTCGTCAAGGAAGGCTCCGTCTACAAAATCTGCAAATTCAGCTTCTGATTGTTCGTTGGATGTTACATCCGTGGTTTGTTGTTCCATTTTAACCGCCTTTTATTTAGGGAAGGTTAGGGCGTAGTATTCGTTGCCGCTACACCTGCAGCCTCCTGTGCGCCAGCCTGAGGCTGGGAGGCACCGAGAAGTTGTTGTACTCCAGCGCTGATTTGCTCAGAGCCGTGTGGAATTAGAATCTTGGCTAGTTCTGGAACACCTAACACTTGTAGTTGTCCATTACCTAGGATTTGAATAAGGCTTTCACGAATAGCTTCTGGAGGAGCGTCGTAGTTAGGTTCTTCCGTAACTACTACATCATAAATACCTGTGGAAATATCACGCACGACGACTTCCTCGCCCTCCGTCTCCACCACTTCGTTTAGAATAATTGTTTTCATCTTTTCAGAGTTTTCAGGGTCAGCAATCTCGACTAACACAGGTTGTGTCATGGACGCTTGAATCATTGAGAGGAGAGAACGACCGAATTGTTTACTAAAGAAACGGAGCTTGCTAAATACATGGCTCTGCGATCGTTCTGTGTTATTTGCGCGTTGAGAAATAGCTACGCCTGAAGAGGCGTTGGTCTGGCGACCCATGAACTCGTCGTAAATCCCTGTTACAGCTTGAATCTCACGCTTGCTCTCCTGCATAAGCTGGAACTGGCTGTCTGCTAGAGACAAGTTCTCTGTCATTTGAACTTCTGTACCACGACGTTTCAACATGAACGCGTCGGGACGCCCTGCCTCTTGACGGGCTTCATCTGGGTTCTCGAAAGCATTTGCATCCGCAACGACACGACGCACGTTTAAGTAGTGGAGCATCTTGCTACGGCGCTTGTTCAGCTCACGCTGCGGGTGAATAGCTGGGTAGACATTACCGTAAGGCACACCGTCTCGGTTACGACGTTTGTAAACAAATAGTTGTTGTGTGAACTCTCCGTTCTGCACATCTGTAGGCATATGTTTTAGTACAATATCAGCAGAGAACACACCTTCCCAGATTTGGTTTTTAGTGACCTCTACAACAGGAGCTTCTTCAGTGGCGAACTTTTGAGCAGTGTCTTTGTCGAAAGTCTCTTTCTCTTTACCTGTGGTGTCAAAGAACCGATAAGCGGTGATAGGCTTCTTATACTGAATCTTAACAATACGCATTTTATTACGTTTGTCATCGTAATATTCACGGTAATTATCAGGGTCGTATTCGTCTGAACCTGACATAAAGTGAGAAGCTCCACTACGCTCTTTGGCTGATGCCACAAAGCTCTCAATCTGATCTTTTTTATCAGGGTAGGTTTTTATGACCTCATCAATGTCCGCTAGGTATGAGCGCCCGATATACATACTATCACGCATGTCTGACTGCACAGCGTCTGGGTCGTAGAGAACTTCGTCGTCGCTAATCTCGACAAGTTTGATAGTGCCGTCATCTTGTTTACGTAGCTCTAAGCATCCTACACCGCAAACTAACCCGCTCTTAAATATCGAGCTTTTAATTTCAGCGGCGTCATTCATCTCTTGCACCTGAGTGCTTACAATGGTGAGAGCTTCCGCAAGCATCTTGTCTTCCATAGAAGTAGAGCGAGGTTGATACCCAACTTTAGTACGGCTTTGTACTTCTGCACCAACCACACTATCAATACGAGGAGCTAGTTCGTTAATGACAACAGGGACTTGATTTAAGTTGAGCAGCGCACGCTCCTCTTGGTCAGTCCACTGTTTACCGTCGTAAAAGTCCCATGCTTGACGAGCGTTTTTACGCCATTCAGTGTATTGGTTAGAGTCAACAGTGTGCTTGTAAAAAGTCCGTAGACGTTCTAGAACTACTTCTGTTGGTGCTTTCGCCATCTTCTTTGTCATACTGCCCAAGGACTCATTGTTTGTCTTTTATTAAAAATCATTTTGTGTGAACTGCGTTTGGGTTTTGAAAGCTCTAACCCGCTCTCAATACCATACCGCATAGCATCCATTAAGTGGTCGTGCTTGTCGTTTGGCTTGCCTTTTTTGTCATAGCCGTAGATGCGAAATTCTCCCCACCAATCTGAAAGGTCTTCAAACACTTTCAGCTTACCTGAAAGCATAAGCTCTAAGACAGTTGCAATCCCGTTCTGCTTAAATGTACGCTCAGCACTTACGATGTCTAGCCCCGCGTTTAAGTAACGCTCAATCATTTGAACACCATCGCTCTGACCTCTTTGTGTCCCGCCAAAAGGGTCACTCACACCCATTATTTGGTCAGATCCTAATTGAAGCAGGTTGTTAGCATGGGAAACAGGTGTTTGCTCAGCCAACTTATAAGTGTTATAGATATAGGAGGTGTCTGTGTCAGGATCCCTCGCAATAAACACTGCTGCTGTAGGGTCTTGCCATCCAAAGTCAAGCCCATAGATGTGTTCGTAATAATCAGGAATCTTAAACCTAGGCACTGAAATCTGTGAGTCTGCAATCGGGTACACTCTCCCCTCACCTACACTTGGAATCCCTTTAGAGCGAGCCTCTTTAGTGTGGGCAGGGATAGACTCTTCTAAGTCGTGAACGTCTTCTGCCGATAGGTGGTCTGCATCCGTCCAAGAGGCTTGTACGAAAGCCTTACCTCTAAGAGAGGTGCCTTCGTCTCTATCTGTGATGTAGTTTAGTACGGTGTCAGTCATCCCTGATAGAGGTGTCATGGTCAGGAGCATATGCCCTCTAGTAGTAGCCATCCGCACAACACACTCTTCGTAAATTTCAAAAGGGGGTTCTTCATCCAAATGTATGATGTGTAGTTTTGCTCCTTGAAACTTATTCCGTCCTTGGTCGTAGGACTTAAATTGTAAGGTGCTTACACCACCTGATTTATGACGAACACTTAATGTGTCGATGGCATCAGCTACCCCTTGCCTACGTGACGCTTCCCACTTCATACCATTACGACCTTTAATTAAACAGTCTTTAGGTATTGTGCCTGTACCAAACTGCTCTTCTTTTAAGCCTCCTAAATATGTAACTTGCAAAATGTTACGTGTAGATTCCCCTGTGTCCGAAGCCGCCCACATGTCTATCGGGGTGTTAAACCGTTTACCGTCCCACCAAGCAGGGTACTCGCCTGTCAAATGGTAGGTGGCTTCCATAGCGCCGCAAAAGGTTTTTCCACATCTGTTGCCTGCTAAGAAAAGTCTCTCTCTAGTCGTCTGACCGAGCTGGTGGTAAATTGCTTGTTTCTTGTGTGGGCGATAGACATCCATCTTCCGATGCTTGGCTTGGCTCGTTATCTCCGCCACTTTCGATAACATCGAAGGATTTTCCTTCAACAATTTTTTCAAACTGGCTTCTAAGGTCTTGGCGTCCATTCATCATATCCATTAGTTCTGCAACCGCAGTGTCCACGCTAACAACTTGGGTGCTGGTGGTGTTAATATCTAATTCCATTTTCTTAGGAGCATAGCGGTCTGCTACATCTAAAACACGTTGGGCGGCGACAAGCTTGTCTTTTTTATTCTTGTCTGACATCGTCGCTTCAAGCGTTTCTTTCAAAGTGTCGATAGCTAAAGGGGTGAGACGCATAACATCTAAAAGACGGTCGTTAAGCTGGTCTTGGATGCCCTCTTGCAACATCTGTTGCACTTGAGGGTGTTTCTTTAACTTAGACGCTGCTGAAGCGATGCTTGCACGGCTTTCAGCTTTACCGCCAGCCTTAGTGTAGGCTGTAGTGGCTGGGTCGCCGCTTAAAAGGTGGTAGACGAATACGTCTTTGTCAACTATATGAGCCATACTATGCCTTATAGGCGCAGAGACACTGTCCACTCCTTAAAAAGGCAATAGGGAGTACGGTGCTATTCGTGAGAGCTTTACTTTCAGGTAGGAGAGTGTATCCCTCAACAGTTCCTGTCTCAATAGCGTCTAACACAGCTAAAAGGTCTGCTTTGCCGTCTTTAGCCGGCTCATTCACCCATTTAACAACACGTTTATCAGACTTCATAGACTTATAATCCTTTTCCATCTCAGTTGCTACATTAACCCAATCAATCTCTCCAGCGGGTGACTTAGGGCGTGACATTTTACCAATCCAGCGTTTAACATCTTCCAACATAGTGAGTGTCACCTTTCCGCCTTCTTCCCACTTACGTTTAGCTACGTAAGCTCTCGATTTGAAAATATATTGTGGGAGACGCCCTTTACGGCGATGTCTGCCACGTGAGTTCCGTACAGGCATGTTATTCTCCTCATTTACCAGTGATAATACCACACACTGTGTACATTGTCAACCCTATGTGATATATTTGCTCATTGTGTTGTATTTAAGTCACAAAAGTAAATGCTCATTTACCTAAAGCTTGACAAGTAGATAAAAATGTGATACCCTCTTGTGCGAGGCCGCCGCCGAGCTATAGCTATGGTAGAGCGTAGCGTTGTGGGCGAATAACACCCTAAGTGTTGTGAGCCAGAGAAGAGTGATAGACACCTCGTGTGTCTAGCGCAACAGAACAATCAACACAACAGTGTTGACATGATGTTTGTTATGTGGTAGATTTTAATAAATCAGAAGAAAGAAAAGTAAATGAAACCAATTATAGGCGCACAAGGAGAGTTTGTCACCCTGCCAGCGTGTGACGCTGTTGTGTTTTACCCTCAAAGTTATAGAGGTGGCTGGTCTGTAAAAATCGACCAAGCAAAATATTTGTATGAGGATGGGATAGAGTCAGATGACTTAGCGGTTTTAGACTATTACGCCACACGCGAAGCAGCAGAGATGGCTTTAATCCGTGCCAAGGCTTTGCAGCGGTTGAAGGTGTTGGCTTATGGTGATGGCTGGTTGCCAGATTTGAATGATGATTCTGTTGAGGATAAGTTCGGTATCTACTACTCCACTTTTAGCGGAGACTTTGTAGTATGCGGAACTTTAGATATGGATAACACATTCGGTATTTATTTTGAAGCAGGCGATAAAGCGGAAACAGCGTTAAAAAGTTTAACCATTCAAGAACGCGAAGCCTTTCTTTATATTCATAAACCAACGGAGGGGAAATAATGATAGACGTATCCGCAGCAAAGTTCTTAGACAAAGGATTTAAGACGATGCAAGTCTTAGAGCATGGGTTT
>CERP01052973.1_pt1 | contig 11107 bp, 19 predicted proteins | sample 530801 | NCBI WGS metagenome assembly CERP01 (sample SAMEA2620991, study PRJEB7988) | marine metagenome | biome: marine biome (ENVO:00000447); feature: surface water layer (ENVO:00002042); material: "saline water (ENVO:00002010), including plankton (ENVO:xxxxxxxx)" | depth 5 m | reverse complement strand
TGTTTCCAATCAGACTTTGATATAGCAGAAGTTAATTTCCAGTTATTATCTCCATCATCTTCTATTTTTCCCTGCCTTCTTAATTTTTTAAGTATGTAGAGTATCTGAGTACTTCCTATATTACCAGCAGTTTTCATCTTTGTATCTTTCATGGCAGTTAAAATCTGTGGGACTGAACGCCATTCATTAACTATACCATGTTTAAGAACAAATGCTATCTTTAATGAGCCAGCACCCGCCTTTAGAATTTCTCCCCACATAGTAATCCCTAATTAATCTTAATTGTTTTTTCTATTTAAAGATTCTTTGTTTCTAAAAGATGTAAAAGATACTTTCTTAATTGTATAATCTCTTCTTCTGTTGCTTGGTTAAAGTCTTCTTCATTTACATTTGAGTCAGCACCCGCAACTCTTACCTTATCACCGATTACTTCTCTATACCTTACCCAAAGGTCTACAATTTTCTTAATTAATTCAGGCTTCATAACTTGGACCATTTTACCGTAATGTAATAATTCCTTTCTGGATAATCCGTGAAGGATTTCTCTTAATAATTTAATAGGCATTCCCGCTTTTGATAATTCTACTGATAACATTGTCTCGAATTTTCGTGAATCTCCTTTTAGTATATCTTCCCACATTAAATATCCCTTCCCATTCTTCTGAGTAATTGTTCATAGGAGATACCTTCTTTATCAGCCTTTTCCTTTAAGTCAGTAATTTTGTGCATTTTTTGGTTAATAAACAAATATCCAGGATTAGCATCTTCTACTTCTTGTATAGTTTTCTTTCCTGTTTTTCTATTTTCTCCAGTTGTATCTCTCAAATCTCTTTGTTGTCTAACTGTATCTTCTATAACTCTTTCAACCGCTTCACCAATCATTAGAACTAATCTTATTTCCGAAGAAACAACATCATCTCTACCTAAAGAAACAGATGGACCGTAAGCACTAAGATAATAGAAATCTCCTTCATCATCTTCTTTAAGTATGATTTCATAATACTCTCTAACTTGAGTTTGTTTATGTCTAACACTTGCTACAATTTTTAATATTTCATCTGAAACCCATGTTTCTTTTACTACTACATTAGACTTTCTTGGGTCGTCTTCATTTAACGCTTGAGAAATTTTACCATAATGTTCAGAACCAACATGATTGAGTTCATCTCTAAGTCTTCTGGTAAATGTCGCTACATCTTTCACTTTTAGGTTTTCACCTTGATTGTTTTTTATTTTTAATATTGTTTCCCATGTCATTATTCATCCCTCTCTTCTCTTTCTGGATAAAAATCCTTAAACATATGATAAATTATGTCTGCTTTTTCTGCATACCATTCCATTATACCTACCATTTCCAAAACATCTGTACCATTAGAATATTGAATTAATTCTTGTGTAAAATTATCTACCTCAGATTCAAATCTTTGCATATCTTCTGCTGCAACCATTCCAGGATAACCATCAAAAGTTAGCCATGAATCAATAGGGCGGGACTCCGAGATTTGGCTTTTATTTCTATATGTATTTATTTGGAATCTATATTGAATATCACCATAATCCTTTTTAAAAGATGGTCGGTCAAACGAATCGTTAAAATGAACTTCATTTAAAATACCACTTATTTTAAATATTACCATAACTTGATTTTCTCCTGCATTGGCTTTTTCGGTTGCTAAGTAAAACCATTGATGTAACCTGTGCGATGCTTCATCATGTCTACCCCTAACAAATATTGTACCTTCATTCTTTAATTTACATAATTCTTCAGGTGTAAAACCGTGTTCCCAATTCATAATTAATGTTTTTCCTGGGTCAAGATTATTTTGTAATTTTAAAAATTGTTGAAATAAAGCATATAGTGGGGGATAACAATCTTCAGGTTTCTTCTTCTTTGGCAAAGTAGAGTCGGAAGTTAATATTCCTTGCTTACCTGAGGTTATTTGGTTTTTTATTATATCTTCCCACATATCAAGACCTCATTATTCTTGCCACTTCTTTGTGCATTTCTCTTAAACCCAACTCTTCTCTAATTAAAGTATTATGTGCATCTATGTTTTCATATACTTCACTATCGTTAGGCCAACCCATACCACCCGAAAATGATATTTTAATCATAGGTCGCCAATCTATATCTCTATTAGAAAATTCAATTAGAGTATTCCAATCAGAATAGCCTGCTCCACCATGATACCTTTTTGTTTGTATTACATAGGGTGAATCTTTATCTCTAAAATAATTAGCATAACCATTTAAATCTGATGACTTATCATCGTTAAATTGGTCTACTAACATACAGGCTTCCTCTTCTGTCATGTTGCTAATATCAAAACTTACAAGAATGTCTATTGAATAATTCCAAGAACCCCTTACCCAGAATTTCAATTCAAAGTAATCATCATCTGGTCCAATCTCTAATTTCATTTCTCCTTGAGTATTTCTCAGGGCGGGGTATCTAAAGTTATCACCATACATAGGAGGGTCATTCTCATTAATTCTATCTACAACGGATTTACTTTGAGAACGCATTTTAGTCATTTGTGTTTCTAAATAATCTTTAACCCTTATCAGTTTATCTTTACATTTCCTTTTAGGTTGTTTTTTAGGAAGAGGTGCATCACTTGTAAGAACACCTTGTTTGGTATCAGTAATTTGACTCTTAGAAATATTATCATTTCTATAATCTAAATTATTACTAACCCAATTATGTAATTCAACCGCCTCATTAGGTTCTAAATATCTATATGCGGTTTTTGGTATTGGCAATTCATCAACAGGGTGTGTACTAATTCTTATACTGTATATTGGGTCGCCAAATCCGCCTTCAATAATGTATATCCAAGAATCCATATCGCCCCCTCTTGCTTGTTGGCGATTTAAATCATGTTTAATATAACGATAATAAGCATCATAATGATATTGTCCGTTAGAATATGTCTGACGACTTGAAGCCTCACGACTGTCTTCTATTATTTTACAAAGAACTTCTTCTGGTATATTGTGAAAACCACTTCTTACATATGTATGAGATTTATCTAAATTAAATTTTTCATTAATTTTCTTAGCATTCTCAACCCATTGAAGCATAGTATCTCTACAATTTGTTTTTGTTGGCTTCTTCTTAGGTAAAGGTGCATCCGAAGTTAGCACTCCTTGTTTGGTATCGGCCACTTGTACCTTTAACAAACTTTCCCAATTACTTTCTAAAGTCAAGATTATTCCTCCCCCATTCTCCCAAAGTCGCATAAGCGTCACCATATTCGTTGAATTTGTCCATGCCTGCTGATATTTCTATTGATATAACTTGTTCCCATTTATCTGTTTTTATTTCAGCCCTCATCTTAAAAAATTTGATTAGTTCACCCTTTTTAATATGGGTATAAACAGATGGTACAGAAACAAAACATATATACCCATCAATAGAATTACTTCTGGTTCTTCCGCCAGAATTAGTAATAATATCAAATTCTTCTTTAAACCAATCTAAAATTTTACAAGCAGTACTTTCAGGTAATTTTTCCCATCGACTTAAGGACATACCCCTACCGATATTGGGTACAGAATCATCAATATCGAATTTATCTTTTATATTTACATGATTTGCAAACCAACGAGAGATTTCCTTTTTACAATCCTTTCTACTATTCTTCTTTTTAGGTAGTGGGGAATCAGCAGTAAGAATACCCTGCTTACCTTGAGTAATTTGGTTCTTTAAAATATTATGCCAAGACACTTCTTTTCACCCCATGATTGTATGCTTCTGGACACTTTTTTACCTTCAATGTAAACATATATAATTCAAATAGAAACCTTGATTTCTTTTCCCTAAATGCATCAATGGCTTCTGATACTAATTGTCTGTTGACTTCTGGAACATCATTTATATCTTCAAATTTATTATTCCCGTCAACATAACCATAAGGAAATTGTGGAGGTTCCACCCAAGATAGACCTTCAGTTGGACCTGTAAATTCACCATAACTCAAAAACATCATCAAAATATCTGAAATCATTACGCAAGGTCTATCTTCATTATGATACCAATCGTTAAAATTATATGGGGTTACGGGACTAAGAATTTTTGATAGCGTTACAAATTTTCCACTACTATTTAACTCAAAAACATCTATAATCTGACTATACTCAATACACAGTTTTTGTAATTCTTCTGAAAGTTCTACACAACAATTTGTTTTTTTCTTTTTTGGAAGGGGAGAATCTGATGTAAGGACTCCTTCTTTAGCCCCGACTATTTGGTTTTTAAGAATGAATTCCCAACCCATCATTCAAACCCCCTTTGACTACCTTTAAAATTAGCCATTACTTTATGCGTTTTTAACGGATTATCCTTTCTTCTATATTTATCCCCAAATTGTCTTGCTATAAAATTATAAATATCCTCATTATGAAATGCCTTTGTAGCAACTGCCTCTACAAACCCTTCTACTGTTGTAGGTATATTATACCTCTTTAATAATTCTTCATTATTATTGATTTCATTTTGTAATTTATTTCTTCTAAAAACAAAAAAGCCACCAACTGAATGTCTATATGTTTTTGACCTATCCCCTGTATCAATAAATTTACCTTCTAAATCTGTGCTATTAATCCACTCATCTACTTCATCCTTATTTTTAAGATACCAATAAGACATAATATACCCTAAATTTCTATCAGGGTTTTGTTCAAATAATAATTTAGGTCTATCCCAATAAAAGGAAGGGTCATCTTTATTTTCCCTATAACCTGAAGCATCATACAAGTCGGTTTTTAGAATATAAAACCACCCCATAAATAATCCCTTAAATGGATTTAGATATTTATTACTATATTAACTCTATCCTATAAAATCCCTAATGGTATAAATATATACCAGACGCTTATTTGAAAAAATGGCCGCAAATTTTTTTACCATTAGCAAAATTTTTTTTTAGTAATTACTTCTATTTCCAGAATAAGAATTTAGTTATACATATTTAGATTTGAATCAGTTTTAGATTCTTTAGTTTGAGAAGCCTTTGCCATTTCTTTCATTTGTTCAATAACTTGGTCTTCAAAGTTATCGTTTGTATCTGTTTCTTGTATATCTGCGAAATGGTGTATCTTTTCATTGTATTGTTTGAGCATTTTAACAAAGTCTTCTCGCAGGTCATTGAAGAAATTTTGTATTTGCTTCTGAAACTTCTTAGGAGGTGTTGCATGTTTCATGTATAAATCATAGAAGTCATTCCAATTTGCGAAATGAGATTCCATATCTTTCATTATTGCTTCCATTTCTTCATTTCTTTCTGTTTTACTGTCTTGGTTAATGTAGAAGTTAAAGACCATACTATATGCCTCAATCTAACGAGGTAGGTATTAGGGTTATAACTGTATGTATTGTGTGAAATGCCGATTTTTGCTATTGTATAAAGTGATAGTGCCGTATTCAGGTAGAAATGTACTCGATAGCGTAGGAAATATGCCTTTTTTGCACAGGGTAAGGATTTAGTTCCCCACAGCAAAAAGAAATAGTTTTGATATTTTATTTTTTGGGAACCTCCAAAGTAGAACCATATGGTAAGAGATTATAATGTTAATCAATCATCACAGTCAAACATTACTCTTATCCCTCCTGCGGTTCATATTCTGCTAACGCATGAACCATATGGTTGCTGCTTTGCGGCACACCTTACTACATAATATAGAATTCATTTCGTGTCCTCAAAAAATAAAACGGGACAGGATAAGTGAAAATATGCCAAAAGAAACAAAAGATAAGAAAGACCTAAGCATGACTGATGAAAAGTGGAACAAAAGAATTTCACGGATTGAAGATTGGTTGGAAAACCCAGCGAACGAAGAATTTTTGAATTCCAGTGAGGATATTCAAGACGCTTGTGATTTAATCCGAATGAACATTCGACGAGGAAACCGTTCTTCAGATAAGCGAAAGAATTTGTGGAATCAAATTTTGATGGAAGGCCGAGATTGGACAGCAGAAAAGCAAGAACTCCTTACGATTTCTTGGCCTGTTGCTGTTGGTAAAGAATCTAATTTGCCTCCACACATTCAAGACGCTCTAAAGAATCTTGCAGGACAAGTAGAAGAAGTGTACACAGCATTTTGGAATGATAACCCAATTGTTCAACAAATTACTGTTATTTCTGACCGAAACAAGGAACTTGGTGGTTCACCCCATGAAGATGCAGATGCTTTTGCTTCTGCTCGTGTTCTTGCTGTTAAGCAACGATTTACAAAGTATTTCAACGACAAGCGTTGGGATGGCGGATTGGATTTAGAAGCAGGATTTAATGTTTCTGCACCTCTTCCAGAAGAAACGCCGACAACAGAAGCACCAACAGAAGCAGGTGATTCATCTGACGATTCTTGAAGAAGAAGATTGATTCGTTAGAGTCGGTTCAGACGCACAGTTTCAGTTTAGAATAAACTTATTATTCTAAAGTTTTCATAATTTTACTTTCGCCCTTAAAATTTTCAGGTTTTATATTTTTTTCCTGCATCAATAAAAAATATTTTTAATAAATAGGGTATCGCTACAAAGTGCGAACCATATGGTAACCTTTCTAACTTTGAGGAAGGTAGCCCCGAAGGACTCCTTTTGATGGAAAAGGAATTAAGAAGACCACCAAAAGGAAATGAGTGCGTTTCCCCTAATCAACGCATTTCCTCGTCTGCGGGGTGAAGTGCTCGGCTGTCTTTTACAGTAATAGAAAATTGATTCCATTTTCCGTTGATTCTCAATTGCTTTCCTTGAGTTACTACATTCAGTGAAATCTTTTCAAACCCACTGAATTGTTCTTTAACACCAAGCATAAAATCAATCATGCTGTGTACTCCCATATCATTCTTCATCATTATTCATCATCCTCTCTAATCATTGTTGATTACCACTATAAACGATTCCTTATACTACACAAGGATTTTATCAAAGATACATCCATATGGTTCGCTTTGCAGAACCTTAGGAAAATCAAAAAATAAATTAAAAAAGGTGATAGTTTTTATTTTCCCTATGGAAAAAACTACCAAAAAACCACATACAGCCACCATAACCGTTAATTAAATCTGAATGGCTTACCCCAATTTGCCTTTACTGCCTTTTTGAATCTACCAGCATGAAAACTACTGTTATCTTGTGCGAAGAAATCACAGAAAGATTGAATCTGAAAATCAGGTGCTTCCGTTTCACCTAATAATTTAGCCATTCCTTCATAATGCCTTCTTTGATATTTACTCATTTTTCTCACTCCAACAAATGTCGCAAACACAATTAGCGACAGTATCTTTCAAACAGTTTGCTTCTTTCCTGCGTGATTTACAACCCATATCACATTCTGGGTCATCACAAATAGGAGTTAAATGAGTATCACAGGTTTCACAATACATAGAATCTGTACCCATGTTCCAAGTAATAAAATGATTAGAACAATCAAATTTGTGTAGAAAAACCAATGTTTCTTCCTGCGACATTTGCGTATCATCAGTTTTCATCCTCAAATTAAATCTACTTACAAAATGTCCAGTAATGATTACCTTCATTCCAAATCCCTCTTAGGTGTTCCGTCAAGTGTTGTTGTTTTGTTTTTACAATTGAGCCAAATATATCTCATGGCATCAACAAAAGAAACAGAATCTTGAATGTCTTTTAGTTCTACTGTTGTGCATCCGCATTCTTCACTACATTTTAATTCAGTCATTCGTCATCATCTCCATTTAATTCACGGATTTTATCAATTATCGAAGAAAGTAAAGCATCCATGTTTTCTTTCAATTCTTCTATTGTGTCTGCTTGGACTCTTGCAGTTTCACAAATCCAATTTTGGTATCTATCTTGCTTCATTTTGATAACAAAATTCTTTGGCTCTTGTGTCTTTTCTTCTTCTTGTGTTTCTTTCTTGAAAAATCGCATTATCTCCACCACTTTGCTAACTTATTATTAACTTCTGTGTTGTTAATATAAGTAAATTCTTTTTTCATCATATTGTATTTTGTATTGATTGTAGTTTTCCTAAAATCCCAATCATTTTCTGACTTAATTATTCGTTGCATTCTCCTGTTGCACAACATAACAATGTCAGAAATATTTTCTACATATTCTTGATGTTCTGTTTTTTCTACAATTGATAGACATTCATTTACTGCTACCATGAATTTATTCCATTTTGCTGCATTCCAATTTATATTGCTTCTCTTCATTCTTCTTCATCTCCGTGTATTTCATTAATTGCTTTTTCTGCGGCATCCCACATTTCTTCAGTTATTCCGTCGTCGTATTCTAATTTAGTGTTTTCAATAATATTTAGAATCTTTTCATCGTTATTTGCCATGAAAGATACCCACTCTTTTACTTTGATTGTCTTTTGTCTAATGTCTGCTTCATAGGTATCTGGTGCAGAACTCTTAGTTTGTATGTTGTGCAACAAAGAAATAAATTCCTCCATTGTTTCACAAACAAAAACTGTTGTTCTGCTATATGTGCCGTCGCTAAATATTGTGTTTCCGTGTTTAATCCTTTTTTGAATCATTTTGAATCGCTAAATTATCTATAATTTGGTATATGGTTCGTGCCACAAAGAGGCCTTACCATATGGTTCTATCTTTGAGAATTGCAACCTTATCTTAGGTAGATGTTGCCATCTTGCGGTGATTAACAATGGATAAGACAACCAAGAAAAACCGATGGACTGACGAAGATAAATGGAACGGCTTTCTTGCTCCTCTTGAGGCGCATTTGAGTACCCTCCCAGTGAAGAAAGAAGAAGATGAAGAATTTGTGGCTATGATTCGGATGCAGATTAAGAGAGGCAACCGAAAGGCTGATGCAAGGCCGAACATCGTCAAATCTTTGAAAATTGAATTTGAAGACCAACAATTCGCTGAATGGCAACAGGTACGCCTTGAAGCCTCAATTGTCAAAGAAATGAAGAAAGAAGCAAAATCGAACCGACCTGTTCACAAAGCCTTCTTTTTGGACTCAAAGACCGTTCAAACATACACCAAAGACAAGGTGAAATATGCCTTCCGTGATTGGGTGCAATTTTGTGATGCAAAGGAACAAAGCGATTTGACCCACTTCAAGGGCTTGCATAAGCAGGGACTCGACTGGAAAAACCCCGTATATGCGGTTGAAGTGGTGGCATCCGATGAGGAAGAGTGAGGAAGAGGACTGATTTCAGCCTCAAGGTCGCTTCGCATGATAGAGTTAGGGTTCTCTATTCAACAAAAACCCCGTTTTGCGAGGCTTTAATTATACTACCCAAAGATGCGTATACCGTGTACACTATTTTAAAACCATATGGTTCTAACTTTGTTAGACCGCAGATTAAAAAAATAAAGAAAAAAAAGGTCACAGACTTCGGGGATGAAGTTTTATTAAGAACAGGAAGAACGAACGAACGAAGGTAGTAGCCTGTTTCTAAACTGTGTTTTTTTTAAAAGGTGTGGAAGAGTCTACCCGACTAAAGGCCTTCTCTTAACTTTCACGGAATTAGTCTATTCAATTTTCTAATAGAATCTTTTATCGGCCGCTAATTGTACTACCCCAAGAAAGCGTTTGTTCCTTCTTGTTCCTACTGACTTCGCTACAAAGTTCACGCTATTAATATCGTTCAACAATACAGGTTTTGATTATTCCCGTTTCCCTCGGTGGGGAATTAATGTCATGTGTCCCGCTAAGGACAATCTGAGGGGGCATATTTTATTTCCATTACGAAATTATTCAATCACCACGATGCCCGTTTTCTGACTACGAGCATGAAATGGTTGTTCATTTATGTCATAGGGTTAATACCAAAGTAATGAACCATATGGTTTGTTAAACTTCATTTATGCGACTTCTAATAACAGGTGGTGAGCGAGGGGCGAGGTGGGTGGCGGTTTATAAGGGGTCGGGGTCGGAAGTAGTGTCGATTCAGTCGGAAGGCATTCACATTATTTCAGACAATTTGTCTTTTATCTCTATGTGTTTCCTAATCAATATATAAACTATATCTAATTAGTTAAATATATTTTCTTATTGATATTCAATCTCTTTACTTTCTTTTATAACTAAGTCTATCAAATTGTTTGACTTAATTATCACTATGGGAATTCCCACATTTTCCCATTGGTATGAGAAAACATTTTGTTAGACATATAGTTATTATCTATATCATTATGTATTATTTACTCTCTTTTACCCTTTTCCCTTCCTTCCTTACTCTTTCTCTTCTTCTTCTTCTTCTTCTTCTGCATATATATGTGTAAGAGGAAGTTAGTGGGAAAAGTGAGAAAACGGGAATAGTCATCATATTGAATTAGATAATATGGTTATCTCAACCGTTATGTTATCTCGCACATTTTGTATGATGGGATAATGGGAAAAGCCTACATTTTGTATTACTTTTTATTAGGTAATATAACTATACTTATTGTGTGTAGGGAAATAAAAATAATCAAAAAGGTGAAAAATATGGACACAACAAAGAAGATTGAAAAAACGATGAACGAGATTAGAGATTTCCTGATTGCTAAGAATGAACAATATGGCGATTCTGTGATGAAGCCAATTAAAATATTCAGTAATGCTTCTGAATCGGCAGGAATCAGAATAAGAATAGATGACAAATTGAATAGACTCATGCAAGGTAATGATAACATGGAATCTGATGAAGATGTTGTCAAGGACTTGATAGGATATTTAGTATTGTTATTGATACTGATGAGGGAATGAAATGAACTTGAATAAGAAAATTAAGTATATGTTGGAAAATAACTTTAGTGAGGATAAACTCGCTTGGTTTATTTTCTTGAATACAAAGGGTGGCGGTTGGCCTAAATGTAAAATAATCGCAAGAGAAATGAGGAATGAATATGAAGCCACAAGAATTAAAAATTAAGCAGACAGAAAAATTGAACAAACAACTCAAGGAATTGATTACCTTGAGGAAGGAACTTGAATCGAAGAAAGTAAGGGACATAAAAAATTATGGCAAACCCTTAGGTTCGGGTAAATTCGAGATGAGAATTGAAGCCAAGAAAAGGGCAATCAAAAAGACTCGTGCACAATTGGTTAAAACTGAAGAACTACTAAACAAGAAATTCTCTCTTCCAGCAAGAGATGTAAAAG
>CERP01006414.1_pt1 | contig 11192 bp, 23 predicted proteins | sample 530801 | NCBI WGS metagenome assembly CERP01 (sample SAMEA2620991, study PRJEB7988) | marine metagenome | biome: marine biome (ENVO:00000447); feature: surface water layer (ENVO:00002042); material: "saline water (ENVO:00002010), including plankton (ENVO:xxxxxxxx)" | depth 5 m | reverse complement strand
GTGCGCCACTCCGTCGAAGTTGTATGTCATGCTGGTGTCGAACATTGATAGTTCTCCTCAGAAGGGGATATCGGATTCATCAATCACACCGGGAGCGAATGCATCCATCGATCGGTATTCGATCGGGAGATCCTCGTATGCTCCGGTCCATCCATCACTCCACTGTCCGCTGCCATCCTCGTTCTCGATCCACACGGGGGAGGAGTCAGGGGCAGCGTCAGTCAGACGCAGATCGGACTCAATGAAGAGATCGTCTGCACGCAGGTCGTTTTCGATGTTCGGTTCGTTCATGTGTGTATTATACCAGAGGAGGGGAGGAAGTCAAGCCACTTCAGAGATAAAAGGTGACTTTTTTAGGGGGAGGACTCTTGGTCCCGCGTCCCATAAACCACGCAAGGACCAGGGCGAATGGGGTAGCGATCAGGTAGGGGAGAAGTTCAGTCAAGGTTCATGCCTCCGAATGAGATGCCAGGAGAGAGCAGAGAGAAGAAGGAAACCGAAGCCCCAGAAGAAGGCGACTTCGGTCAGGTGGGTGTTCCAAGTCATCGGTTCGATCCCTTCATCATGCAGAGGAGTACGATCGTCACCAGAGAGAAGCACACGGTGATGGTGTTGAGAATGACGCTGATTGTTTCGGTGTTTTCCATACTACTAGTATCGTCTATTTTTCCCCTCCTGTCCAGTGCTTACACGCTAAAATCTAAAAAAAGATGCCACCCCCCTACCCCCCTTCGGAACAGTGTACAGAGTTATGGGACCCCTATGGGACCCAGTTCCCTAGCAACCTACCTGTTCCTATAAAGGGACCCCCCCCTCGCTATAGGATTTGAAATTTGGATTTCTGTTAAGGTTCCATACCAAAAAAATATCCAGTACCCCCATAAGGTTCCATACTAAAAATTATATTTCCGTGATAACTTCCCGTATCCAGACTCGGTGATACTCCACGCTCGCTGCACCATTCATTAGGATTTTCCCAGTAGGGGTGCTTCTATAATGAGTAATGATACCAATAAGTCTCCCGTCCTCGGTGAACATCGGACCTCCTGAGTCTCCATTCCACACGCTGGCTTTCGCGGGAAGGACTACAATGACACTCGGACGTTCCTGTGTTCTTCCGTAGTACTTGAACACTCCTGGCTCCGAGACTTTCCGAATATCAAAAGAATTTCCCACAATAATAACAGGCATAAATGGACGAGACTCGTCTCGCTCTGAGTCTCCAAAGAGATGGCTTACATGCTTCTCATCACTCTCTGATTCAAGTGTAAGAATGGCAATATCATGATCAATACTCTCAACCTCGTAGTCTGGGTGGTTTTCTGCACATATGACTTTGATACGATCTCCATCATACTCAGTGAAATACATCTCACCGGCATAGTCTGCTACATGCGCAGCAGTCAGTACATGCACGGGAGAAATGAGAACTCCTGAGCCAATGAGTTTATTTTCTCCTGTTCTCACACTACCGGCAGCAGGGTGCGGATCCCATGAGAGATCACGGAGAAGGTCCCAGTAGTGAACGATCTCAAAGATTCTATCCTCAAAGGGACTCTTTTGTGCTGGTTCAGTTTTAGGGGGAATTACCGGAGATACGACCGGAGGGGTGATCGGAGGAGGTGAGGAACAGCTTCCGATGAACATACATGACAAAAAGGCTGAGAGATATACTACGACTCTCTTTTGCATGTTATATTATGTATAACAAAAGTGGCAAAAAACGCGAAAGCGGCTTGTTAAAAAATAAGAGACCCCCGTAGGAGTCCCGTATTCAATAAGGTTCCATGTAAACTCAGGGTTTACGAAGGTCTTTTAGTTTTCTATCTTTATGACCAGGAGTTCTCATCTTCTGAAACTTAGCAGCCATGCCTTTACGTTCCTCTGGTGTTGACAAACGAATACTCCCTGGCTTCAGTGCCTTGCTGTCGTAGTCCTTGAGTTCTCCCTTTGACATTTTATCGAACGCTTCAATCATAACGCGATCAGTGAATTCATTGATTGGATTCATTACTTCTCCTTCGGGTTCATACGAGTCTTGGATTCCTCTGGGAACGCAGTTAGGAACTTGCTTACCACCTTTCATCTTGTAACCTCTTTGCACATGGGTGGACCAGCATTCGTTCAGCATAACATTCTCCGGAGTTGTATGTTTATTTATAAATACAGTACTCGGAGAATACTATGATTATACCCTTTAGACTCACAGAAGAATGGTCTGAGAAGGTCCAGACAAATGCAAAGGCAATTGTAGAATTCATTGCCGAAGACATGGCGCGTGCAGATAACAAAGGACTCAAAGCAGAGGACGATTTGATCAAGAACACAAACCACTTTGAAGAGGGTGGTACGTCTGCTGGAAGAGGCTCTGATGCATACGTCACACATAAAAGTGGCAAGCGACTCGGTGTGGAGATCAAGAGCAAAGGTTCTGCGAAAGGACAAACGCAGTTCTCTCGTTCTTCTCGTGGAGGGTGGGGTTACCACAAAGGTGATACCTTTGCAACTGCTCTCAATAACCACATGGGTAAGGCAAATGCTCGCAGGCATCTTCATGGTACATACGGCACTCCCAAGGGTGACACACACGCTCATGTGAAGAAAACACACGAAAAGCGTGGTGGTGAATTACATCTCAAACTCGGTGGTTCTACCAAAGACGTTGCGAAAGTCATTCACGGTGGCATGAACCATAATGACATCTATCACGACACGGCCAAAGGTAGTTACGCACTCACTGATCATGCTGCAAAAACCACCGGCTTGCCTCATATTCGGAATCACATTGATTCGAAAGCAGCAGCAAGAGGTGATGTGATCAGCGTGAGACACCGTGTGAAGACGCACAGCAAGACGAGAGGGACTTACAGCACCACAGCACAGTTAGACATCAATCACAAGCATTTAACTCCAAGTACTCACGATATCACTCAGATGGGTAAAGACTACAAGAAAGTCGCAAAGAAAAGGACAACCAAACAATGAGCGATGAAAGAAAAATCAAGTCACTGATGAAGCAAGCACAGAAGATGGTTCACTCGTCTCCGAGGGACAGTGTTGCTCAAAAATTGGCAAAACGGCGGTCTATTATACTTCGCGGCGCACAAAAAGACAACGAGAAGGGGAAAGATTCGGAGATGGAATTCGGTGAGTCCACAGAGAAAGTCAAAGCACCAAAGGGTTTTCACTTCATGAAGCATGGTGAGGGTAAGTACAAACTTATGAAAGACCCGAAGGGTGGTTTTAAACCCCATGAGGGGGCATCGCAGGATGCGGAGTTTGATGTGCAGAAGGTTCACACCGAAGGCTACGGAGATAGCACACCAACCAGTTTCGGCCCGTTCAAGGGACACGAAGCAAAGCAAGCAGGTAAAGACCGACATGGCTTTGTTGTTTACGATCTCTTCAAGGATGGAGAGAAGGTTAGCAGTGGGCATACCTCCAGAGCGATAGAAAAGAAGATGGACCAGTTGAAAACTGAGTCGTACTTTGGTAGAATGGAAAGCATGGGTAAGAAGATGGGAAAAATGGCGCGACGGCTCGGTAAGGAGAAATGAATGAAAACCTTTGGTACTTTTTATGAGTCGATCGTGGACGAACCACGAAAGACGTATGCAAAAGATGTGTTCGAACTATCAACTTCGCGGAACCCAAAGATTCGAAAGAAGATCAAGGACGCTATTCTTGCAGGTATAAAGAAGTTTGAAAGCATTGCACCGAGTATTCGTGTTCGAGTCATCGGTGGTATACTCACAAAGCAGTATAATGAAGAGTCGGATATCGATGTTAACGTGCTCTTTGACGTTCCGACTGCACAAAGAGAGACAATTCACAAGAAGTTAAGAAAAAAGGCAGCAGAATTGAACGGTAAGTCTGCTCCGGGGACGAAGCATCCCATCAATTACTTCGTTCTGGTGTCCGATGAAGCGTATGATCTTGCAAATCAGATGGCCGATAACGTCTATGATCTACAAAAAGACGAATTTGAGAAGAAAGCAACCGTTCGACCCATTGATTTGAATGATTACATGACAGATTTTCATGATCGAGTGTCGAAAGTTGACATTTTGACGGGTGAACTGCGTCGAGATGTCATTGATTACGTCTCATTGAAGAAATTATCCCGTAAAGAAGTGTCGGGACTGGGTGGTAAGGTGAAAAGTAAGTTGGACGAGATCGAAAATGACATCGCCGGCTTGGTTTCGTCGCATAAAGAGATTCGATCCGAGAGAATGGCGAGTTTTATGAAGACATTGACCCCAGAAAAACTCCGAAAGTACGGATCATCCAATGCACTTCCCAAAAATGTCATCTATAAACTGATGGAGAAGTACTATTACCTCCAATTCTTCATTCAATTAGAGAAAATCATTGGTGATGATGGCAAATTGTCTCCGAAAGAGGCCGATAAGGTGGTAGCAGCAACAAAAGAGTTCGGATTTGCTCCATCCGGAGTGCCATCGGGAAGTTCGGACGAATAGAGTTGACAATGGACTTGTATGGTGTATAATATGAGCATGAAACTACTCATTGACGAAGAATTCGGGTATAGATACTGGCAATGGACTCCACGAGAAACAACGGCAGAAGCACTTCTGAAGTATATGGGGACCATTGATAAAGATTTTTTCAAAAAGTGGGTAACCGCTCACCCAAGTAACTTAATGGGGACATGGAAAGAGTTGGTTTTACCCGATAATGCCACCAAGCAAGAAGAAGATATGTACTTTGATGAAGTACTGAACCACAAAAATTATGATGGAAACGGACATATTCATATGTTCGAAGATTCGTACATTACAATCAACGGAAAAGAACATGCAATTTCAAAACTTAGTGATACTCCTGGCGTACAAGAAGGACAAGTTGGAAGAGACTCGTCTAACCCAGAAAGATGATGTATCCAAGCAGTTGATTTATATGGCAGAGTATATTTCCGAATGTACAACCATCGAAGAACTCCGCGTTCAATCGAACGGCACAACAGTTTATTGGCAGACACACCGTGTGTCTGAGTTGATTCCTGATAAGGACTAAAAATATGTCTAATATTGTTTTTGATTTATGGATGGAAGATTTTGCGGGAAATATTGATCTCTATGATAAGTTTTCCGACTACGAAGAGGCACAACACACTGGTATGTGCGTCATGAATGAGTTTCGCAAGGCGCGAAACTGGCACGTAACTGTCTCTGGACAGCGGCCACATGTTAAGAGCGAACCGATTCCCTACTCGCTCGGTCGATACCATGAGTTTCACGAACGTGTTCCCCTTAACTCATAGATAGGACATGCCTAACAGTATGACCAAAAAACTACTTGTACGAGTAAATCACGAAGAACTGGACCTTCCTAAACTCATTGAGCATTTGGAACAGGATCTCGTCTATGTGTTCTTTCGTAAAGTAACGAATGGTCAGTTTCGCTCGATTTATCCATTCACACTGAACCCGAAACATATTCCGTTGAGTGAACACAAGAGATTATATTTACTTGCTACGGAACAATATATCCAAGAGACTCAGGGGGTTTATTTTAACCCGAAGCCAGGAGTGTCGGTAAGAAAAAATATGGGGCCTTTGGTAAAGGCCTATTCTCTTGTTGACAAGGGATGGAGAAGTTTCTATACTCAGAATCTTATGTTCTATGAAGTATACGATCAAGAAGGTGATACACTATGAGTCAGTACCGTTTACATATTGATGTTCCTCTGGGAACAGATGAAGAAGATGCGATTCGTGTCGCACAGTCCATGATTTCCTCTATTGCAGTTCATGTCCGTGATCGATCGAAAATTGATCCCGAGATTAGTGGTATGAATTACCGTCTCGGGCATGACGAAGATCGTCAGAAGTCCAACTATCTGATGAAGAATGAAGAAGGTCATGTGAATAACAAGAAGAATCGCTTGACATTTAGCAAAGAACCAGTATAATATAGAAAACCGAGCGCCGTGGGAGGAATGGTTTTTCTCAGTCCGACTTATAATCGGATAAACGTGGTTCGAATCCACGACGGCGTATTTCACCGCAAAAAAGGAAAATATAATGGATGACGACGACTTTCTGGACGAATACAGCAGCGAGAATGAAGAAAATGCTGCAAGACTTGTTAAGGCTTATCTTACATTTACTAGCAGATTTTCTGAATACATTCGTGAAGTTGATGAGAGTCTTTGGAATAAAGCTATTGACTTTGCAAAGGATTATACTACAGTAGATGGAGTCGTTCTCACAGATGTGAGACATCTCATGGACGTTGATCCAGAAGAACTTGATGGAGATTTCCCCTATGACGAACAAAACGAAGATTAGAATTTATATTGCAGGACCAATGTCCGGACATCCAAATTTAAATTGGGATGCATTCGACGAAAAGGAAAAGCAGTTAACTGCTGCTGGATTTGATGTTGTCAATCCTGCTCGTATGGATCGTGAGATCGGACTTGATCCAAAAAATGTCGGAGAGTATGACTATGAAGAGGCTGCTGGTAGGGACATTGAAGCACTCGGAGCATGTGATGCAATTTACCTCATGGCTGGGTTTCAGCACAGTAAGGGTGCTTGCTGGGAACGGGCGCTCGCAAAGCGTTGGAAACTGAAGCGATACTATGAGGTTCCCCGTCACGATCACGAAATGCAAGACTTTGGACCGTATGGTAGGTATTATCATGAACCTTCGGCTCAACTAGAATTTAACTACTCTATGCTCGATCGGGAATGGGACGAAACCCCAGAGGCTCTATAATGAATATTTTTGTTCTTGACGAAAATCCTGTAACTTCCGCAAAAATGATGTGTGACAAACATGTCGTTAAGATGATTGTAGAATCTGCACAGATGCTTTCAACAGCCCATCGTTATGTTGATGGAGACGAGTTTGTCTCTATTTCTAGGAACGGTAGGCGCATCAAGAGGTGGTCTCACCATACTGATACGCCCGATTCTAGGATTCGTCTACACAAATCTGTTATGCTCAATCACCCATGTACCTCATGGACGCGAGAAACTGCTGGTAACTACGCATGGCTCGCATCTCATGCACTTGCACTGTGTGATGAGTATGAGAATCGGTATGAAAGAGAACATGCCACAAGAAATCTGGTAGAGTGGCTTGTGGAACACTATCCAAAGAAGGTGTTTGGTTTTCATCGCACGCCATTTGCTCAGGCAATGCCAGATGAGTACAAGGTGGTCGGTAACGCGGTGGCAGCATACCGTGCCTACTATCTCGGAGAGAAGCGTCGGTTTGCGAAGTGGAAGAACGGAAATATCCCAAATTGGTACACAGAAGGGTTGACAAAGGATGAAAATGTAGTACAATGTGTGCAATGACTTAAATTATATTATGTTGGATGGTTTTGGATAGTGAACCTCGATCACTTCTCTGTTTGGGGTTCAGTAAAACCCCGGCGTAAGGGGGATTCGCCGCCCTCATTTTGCCTCCCTAGCTCAGGCTGGTAGAGCAGTGGACTTTTAATCCATCGGTCGGGGGTTCGAATCCCTCGGGGGGCACTTAAAAAATGTTCAAGAAAAGGGTTGACAAACCCACCATAACGAGTATAATACTCGTATGACAAGTGAATAAGAAATAATGTGAGGGAGACTAATTACCTCCCACACGGGACTCGCATAACAATCCTCTACGAATGGGGATAGTGCAAACTCTAAATGGTTTAGCGACCTGTCCTCATGATGCAGAAATGCTTGTGGGAGATGATCCTTAGCGGGATGAGTAGAGTGGTGGAAGCAGGTTACTACAGACATTGTACGTTCGTGCTGCTTCTTTCAGGTATACAATATTCCTGAGTCCCATTAAACTAAGCCGCGAGGGGAGGAACCGAACTTTGAACTCGGCACACTTCCCTCGCGGTTTTCTTTCGGCCCTGTCGTCCAGTGGTTAGGACACGAGATTTTCATTCTCGTAACCGGAGTTCGATTCTCCGCAGGGTCATTTAAATTTTTATGGAGGTTCTATATGAACAAGTTTTTTGGTATTATGAGTAAGGTTTTTTACATTTTGGCAATTCTTTCCATTCCACTGTCTATCAGTGTATATCAGGAAGATGCAACTCGTGGCATCTTCATCGGACTCTGGGTCCCTACCCTTCTTCTTCTCGGTCCTTCGTGTCCGTGGAAGAAGAACTGATAGATAATAGTATCATCTTTAAAGGAGAAAATAATGATTGACGATTTAACAACATCCCAGATTCTTGGCACCTTTTTCTATACTCTTGTCGTGTTTGCAATTGGTGCTGTTGCCGGTCCTAAGTTCTTTAGTTGGGTTGGCGGTCTTCTTCCGTGGAACAAGGACTGATGGCATATTTCAATCCCAACATGGAAATGCCACAAGAGTACATTGATAAGCTTGCCGACATTGCCGTCGAGCACAACATCACGGCAGAACAGTATGCAAAGCAGATCATCATGCAATTTCTTGCAAAAAATCACCCCAAGGGGTTGACAAACAGTTTAAGTAGTGTATAATATACATGTCGAGTCGAGGAACAAACGAGTACGATTCCTCAGAGACTCATTCAAAGGTTAGTACTCAAAATTTTGGAGATTCAATATTATGTCTAACAGCACCATGACCAAGAAGCGTCGTGTCATCAACTACCTTGCCAGCGGTAAGGGACTCACTCCAAACGAGGCTCGATCTCGTTTCGGTGTCGCAAACCTTCGTGCTACGATCAGCGACATCAAGTCGCAGGTTGAAGCCTACGGTAACTGGGAAATCACTTCGGAGGCAACTTCGACTGGTCTCACTCGTTACTTCATGGAGGACACTCATCCCAACCGTACCTACGGGTTCGACAAGATGGGTAACCGAATCGCACTCTGAGATTCGTAGAGGGGAAGAGTCTGCCCCGGTCCTTCGGGACCGGGGCATTTTCGTATAAACTATGAAACCATTCAAAGTAGTATGGCTAAAAACTGAAACTCTAGAAACAGAACTTGATGACATCAAGAATATTGATGATATTCGTGATTTTGTCGAGGATGTTTCCGATCCAACCACCATAAATAAAGTAGTGGGTGGAATTAGATTGTTCAAATGGAATGGTGAGGAATATGTGCCTTACCTTCATAATTGGGTATAAGGAGTTTGAAAATGGATGATATGAATTATATTCATGCAAAGGCCATGATAAATGGAAGGTGTGTGGATCTACTTTTAGAGCAAGAAGATCTTATTCGAGGGTTCGAAAACATGCTGGAAAATCCCGCATATGTTCCCGCCGAAGGACAATGTTGGTCTATACAAAAACCCGAAAAATGTAATATCCTTGATAGGATTATGAATAAATGCTGTGAGTGTAAGGATGAGTGATTCGAGACAACACGGCGCAGGAAAAGGTGATAAATATCGCCCGGTTGATCGAGAGAAGTACAGAGAAAATTACGAAAAAATTTTTGGAAAGAAGAAAACAAATGTCAACAAGAATAGTAAGACTAGTATCAGGCGAAGAGATCATATGTGACTATAGTTGTGAAGATGGAACTGCTAGTTTTAAAAACGCAGCGGTTCTTGTCCCTACGGGAAATGGACAGTTGGCATTAATGCCATGGATGATGTACGCAGAGTTAGAAGGAAATACAATTTCCTTCTCCGATGAGCACGTTATGTTTGATGTTCCACCCCGAAAAGAACTCATGAACGAGTACAATAAAACAATTGGTAGTGGATTGGTTGTTCCTGAGGCTACTAAGCCTAGTCTTAGTCTAACAACCTAATATTGATTATGTGCTCGTAGCTCAGTTGGATAGAGCAGCGGACTTCTAATCCGCAGGTCATAGGTTCGAGTCCTATCGAGCATGTTTAACCCTTTGGAGATACACAATGAAAAGTTTAGATTTAAGTTTTCAGTTTGAAGATGATCAATACATGATGCTCGAAGAAGAGGCAAAAAGTCTTGAGATGAGTATGGAAGAATTGGTAGCAAATGTTTTTAATGTAATTCTTCAGGAAATTGAAGAAGATGTTCGGGCCAGAAATGCTCTCGAATCGGCGAATTGATAAACTTATAGAAACTGCAAAGCCAGTTTGTATGAACATACCCAGACAGAAGAGACATTGTTCTCTTGTTGTTTGTAAAAATGAAATAGTTTCGATTGGAACTAACCATTTTAAAACACACCCTAGAGCGAAAAGACTGGGATATCGTTATGACGAGATGCACTCTGAATTAGATGCTTTTCTTAAAGCCCCTCAGAAAAAGAATCTGTCACTATATAATTTCAGATTCAATCGGTTTGGTGAGATGAGAATAGCCAGACCATGTAAACTTTGTATGCCTTGGTGCATCGCAGTTTTTGATAAGGTATATTTTACCACACCCGAAGGGGTCGAAAGGATAAAGTGATATGAAAATTGGGCAAAGAGTTATCCACAAGGTAACTAAAAAACAAGGGACTATCGTAGAGATTGACGATAGTGTTGGTAAAGTTGTTTTTGATGATGGTGATACTGTTCATGTTCATCATCAACTCTTGGCAGAAACTTTAGATGGATCCCTTCCTGAATCCAATCAACAGTTTTTAACCGAGTAATTACTACATATAGTGAATAAATTGAAAGGTATTGTATGAGTATCAAAGAACCAAAAGCAGGAATTAAGTCTACAGAATTCTGGGCAACTATTGGTATTTCTGGTTTGCCTATTGCAGATCAATTGGGCATTTTTGATAGAATGCCGGTGACAGAGGGAGGGGAAACTGCTCTATGGATCTCAGCAGGTCTCATCGGAGCAGTTTATGTTTTCACTAGGGCATGGGTCAAGGTAGCAAACGTAAAATACGGAGATCAAAATGAGAAAAGCGTTATCAATACTAACACTCGCAGCAGCAAGTAATCTTTATGCACAGGACAATAATAACTGCGGGCCAAAGTTAATTCCAATGACAACCACTAGAGTTCCTCTTTTTAATGATGAAGGGGAAGAAAGTGGTTATATGATTACAGTGTCGGAAGCTGACACCGAAACTCGTACTATGGTTGCTGCTTACGAAACTCCGTATAGTGATTCAATTGGGGCATTTACTATGGATGGTGATATAACATTCACCAATAAATCTCCAGTTACTAGAAGACAGAGGTTTCGGCAGAGTATTCGTTTATCAGAAGGAATCATGCCAATAATTCCTCCAGCATTCTCTGAAGTTTGCTGGGAACCTGATATTCGCAGACTA
>CERP01002857.1_pt1 | contig 11202 bp, 5 predicted proteins | sample 530801 | NCBI WGS metagenome assembly CERP01 (sample SAMEA2620991, study PRJEB7988) | marine metagenome | biome: marine biome (ENVO:00000447); feature: surface water layer (ENVO:00002042); material: "saline water (ENVO:00002010), including plankton (ENVO:xxxxxxxx)" | depth 5 m | reverse complement strand
CAAGCCATGTGGATTTGTAAAGGTTAAAGTAATCACACTTGGATCAGCGCCATTTGAAGCCGCTGATGTTACAGGAATAGATGAGTTTGCATATACCCCACCTTTTCTACCAATAGTCTCTTCTGTTTTAAGTGAATCACCATCTGATGTTCCAACAATACCACGAGCAAAATATTTAATGGTTTGAGTATCTGGAACTTGATCAATTATGAAGCTACCATCTGCTCGTGAGAACCCTGCCGTACCAGCATCTAGGCCTGATACGTTCACAACATCTCCAACAGATAAAGCATGGTCAGAATCAACAAATGCAATAGATATTAAACTGTTTGAGCTACTAGTTGTTTGATAGTCTGTTGTAATAGTGTTAACTGTGAGGTCAACTCCCGGTTCATCATATGTGGATGGATATCCTTTAATCGTACCATACCCTGCCCACTTAGTAGGCTGCAATCCATATTCAAAGTCAGCATCAATCATTGACTCAGGTGTTGATACGCGCATTCTTTCGATAGCATCTGTACCAAACTGCCAAGGTCTTACTGTTTGTCCATATTCTACTTGAGGTTCGGCATAAATCTGTAACTTATCACTAGCACTCATAGAAGATGTATCAGCCGCTAGCGTAATGGTAGAATATCCACTATGTAAAGTATCTACAGTAGGAAAGTTACTATTTGTCCCTTTGGAAAATGCAGAAGTAGTTCCTGCAAATGAAGGATCACCAAAATTGTATATGATTACATTGTCTGTAACATTAGTGATTAAGAGAAGCTTTTCAATATCATATCTGCAGGGTATTTCAATTGTACCTGCGCCTGCCCCGCCGGGCGTAAAAATGTAATCTCTTATTAATTGTTTAGCCATCCTGTTTTCCTATCCTAATGCCACTGCAAATGCTATAGATTGTGATCTTGTTGAAAAATCTGCTTCATCAGCTGAATCACCTTTGGGTCCTTGTGGTCCTCGTTGACCAATAGAAGTAAATATTTGCCACGTACTATTTATAAAGATCAGCTCAAGGATACTTTGTCCTAGATCTAATTCAAAGTTTTCAGCGTATCCTTCAATGGTTGATCCATTGCGGGCAATAAACAAAGAATTGTCTGTCCAATTCCCTACGTCTATTAGCTTAATATAATCTCCAGTTGTGGGAGATGCGGGCAATGTAACTGTAAATGAGGCTGTGGTAGTATCAATTGCGTATCTTCCTGCTGATACAGCGGTGAAATCAGAACTATATGATGTATAGTCTGTAGAAAACACTCTAAAGTCAGAATCAAATCCTAAGTAACTACCTCTTAAAGCATTAAAGTTCCACGTACCGAGCTCAAAAGATGCAGCTGCGCGATTTATAGTTGATGCCGAAGGGCTTGAATCAAGATCATCTTGAATTAAATTATTGAACGCATACCATTCGCCATTTGTAGCATCTCTAAAAAATCCAGCTCTACGAATGGTTGAGCCACCATCTTGGGAATATCTTCCAACCACACCAATATCAACAGCATCAGAAGAATTTGAGTCAGCAACCTTTATAAGAGCATTGGTAACCCGAAGATCGTTTTGCTCATTAAGTATGTAAGCACCACCAACAGTAAGATCACCAGTAATAGTCATCCCAGCAAATTCTACTGAATCTGAAGTAGCTATTGTTTGGCCAATAGCAATAGATCCACTATTAATTGTTACACCAGTTCCGCCTGTAAAATGAGCTCTTACATCCGATGCTGAAGGCCCAGTATAACTTACTTCTCCAGTTGAAGAGTTATATGATAATGACCCATCACCACCATTATCCACAACAGAAATAGCATTTTTAGCATCACTGTCTGCTCTTGCTGTTGTATAATATAATCTTGTGCCTTCTTGAATATCTGTAGTATTAATGCTAGTATTAACATATGAATCTACTCTAGCATCAGTGTAATATAAATTAGTACCTTCCGACAAATCAGAAGTAGATCTAGCTGAAAGAGATGCAGCAGATAAAGTACCAAATAACGTACCAGTTGCAGTAACGTTACCTTGAGCAATAATATCTTGGGCTCTAATGTTTTTATCAACACCAAGACCACCAGCAACCGTTAAAGCTGCGCTTGTTTTAGAAGCTGCTTCCGTAAAATTCGGAATATTAATTTTACCACTAGTATCAATTGAAAGTAAAGTGGTACCACCATCTAAATCGAATGGCGAAGATCCAATGTCACTTTTAACTTTAAAGCTAGTATTTGTTCCAGAAAAACCAACAACCATTTCATTACTAGCTGTTGTTCCACTTACTCCAATTCCATGACTAAATTGATTATCAATGGACAGCGCTAAAACAGAATTTCTAGAACTATCATCAGAGCTAAAATTAAATACTGATTGAGTAGAGTCACCAATATTTGTATTACTATTGATAGCCAGACTTCCGTATTGCCGGCCATATACGGCTGTAGAATCAAGTAATGGATCTACTAATATTTTATTAGTAAGAACTGTCGTTAAATTATCTACAAAAGCAGAATCAACTCTAACATCTATTGCACTATCTGCTCTAGAAGTTGTATAATATAGATTAGTACCTTCTGTAATATCATCTGTATTTTTAGTATCTAATCTAATATCAAAATCGCTATCAGATCTTGCGGTTGTATAATATAGATTAGTTGAACCTTCAGGTAAATCATCAGTTGAGTTATGGCCTAATTCAAAGGTCATAGGATTGTCGTCTGAATCCCTAATAGCTAATTGGCCATTGCTTTCATGCAAAATCATAGTACCTAAGAAGATACTATTACCACTTAAATAAAGATCTTTAAATCTTAAACTATTAGAACCTAGACTATATGCAGAATCGGTATCAGGTATTATGCTAGTGCTAATATTTTGTACGTTTGAATCAAATCTTGATCTAGTATAATAAAGATTAGTTGAACCTTCAGCTACAGAATCGGTATCGATAGCATTACGAGTAATAACACCTGTTGAGGTATTGTATGCTATTCCATGTCCGGCAACAAGATGTTTACGAACTTCTGTTTCCATTGATGAGGTAATTGAATAATTTGAATCATTACCAATAAAAATATTACCAGAATTTAGGTTTGGCGTAGCTGCCGTACGTCCGGCGCCTCCAACTTTAATAATACCTGCCGAAGCATGAGCTCTTACAACTTTACCAATATTTTGAATAAGAGAAGATTCACCAGATGGTTTAACATTAGTTATTTCACCAGGCGTAGTAGATACATATAATGTATCACCAACTGAAAAACTAGAAGTATCTAATCCTGTTAAATTGCCAGAAGTAACGATAGATACTGAAGCATTATTATCAGCATTAGCTTTAAGTAAACCAAACGCCGGCATTGCTCCGGGATTATCAGCATCAGCCAGAGCAATTGTGGGTTTATTTCCACTTACTCCGTTTATATAAACAACTTGCCCTTTGGTGACAGAACCGCCTGACACATTTTTTGCGGAAAATTCTACAGGGGATTCTTGTAATGACTTAATATCGTCATCTGTATTTTTATAATACAGATTTCCGTCTTGGTAGTTAATGGCTAGTTCGCCATAATCTAATGATGCGACTTCTGGAATTCTGCCCGCAACGGCGGACTTCTTCAGTCTAACTTTAGTAGCCATAGTGGTTCCTTAAAAAAGGTTATGTGTAAAGGTATTAGTAAATACCGCCATCGATAACTGCAATTGTTACATCGCCCGATGATAAGCTAAATTGTCTTTCGTTTCCTGGTGCAGACGCCAAAGCACTATCAGCATATCCGCCAAATGATGCAACGCCCAAGTTTGTTAGTGTAGATGTCTCAGCTGAGATTGTTAAGGTATTCGACCCATCAACGTATGTAAGATCAACGCCTTCACCTGCAAGCAAGAAGTTATCAACTAAATGATCTTCAATTGCTTCTTTTACTGATACATCGTTAAATGTAAGTGAAGAACCACCAATAGAATCTGGAAGATTTACTTTATAGTTAAAGTCCCAAGCTTCATTAGCATTATCCCAAGTAATAGTTGGTTTAGTACCAGTGTACCCAGCTCCACCTACAGTAATTCCAGCGCCATCAGCTTCAGTGCCATCAGCAGCAGAATCAGCAAGAACAATATTTAAATCATTCACTGACATTGTTGTAGAATTAATTATAGTTTGAGTACCTTGAACTGTAAGGTTACCACGAATAATTAAATCGCCACCATCAGAATCGACAGGAGCTGGATCAATATAAAGAGTATTAGATCCGTCAGTAGAACTAATAGTATTACCATCTAATTTAATATTATCAACTGTGAGTTGACCAAGATTTAATACATCAGAATCTAAATTAACTGTAACTATATTCCCGGAAACTGCAGTGTTAACGTTAATTCCACCCGCAATTGTAAGATTGGAATCAAGAAGAGATACATTACCATTACCACCATCGGCATCTAAATTCAAAGTAGATGCAATTGATTCCGTAGCAGCGGCGGTTAATTGGCCGCGAGAGTTAACTGTAAATGTTGGAATTTGAGTTGCAGAACCATAAGAACCAGCAGTTACTGCTGTGTCTGTCATCTTAATGGTAATTTTATTGCCATCCTGACCAGAGCCAGAAGTAGTAATACCAATTTCGCCATGTATAGAAAGTTCAGAATCAGCTAAATTAATTCTTGTATTATTGTCTGAATCATCTTTAATATTTAATACAGACGCACCAATATTCGTATCAACATATGCTTTAGTTGCAGCGTCTGAGTTATCTGTTGGAGTTGTAAGATTAATAATTCTAGATGAGTTAACATCAACATTACCAGCACCATTAGGATCAATAATAATACTTTCATCTGCAACAGTTGATGTTATGCTGCTCCCATCAAGTCTTAAGTTATCAACATTCCATTGATTTACTTTACTTGATCCGTCGAGAATTACAACTTTATCAGCTTCAATATTACCATTTGCGCTTGTTGCTGAAAATAAACCAGCAAAATACTCACCACCAATTACTACAATAGATGTTGCATTACCTGATCCATCATCGCCTTTGCCGTAATAAAGTCTATCGCCACCATTGTTATAAAGACCAGTACCACCAGAATAAGCTAACTCTCCTGATTTAAGGTTCGTCGGGGCAATCGTACCTGTAGACCTTTTTATTCTAATTATAGTGGCCATTAGTATGTGCCTCCGTTAATATTTTGATTTTCTAAGTCTTGAGTTGCAGTCCATTTTGAAGTAGACCCACTATAAACAAGAACACTGCCATCTACTACATTACTAATATCAACATCACCAGCCGAATTAATATTATTCGATGCCTGGATTACTCGGCGAACGGGCCTGCCCAACACTACTTTTTTTACTTGTGTTGTTGTGCCAGACGAAACAACTAAACTTCTTTGTACCATAATATTCCTATTGAGTTACTGATGGGGTGACTTGTATTCTTCCCTCAAGAACTCTTTCTATAATAGTGTTACTATCACTGTCTAAGAAAGAAATTTCTGCATCATATACATATTTACCAGAACGAAGAGCATCAGTTTGAGTATTAGTCAAAGCTAAAGTTAAAATGCCGTCCGTCGATGGATTTGATATTGTGGTGGTAAAAGTTGTCGTATCGGAGCTATCGCTGTTATACGATTTTTTCATTTTAGCTAGTGCAGAATAGTTTGTTAGATCTTTTACCGATCCATCTGCTTCTACTAAATGAATTTCAATAGCTACATCTGCGCCTTGATCAATTGTAAATTCTTCGTATTGGGCCATGCTTACTCCGTGTAACCTTTGTCGGACGCGAACGCCCCTGCACCATTTTGTTTTATTTATAACAAAACAGATTTATATAAAAAGAAAAGGCCAACCGAAGTTGACCTTTTTTATAATTATTTGATTTTATTTTAAAGACCCGGTCTGCCGTAAAAAACTAAAAATTGAGGGTCACCACTCAAGATTCGTCTTTCCAAGTTGCTATCTTGTAAAGATGCACATTCATATTGAACAACTCCGCCATAACTATTACCTATATACAAGTATTCGCCAGTATGATTCCAACAAATGTATTCAGCGCCGGTGAATAGGCCTCTTCTTTGCGAAGTGCTTGCATCTCCAATTACGTGAGGATTAAGATCTACTTGGTGGTAATCGTAAAAATCTGCAATACTAGTATAACCACTATCTGCATGATTAATTGGAGCATGAATAAGTTCATCTATTTTTGCCTCCAGTCTTGAGGAATCTCCAAACAAATCAAAGCTTTCAGAATCTCTTAGATGTTTTGCATTACTTCCAAATCTCCTAACAATATCAGCATCTTTATCACCTGGACCTCCATATCCACCAGAATCCATATCGCCGAGGGGGTCGCCAAATGCATTTATTTGATTAAACGCTGAATCAAATCGATTCAGAGGAAACAGCGCAGGCGGACCAATGGTTGACCATGAGGACACATAATCAGCTAAGTCATCCCAATCTATTCCCGAATATCCTCGAACCATGCCTTTCCAATCAAGGCTGTCGGACGGCTCGCCAACAATGTTATACGTTGTAGCTGAATCAGTGTGAGTGGACCCTCCAATGCGATATCTAGGATTGTTTAAAGACGTACCTAGATTACGCGAAAGGGTATCACCTCTCCTACTAGTGGCGGATCCTGCTGCGCTATCATACCAATCCCAAGGTTGAATTGTACTTAGATCCCAAGGAGTATCTAAAACAAAATTTAGTATATATGAGGTACCGGCAAAATCGCCTAACATGCATGTTAGATGTTTTCCATCCTGAGCTATATCAAAGCAATCTAAAGCGTCATCTGGATAAAAATTTTGTTTGGATTCACTGTGAGCATCAGTCATATAGCCAATATGATTTTCCAAATTAAAATGATATTGTTCGCTGTCAATAGTAAGTGAGCCGTTATAAGTACTCATAGTAGCAGATATAATCCAACTAGTGCCAGAATTCACAGTCGACAACGGCGTATCGTTTTGTTTACCAATACCGTTACAATGAATAAGTACTTTTAAATTATCATCGCCATAAGTTGGGGCGGTGTTTGGACTTGGTCCTAATTGCATTCGGAATTTTTTCGCGTATCCGCGATTATATATGTCTCCACCATCTACAATAAACCACTCTTCACCGTGGTAGTTAAAAAAATCAGAATCTAAATGCGTTATCAACGTTGGTACACGAAATGGGGTGGCAGAACCAGAACGCCAGCTTCCAAAGTTTTGCCCGGTGCCAAAATCGGTGACATATCTATAGATTCTACCGCAGGTAGGTCCCGTATCTTCCACTTCGTCATTGTGAGATAAAACGTAAGCAAATGCGGAATTAGTAAGTTCTATATCTTGCACACTGCTACTAGGTTTATTAGGGTAGCTAAGCCATGGCGTAACTAGTGGAATATCGTTTTTATGTAAAACTTTCTCAACAAATATCTTTTGGTCAGAATCATTATTACCGTTTGGATCAGTGTAATGTTTATGAAATTCAGCTAAATCGCCTTTACTATTATTTACTTCCCAATGAGAAATTTGGCGGCCGCGTCCATTTAGCCTATAGTTACCGCCGCCTATATATGTCCTTCTGGTCCTAGTGGGCATACCAAGATGAACTGTATAAAAAGACGCAGCGGGTTTACCTCTATTGATATCTTGCAAATATGGAACAGGCAACATTTTTAAATTAAGAATTCCACCATTAAAAACAGGATCAGCGGCGTCTGGATTACCTCTTATAGTAAACTCATCGTATTGAACGTCATCATTGTAATAATATGTACCAGGAACTATTTGTGATTCTCGGCCGTTTCCAGCATGACTATCTCTCCAAGGACCTTGATCCAAAGTAATTTTATTTCTATATTCTGGATAATTCATATCCACAACCATCAACGGACCATCAGAACTATCTAGTCTTGACGGCCGCAGGTGCCTAATATCAAAATTTAAAAGATTATTAAATTTACCGTTGTTTAATATCATTTAATTCTCTACTATGAAAAATCTTGGCCAACAACAGAACCATAAACAGTAGCTCCACCATCAGATGTAAAAAATTGATAGAGTTGTTCTGCATATGCAGCAACCGGAGTTTGAGGTTTTACTCCACCGCTCCACTTTACTGAAGATGGCCAAGTAATCTCTCGCCCGCCGCCAGATCCGTTTACGTACATTACCATTAATTGAGCAAAATAAGTACTTGCCGGAAAATCAGTAAAGCTTACTGGAAAATTATTATTGCTAGCATTTGTAATTTCATAATATTGGTTAGTTTTCCAGTTAAGGTTTTGCGTTGAACTATTGGTTTTAGTAATATTACTTCTAGAAGTAAATACAGTATCTGATGCTGTATACCCGACAACATTTACTATACCAGTACCATCAGACTCTTTAAGGTCTAGAACCGATACGCCATCTGTATTGCTTTTTATTTTGAATGAAAGCTGTTCTGCTGTACTAAGGTCTAAAAATCCTCTTTGATATGTTCCGTCTTTGAAATTAATTATTCCCAATCCAGCATCAAGTGTAAGAGCGCCGTTACCAGATTTAATAGAAACAGCGTCTGTTGAAGCACCTCCGCCACCAGTTCCATAGAATAGGCCGTTTCCTGAAACAGTAACCCCGCCTGGATCAGTCCCATTACCATATGTAATTGCTGTGTAATATGATCCGCCAGCGGTATCTGTTACTCGTAAACCTCCAGAGCTATTTAAGGTTGTTACTTTTACGTCTGCTCCGCTGGCAGTAGTTGTTAATTGAATTGTTTGTGCGTTACTAAGTTGTAGTAGTCCATTGTCTGCGTATGAAAGTGTTGCAGTATCACCACCCCCACCATTCTTGAATAGAAAATCATTACCATCAGCATCAAATGTAATATCGCCATCAGATATTAATCCAAGGCCGTTTAAGCTACGAGTATCAACTGCACCTAATGCCATTCTAGTAGCTGAATCGCCATTCCACAATACAAACTGGTCTGTGCTATCTGCAGATATTTGAGTAGATAATTCATTAGGCGCAAATTCTAATGAATGATTAATGTTGGATCCATTAATGTTCCCGGTTGATGTTAAACCAATTCCAGCTTGTAAAGTTCCAACATAATCAGTAGCTGTAAAAGTTGCATCAATCATACCTTGAGTAGATGCGGAATCCATAACATCTAATGTTACATTGCCACCAAGAGATACTGCTTGACCAGTATTATCTTCTCTAGTTTTAATTGTAATACTGCTATTAGCTAGTTTACCATTAGCAATTGATCCAGCAAGTTGTGCATTTGATACGCCTAAAGGTTTAATACTTACTGCACCGGATGATACACTAAAATCATTAGCATTAAATGATGCAACACCTTTTGCACCAGTTGTTGCAGTATCTACAACTAAATCTACGTTATTATCGGCTGATTGATATGTTGCAGTAATATATGTTTCAGTATTTCCACTAAATAAACCACCGGCAATTTTCTTAATATCTGAATCATTTACTTCAATAGTAACTTTATCGGTTGAAGAATTAACACCAATATCAATGCCTTCACCCTCTACAAGAGTAAGAGTTCCACCTAACGAAACTGCCGCAGTATTACCACCAGAATCTTTAAAAGAGATTGATGAGTTAGCCAATTCAGCATTTGCTACACCACCATTTTTAATTGTAACACCGCCGGCTGATACTAAGAAATTATCAGAGCTAAATGATGCAATACCAAGAATGTCTGAATCTGCGTTATCAACAGAAACGGTAATTGTAGAACCAGCCAGTTGAGTTTGAACTGAGGTGCCTCCATCAATTTTTAAGACACCAGAACCTGTGGTTGCATTTACAAATAGATCATCATCATCATCGTCTCTAAAATGAACACCGCCCGTAGTTGGCGCGGCAATTGACAATTGATAGAACACACCAGTTGAGTCAGTTGCTTCCCAATATCTATTAGTTTCATTCCATCTAAAGCCAGCGTAAAAAGTAGATGAATCAGCTTCACCACCAATAAAAACCCCAGCTCCACCAGCTTGGTTGGAATCAGACAGGCCTGACCCAAGAACAATACTTTTATCTTCAACATTTAATGTTGAGGTATCTAGAATTGTTTGTGCACCTTGAACAGTTAAGTTACCAGCAATAACAACATCATCAGGTAAGCCAACTGTAATTGTATCGCCAGATCTTACACTCGTAACTTGGCCGCTTGTTCCTTGTACTGTAAGAGCATTACCTCTATCCAAAGCAGAACCAGTATCACTGGCGCTGTCTTTTAAAGTTAATAGTGTATTTAGACTTACTGCACCAGATGTTACTGTAAAATCTCCAGAGTTAAATGATGCAACGCCTTTATTTGAACTTGTAGCAAGTTCGCCTTTAATTGTATAAATGCCAGCGCCATTTGTAATATCAATGCCTTCTCCTTCGACAAGAATATCGCCTAAATCTGAATCAACTCTAGCTGTTGTATAATATAGATTAGAGCCTTCAGTTACAGAATCTGTACTCCTAGCATCTAATTCGTTAATAGCACCAGATAGTGTATTTGCAGCTGTAGTTAAAGAAGAAGCCCCAATCTCTGCATCAAGTTCGTTAATAGCTCCAGTTAATTCTTTAGAAGTAGTTGTAAGAGTAGTGGCTGGTCTATCACCAATATCAGAGTCTAATTCATTAATAGCAGCAACTACATTTTGACCGGTTGTGTTTAAGCCACCAGAACCCATTGAATCATTCAATGTAGTAATATCAGTTTCGTGCTCATTGATAGCACCACGAAGAGTGGATGCCGAAGTAGTTAAACTAGCAGCACCAATTTCTGCATCAAGTTCATTAATACCACCAGTCAAAGTTTTTGCTGTGGTTGTTAAACCCGTATGAGGCCTTGTTCCAATGTCTGAATCTAATTCGTTAATAGCATCGGATAAAGTAGATGCCGTAGTTGTTAAGGCTTGACTAGGCTCTACTTTAGTGTTAAGAGTATCAATTTCAACTTCTAATTCGGATATAGCTCCACTTACTGTGGATGCTGTTGTGCCCATAGCACCGGCAGTGATAGTACCTAATTCCGCATCTAATTCATTAAGAGCTGTGGTTAATGCTGTTGCTGTTGTAGTTAAGTTACCAACTGTGCCAATATCAGATTCATGCTCGTTAATGGCTGCAACTATATTCTGCCCTGTTGTGTTTAAACCTCCAGAGCCCATTGAATCATTTAGT
>CERP01018372.1_pt1 | contig 11219 bp, 23 predicted proteins | sample 530801 | NCBI WGS metagenome assembly CERP01 (sample SAMEA2620991, study PRJEB7988) | marine metagenome | biome: marine biome (ENVO:00000447); feature: surface water layer (ENVO:00002042); material: "saline water (ENVO:00002010), including plankton (ENVO:xxxxxxxx)" | depth 5 m | reverse complement strand
GCCTTAATTTGCAAAGAAACAACAGCAATGTGTATTGCTCATTCATCAATAATATACAGAGAGGAGTATGTTGAAGAGTTGAAAATACAAACGTCTGATAGATCAGGTAATGATTTATTCTACAGGGTCCCTAAAGAAAAGTGTACCTGGATAGAACCACAAAGAGTATAGGGGTTTCATATGTTCGTCATTTTAATAAATATATTGATAGAATGATACTTAAACAATGGCAAGAAGAAATATTAAAGAGAGAAATAAATGAAAAGAGAAGAACAAATTCAAAAGGTAGGTCAAGAAGTGATCGATCTACTTGTAGAAAAGAACCGGTCATACGGAGATAGTGCTTTAGAACCGGCTAATGTATTTGCTAATGGCAGCGCAATTGACAACCTTTGTTGCCGCATTGACGATAAGCTCATGCGAATAAAGAATAAGGGGATCAATGATCAAACCGAAGACACCGTACAAGACCTTATTGGTTACTTAATTTTACTTAAAATAGCACTGCATGAATCTACTGGAGAGAAAGATCACGATATTTCAAACAATATATCAAAAGGAAGAGCCAATAATAAAGACGGTTGGACTCGCACTGTCACGTATCCAGAAGGGGAAGAGCAGATCTATTATTGAAGACGTTAGGTCAGGCAAGACAGACAAGACTAACCTACCCGTTGTTTGCTTCTCTGGTCAGTTTGCACGCAGGGCAGACGATGCATTAATGGAGCATTCGGGATTTACAATCCTGGATTTTGACAAGCTTGAAGACGTATTACAAATAAAAAGACAGCTCGCAGAAGATAAATACATCTTTAGCATATGGGTGTCACCGAGTGGTAACGGACTAAAAGCTTTAGTTCCTCTTAAGTTCCCAGATAAACATCGTGACCAGTTCAATGCACTGATCAATTACTTTAATAAAAACTACGGTTTAAACCTGGATGTTTCTGGTAAGAATGAGTCCAGAGCTTGTTTTGAATCTTACGATCCAGAGCTAGTCATAAACCTAGATGCTGAGGTATATGCTGGAGTACTAATAGACCAGGTAGAAAAGCAAAAGATCAATGCCCTGGACAAAGGCACGGATTACCGTAAGCTAAACATTGCAGCTCGCATTATTCGCCTGGCAGAAGATGGAGAGAAGCATCATGCGTTATTAAAAGCAGCTACACTAGTAGGTGGATACATCGCAGCCGGTAAGATTGAAGAAGAAGAAGCATACCGGGTACTCTTGCGTGAGATCAATAAGAAAGATATTATAAGCCTGGAGAATGCTAAGGTTACAATACAGGATGGTATAACCCACGGCAAGAACCTACCAATACGTGAGGTAATAGAGAAGGAGAGTGATGCAATGAAGTCTATAGAGCTGGATGAAATGGATCTATCCTTTATTAGCTCAGACGATGATGATTACCACTACATGGTTGAATTTGCAGAAGGCAGAATACCAGAAGGGCTAAAGACTGGCAACCCAAATGTCGATAAGCACTTTAGATTCAAGAAGGAAATGTTTATAGGCATGGGCCACAGTAACGTAGGCAAGACCACCTTCATGCTATACCTGATGATAGTTGCTGCTGCAAAGCACTCCTGGAAGTGGTTGGTTTACTCCAGTGAAAATAAAACAGCAATGGTAAAGGTCAGGCTAATGGAAATGTACCTGGACCGGCCTTTAGCAGCTATGAAGCCAGACGAGCGCAAAGAAGCATACAAATGGGTAAGTAAACACTTTACCCTGATCTCAAACCACGAGGTGTACAGCTACACTGATCTGATTTTAATGGCAAAGAAATCAATTCAAACAAAAAAGATTGATGGACTCTTTATTGATCCATACAACAGTTTAAAGGTATCGGCTTCTGGTAACGGAATTATAAGCACACATGATTACCATTACCAGGCACTACGTGAGTTGCTTACATTTAGCGTATCCACAGATATAGCAGTATGGGTCAATATGCACGCAATGACTGAAGCTCAAAGAAGAAAAGGTCCAGACGGATTACCTACAGCACCGTATGCTGAAGACACAGAGGGTGGCGGTAAGAATGTGAATGTTGCAGATTCGGTAGCTACGATCCATAGAAAAATTCAAAGCCCAGCTCCAGAAGATCGTAGGACCGTAGAATTTCATATGCGTAAGGTTCGTACAACTGAGCTTGGTGGATCGCCAACAAGCCTGGACAATCCAATGTTATTTAGGATGAATACAGACAGCACTGGATTTAGATGTCTCAATGGTCCAGACCTATACGATCCAATTGACCATGGCACACCTATTACACAAGTGTCAATAACTTCACCATACGACATCTCTTTTTAACATTTATGTTGTTTAAATTTACACATGGCCAAAAGAAAGACAGGTGCGGTAAATAGTAAAAAGAAAACCATTGATGGTATTACTTTTGCCAGCGGTCTGGAAGCATATTGTTACGAGCAACTTAAGAAATCCGGCATTGAGTTTATGTATGAGGGCAAGACGTTTGAGCTTCTCCCATCAGCCCAATATTCTGGTGTGTATTACAAAAGCGTACCGAAAAGTACAGCAATGAAATCATACCAGGGGAAGAAAGTTCACCCCTTAACGTACACCCCGGATTTCTTTAGCTCTGAACATAAGTTTGTCATAGAGACAAAGGGTTTTGTACCAAGTCAGCACACTTTTCCGATGAGATGGAAGCTGTTTCTACATCACCTTAATCAAAACGGTATGGGAGATTATCAGCTATTTATGCCCAGAAACCAGGAACAAGTAAGAGCTGTTATACAAATCCTAAACAACTAATGGATCAGCAAAAACTATCCGACCTATACTTTACTGCCACATCACGAGTCGTTGATGTAACACAAGCCTTATATGAAAAGCTGCACACAACAAAGGGACTTCCAGAGTGTGATGAAGAGATGGTACGTAAAACTATAACGGATACAATAAAAGAGATTCGTAGTGAATTAGATTTAATTAAAACAGCAGTCGCAGAGATCAATGAACGTAGTAATAGCTAGTGACTTTCAAGGCATACTGTACCATAGAATGGTTGTGCCCTTTGGCAGAATAGCACAACAAGGGTTAGCAGAAGTTCATATCATACAAGATGTTATGGACTTGATTAGCATGGATCTATCAAAGGTTGATCGAGTTATTGTTTCTCGTTTCTTTCAGCTTACACCAGAGGGGTACGAAAGCTTAATGCCTATTCTTAAGGAGAACGATGTAAAGATTATAGTTGACATTGATGATCACTGGGTATTACCAGAGGACAATACAGCTAGAGATGTTTTTGAGAAAGGTGGTATCAGGACCGCAATAATCAATGCGATCAAACATGCAGATCATTTATGGACACCCAATGAGCTGATTCATCAAAAGGCTCGGCTCATCAATCCAGATATCACACACACCATTATACCCAATGCCATTAACCCAACAGAAGGGCAGTTTAGTATGATCAAGAACTTCAATAGCGATGCAAGCGTAAGGTTTGGATACACCGGAGCAAAGAATCACACTAATGATTTAAAGTTAATGGGTGTCGATTGGTCTAAACACTACACGTACACAACAGACATACAAGACTATCATAAGTTGCTAGAGGCAGATGAATGGACAGAACCATTGCCGCTGCATGAATACGGAACGCTATACCAAAACTTTAATGTATCGTTAGCACCATTACGTAACAGAGTTTTTGATAAGTGCAAGTCAAACCTCAAGGCTATTGAAGCTGGATTTACTGGTTGCGCATTTATAGGGTCTAACACCACACCATACAAGGAGATTATAATCAATGGTGAGAACGGAATATTGTGCAGCTCTCCAGAGGAATGGAATGAAGCAGTAAACAGTATAACACCAAAGGATGTAAAGAGACTTGCGCAGAACTTATACGAGACAGTACGAGAAGAATACCACATTGATAACGTAATTAAATTAAGAGCAAATGAGCTACAGTGATAACCCAGATCACAAGATGCTGATTGATGAGGTGCTGCACAGATGCGCCAGGATGTTTCAAAACCTTGGAACAGATCACAGCAAGACAGAATATAAGCAAGCCAGGATTGAAGAACGTAAGCTTCTACGTGCGGTTCGTGAATTAGATCCAGAGAAAATAGATCGTCTCCTGCTTAATACTGATAAGTAAACATACCTGGTGAACAAGGACTATAGGTCATACCGAGGAGCAAGTGGTGAACATATGATTGTTGCAGATCTTCTGCACCATGGATATCAGCCTCACCTACCAGCTACAAACAATTGCCCCTATGATATCCTGGTTACAAAGGGAACTATAAGATTTAGAGTTCAGGTTAAATACAGAGCCACAACCAACGGCAAAGTAGAACTCGCATTAAGGAGACAGACGTTAAAGGGTTACGTACCATATGATGATGACTACGACATTGTAGCAGTAGTAACCGGGTTCAACAAAATAGCCTACCTGACCAAGTATGAAGCAGTAAAGTCAATCAATCTGCGGATCACAAAAGCAAAGAACGGACAGGTAAAGAGAGTAAGAGAGTTTCATAAATTTAGATGTATAAACGATGCGGTCATTAGAGCGAGAAATCAAAGCAATGCACTCCTGGGCAAAGAAAGCACCAGGTGAAAGAAAACAAGTTGATGGGGATCAACCAAACATAGACTACACACTCGTAGTAGACGGTATTAAGTTAGCAGTGGTAATCACCACAAAGCAAGATATAATTACAGCACGGGAGCTTGCCATACTTGACAACTACAAGTGTGGTGGGATATGGAAATTCGCATACGTCCTACACATTACCCCAGACAAAGTATACTACCAGGAGATCGCAGATTTCTCTGGCAACGTGAAAGGCAACACAATAACACCAGACTTCAATTCATTTAAATGCATTCACGCATGAGCAACATCAAAGAGTTAATCATTGAACATTATAGTGGTCATGTTGATGAAGCGCCACTGTTTGCTGATGGGTTTGATGATGCCATAATAGGCATATGCCCAACATCATTCCGGGTGATCTATAGCCGAAACAAATGCATAAACAAGATGATAGCCGAAGGCGAAACCTGGGAAGATGCAGTGGATTATTTAGAGTATAACACGTTCAATGCCTACGTTGGTGAGTACACACCAGTTTGGGCAGAAGACTTTGAATGGAATGAAGAACCAACACAATGAAAAGACACCAAGTAAAAGCTATGATCAAATCGCTACAACTGTACATAAACAACGGGGTTGGCACATGTGATGAGCTTGAAGATGCAGAGGTACAACTATCTATGTACCTGGATATATATGATGAGATGAACCAGGAGTAATGAATGTATAGCATTGTAGATGGTTACACGTGTAAGAAGATAGGGGTGGGATTGTTAGTGCCTTGTGTATGACAGAGGCCGGGGTCCGATCCGTGATCGATCCAGGTCTGGTGGGGTAGGGGAGGGGCTACTGTGTCAAGCCCTACGGAAACCACTATTTAACATAATGTATATTATAACCTTTTGTTAGCCTGTAATTATAGCGGGTTCGACAGGGTAGCTTCGGGAAGATCCGGGTGCGTATAAGCCCAGAAAAAAGCTGAAAGTTTCCTGGGATTCGGAAATAGATCGAAGGGGGTGGGGTTTCGGGATCGGTTTCGGTTTTGGTTTCGCACCAGTCGGTAACGTATATAATCCCCAGTATCTATATTACTCACCAAATTTGACGTGTATTACAACATCAGTAAAACAACAAAAAAAACAATAAGTGTTATACCCTACTGTTTTACAATGCTTTGAGTGGTGTTGATTAAATCATTACTACATCTTGACAAGAGGGTAAATAAAATGTAACTTTGCTTGCGTATCGCAGATTGCGGTGTTTGCGCTGTAGCTACACCACTTCACTGCTCTCGCCCGACAAGGTAGAATGCTTTGTTAATGTAAGATAGGCAAGCTGTATATATATGAAAGCTATTAGAAAGAAGGATGTTCAGAGTTTAGGTTACAGTGATGGGAGTCCTTATCGCAGAAGAAAGAGTATTGTCATTAAGGGTGATTCTATTGACATGTCTAATACTGGTATGAAGCTACGTTTGATTCCAGATGTTGGTGATGAGAAGGTTGCTGAACCATATAGTGGTATCCATAAGTTCCCTGGAGCGAGCCAGGTGAAGGAAATACCTATCGGATAGATCTGTATCTTTGTGCTATGCGTGCAAAGAAGAAATATCAATCTGGGGGAAGTGTTAGTGCTTCTACTAAATACTATCGTGAGAATCCAGAAGCTCGTAAAAAGAAGAATGCTTATAATACGGAGTACCACTCCACTCCTTCCAGGATAAAATATCGTGCGGAGCTGAATCAAAAGAACCGTGATGCTGGTACTTATGGTAATGGTGACGGCCAGGATTATGATCACACCGAAGGTCGTTTCATGGATCAGTCAAGAAACCGAGCCAAGGATCGCCCGGTAAAGAAAGCTCAAAACGGAATGTACTTACCACCGAAGATTAGATCTATGCAAGAGGATTATATAAATCCAGGTGGGATGATCCAGGAATCAACTGTAACAGCTCCTATATATAAAGGACCAGTCACCGCAAGTACTGTTCATGATTACAACAAAGCTGTTGGCAACCCTACTTCTGTTCATGCATTAAAAAGTCAAGATCCTATTTTTGATTTGGTTGGTGGTTTAGGGATAAAGGTTGCTGCTAAAAATGCACCTAAAGCATTTGAGTTAAGCAAGAGTGCGTTAAACTATGTAAAGCAAAACCCTACCTTTGTAGGCAAACACTTGGGTAAAATAATTGGTGTTGCTAAAGCAGCAGATCAAATAAACGATATAATAGAACTCAACGAATGAAAGCAAAAAAGAAATACCAGGGCGGTGGCATGATCAAGCGTGCTGATGGAAGTTACAGCAAGAGAGGACTGTGGGACAATATCCGTGCAAACCGTGGATCTGGCAAGAAGCCAACCAAACAAATGTTAAATCAAGAAGCTAAAATCAATAAAGATGAAAGCAAAAAGAAAGGAGCATAAGTCAGTTGCAGCTCCTTCTGGTTATCACTGGATGGAGAAGCAAGGTCGCTATTACCTAATGGAGGGCGATTACAAACCACACGATGGAGCTGTGAAGGAAGCTAAATTCCGGATCATGCACAAACACTAAACAAGGGGCTTCGGCCTCTTTTTTTATGCCTAGTTAAAAATAATTGCAATGTTTATACACATTATTGTTAATTAATGTTATATTAGTAGGGAATAAAAAACGAGATTATGGAAGATGTGAGAATCTATGATGTTTGCCTTACGAAAGAAGAGGTGTTGTTAGCTAAAGCAATTATTGCTGATAAGCTAAAGAAAGACTTTACACAAGAAGTGTTTAGCTTGTATGATAACTTTTTAATTCCTGTTGGTGATGAATGAGAAGATTTATATTGAAGTATCAATGAAGAAACATGGTACTTCTAATTGGAAAAAGATTTTTATCAGTGTTGATGACCGATCATTAATTGATGAAGAACACCGTAAGATATCAATGCAGAATCCTATGTGCTATGTTAATTTCACCTGGGACCAGGGAGCGTCTTTCTTGTGGGGTATGCCATACCAAAAAGAGAAAGAAGAAAAAAAGCTAACTTTAGGAGGGTACGAATCTTTTATGAAAAAATGGTATATGTATGAAAAAAGTTAAAGGCACAATTACAAAGCTCATACTTCACTACAAAGAAAACGAGCTTTCCCCAGAGCAACTCCAAATAGACTTGGTAAAAGACTGGGGTATCAGAATAACGTGGAATGCTCTAATGCTTCGATGGAAGCGAGCCACTGGCTGAACGGTAAAAGTCAGTAACGACAATTCGCCCTCTCTGGGATAGCGCATAGCGAACACGGTAGTTATACTTTGTTTCGCTTCTGAAGATATGATCTTCCGCTGTATCAGAGGGGGTTAATTTATCAAAGTACTTATACATATACCCTGATTTCACCAGTGGGTATACAATCATCCTGGAGCAAAACTGTCTGTTTAAATCCATTCCCTTTGTTAGATAATCAATGGTAAAGAACTCTAGGTCATAACAAAAAACCATTGCTAACACCTGGGAATGAGTCAGATCATGTTTTTCTTTATAATATCTTATTGTGTTGTACACATACTTAAGATGATCGTACTTGTATCTGTTCCTGGGTAGTTTCGCAAAATCACGAAACATCTTCTTCTTAGATTTAGCCATTATAATAAATTGTATTTTTGTAGTAAATACAAATTTACTAATTGATGGCCACTCTTACTGGAAATAAAGTTAAAGACACATATCAAAGCTTATTGAAGCTTGAAACGGGAACAGCCTCTTCTTCATATAAAGTAATAGAAGACGGTCAGGGTAATAACACTGGCTTGAAGATTAGCACCGCTGGTGTAGAAGTAGAAGCTTTAAAATTCACCACGGATCCAGCTACATCAAGTTCAGAGCTTACAGCCCTGGTATACGATGGAACAACAAAAGAAGTAAAGGTCCGTGATTTATCTTCTAGTGCTTTTTCTGGAGGTCTTTCACCGGCAACTGTTTATGCCCGTGTTCAAACTACTTTTACAATTGAAACCGGGTATAGTACTCCCGTAATTAGCGCACAGGACAATGCCAATGCTGCTGGATCATATGTTTTTGGCGGTGGCGATTTATCGTTAGACTCATCTAACAAAATAATTAGGGTAAACACTGCTGGTGTGTACCGCATGATTCTTGGAGCGCATATTCAAACTACAAATTCAAGTAGAGACATTACCTATAGGTTATTATCAGGCTCTACAACTTTATTAGAAGTTGAAAGAACAAAAGCTACTGCGGATCAATATTATGACTATTTCGAGTACGTAAGTTATTTTGCCGCTGGTGCTAATCTTAAGATTGAATATAAAGCTAGCGGAAGTGGCTGTGGTTTAAGAGAAAAAAGTAGCTTTGGTGTAGTTAGGGTTCAGTAAAAAAAACTTTACTATGAATAAAAACAAACACATTAAAGATTTCTTAAACGAATTTAAATCTGCGGTTACAGACAAATCAAGGGAGTTAGCTATAAAATACGATATCCCGGAAGATGATGTACTTTTTTTAATGACCACAGGTGTATATACAAGTGAAGGTGATCAGCTGCTAGTTGGCGTTACATTAACTGCAACCAACGAAATAGAACTAGAAGGCTTGCTAGACGGTACTGATTCAATCATAGATCAATTATTTGAAGACGAATCTCCTGATACTTCAAGTATAGATTATTGGATTAACTTATCAAATGGAGACGATAGTGTAAACTAAACACTGTTTATTTTATATAATTAAATGAAGAATAATGAACATCATACGCAAAATCATTGTGGGCATCAATCCCAAGGATGCTATGGCATACTATGTGGGTATGCGTGCCGGAGACGGTAAGATCACAGCAATATTATTAGACGATAAATATATGTACCAATACTCTAGGTCAAGATACCTGGTGTATATGGAAAATGATGAAGGCACAATCCTCTGGAAAGGAATTGAAAATATGCCTTGTGTAGTTGAATACGATTGTAAATTTAAATAAAATGAAATCACCAGATAAGTTTATTATTAAGATGCCAGAAAAGTTTAAGAGTAAGATCCAGGTAGGTGATCAAAGTCTTGAGCTTGTAAGTAAATTTGACGAATTCGGCAACCGGATCATGGAAGCTGAAATTGTAGCTGTACCAGCGAAATACAATACCGGTGCAAAGCCAGGGGATCTCCTGTACTTTCACCATACTGTTGCCCTAAATGACACTTTTTATATAGGAGATGATATGTACCTGGTTCCTTATGCTCCTGAAGGGGGAAGGATGAACCTTGGTCATGCCTATAAGAATGAGACTGGTGTACACATGATTGATCAATGGATTTTCCTAGAACCAATGGAATCTAGTAAGAAGGTAGAAAGTTCTGTAATTGAAATTGTACAGGAAGACATACCTAATGACCGTGGTCGAGTGTGGGCAGACTCAGAAGAGTTGTCTAGAGAAGGTCTATCCAAAGGGTCTGTTGTTTTTTTTAGTAAGAATAGCGACTACGAAATGGAAGTAGATGGAGTAATAGTGTGGAGAATGTTAATAGGGGATCTAATGTATGCCGAAGTCTAAAAAGAATTTTACAACCCTAGATGCCGCTCAACGTCTTTTAAGTTCCATGGAATTTGCTATAGACAATATGATACAGGAGATTCGTAAACCTGTTGATCAGGAGTTGTCTGGTTCTCAGCGTAAAGCTGAATTACAGTCTATAAAGCAGACTGCTGTAGACGCAAAAGAACTTATCCAGGAAAGACAGAGATTGGAAGAGATGATAAAAACATTAAACGAAACCGGTGGTATAGAAGAACAGCAAGATTTTTCTGGAGGTTTTGCGGAACGTTTTAGTAAGAAGTAATGGCTGGCCTGAAAGACATAGAAGGCTATGAAGATCCTGTAGTCAATATATGCCCTAATGATACACTGGGAGATGTGATAGTGATTGCAGACGTAACCATTCAGTTGCCGAAGAAGCCGAAGAAGAAAGACATTTTGTTTTCTGATTTACCAAAAGCAAAACAATACTGGAGTCGTGTTTCTATGCCAGATGATCTATCAAAGATAAGATCAATGGACGAATGGGCAGAGCAGCCAAAGGAATTTAGATTACGATACAACGCATATATAGAAAAAGAATTTCAACGCAGGCGTGATGGTGTTTGGTTTATGAATAATGGTGAGGCAACTTACCTGACCGGTAGACACTATATGATGTTGCAATGGTCTAAGATTGATATTGGGTACGCTTACTACCTTGAGTTTCAGCGCAGGCTTTTCATCCACTTTTCTGCCTGTGAATGCGATCCTCGATCCCTGGGGCAGATTTATACAAAGTGTAGACGCTCTGGGTACACAAATATATCAAGCACTATACTGGTAGATGAGGGAACACAGGTAAAAGAAAAATTGCTTGGTGTTCAAAGTAAAACGGGTAAAGATGCCCAGGAGAATATCTTTATGAAGAAGATCGTTCCTGTATTTAGATCGTACCCTTTCTTTTTTAAACCTATACAGGACGGTACTACCAATCCACGTATGGAGCTGGCATTCCGTGAACCATCAAAAAGAATTACTAAAAAGAATAAAACATCGAACGTTGGTGAAGCACTGGATACCGTAATAAACTGGAAGAATACAACGAACAACGCATACGAT
>CERP01053096.1_pt1 | contig 11261 bp, 10 predicted proteins | sample 530801 | NCBI WGS metagenome assembly CERP01 (sample SAMEA2620991, study PRJEB7988) | marine metagenome | biome: marine biome (ENVO:00000447); feature: surface water layer (ENVO:00002042); material: "saline water (ENVO:00002010), including plankton (ENVO:xxxxxxxx)" | depth 5 m | reverse complement strand
TTTTTTTTTGTTTGACCGCCAATCGAGGTACAGAGGGTATTAAACGTGTCTAAAATTTTGTAGCATTTTTAGCTCCCTATAGGGCGTTTTTTAGGGTTTTTTGTCAATAAGCACGCTGAGATTATGTAGTGTGCAGATTGTCTTAATAATCACTACGTTTGGAGGCTGTGTTACTTTATAAATTGGGGAAGGTCTAGCCTGCTTATTGACTGAGGTTTAGAGTCAAACGCTTTTGCTACGGTAACTACGGTAGTTTTCTATATACCTGTTTATTAATGCACGGTCGCTCTCCTCTACTATCATTTTTTTAGAAAGGGTTAGATAGGAGCGTAGCTAGCGTAGTTTCGTAGTTTTAAGTTTGTAGAATAAGAAAAGTATTGATTAGAAGTAATGTCGGCACAACAATTTTTGATGGATCAAATCGGTAGAGCCAAAAGAGTGATTGAAGGTCTTGATTATATGCATGACAGTACACAGACTCAGAGTAAAGCACAGCGTGGTTCTAGTAAGTTAAAAAGAACAGTTACTCATCAATCGGGCCAGGTTCGCACAACTCCAGCAGTTCCAAACCCACAGAATCCAAACGCATCAGCTGCATCCAGAGCACGGACTCCAATAAGTAAGCCAAATCCCTATGCTGCTAAACCTACAGGTAGTCTTACCGGTTCAACAGGGAATGGAAACGGACTACGGAGAAATGGCGGAGGCCTTGTTGGCGCATTGGTAACTGGAGCTCAAATTGGGACTCAAATGCGTGACACAATGCCACAATCCACGTTTGTGTCAGGAAGAGGTGGGGGCTCACGAGCAACTAATAATCCTAGGAAAAATACTCCTGATCCTACAAACCCTGTTCGGCCTAGTCAGCCAGGTGGTGAAAGAACTGTATTTGCAGGACAAGAGAGTACTGCTGATCGTATTAAACGTAGAGAATCAGTCGGTCTCAGGAACCACCGAGAAGGTGGAGGTAACCAGAACCGTTCAGGACTTACGCCAATTGATGGCAGCTACCGAAAGGCAGTAGAAGCTGGCCCCGATGGAAAGGTAACCCCTGGATCACTTCCTGCGTCTATAAACACAGTCTGGAAAGTTGAAGACAGCACGCTTAATAACGGTAGAGATAACAGTCGTACCAACCCAAATGGTGTAGTTCAGAAAGGAACAGATATGAGTAGGTCTTTTAATGACCTGCTTGCTACAACTAACACTTCTGGATACCAGCCATTTAGCTCAAATCAGCTGCCGACGAGCGCAGCGAGCCCAGATGCTGTACTTACTCCCAAGACACAGCAGATTCTTGCGGGGATTCAAGCAGGTAAAGAAACTGATATGTCTATTGATGGCTACCAAGCTCCTACATCATCTGCAAAAGCTGGCGTACTAGGAGGAATTCGGGGCGGTGCTCGTACAGATCGTGGGATTCAAGGTACATCGACTGCAGCAGATGGTGTGTTTGCTGGAATTCAAGCGGGACAAAAGACAGATCAGGGGATTGAAGGCTACAAAAAGCCCGGATCTACCAGCAGATTGGACGCTGCTTTGAATGATAAGGCTGGAATGCAGTCATATATGAGTAAATTCTCTAGTGGCGACCGTGAACGCGCAGCAAATCGCGCATTTCTGGACACTGAAGACAGTATGTTGGCTCTTCGCGCTAAAGAAGCGGTAAATGGCGTCGTATATGCGAATCAACAGCACTATGTTGCTGGATCTGACGCCGATGGTCCTGCTCAAAAGATTAGTCGAGACCAAGCTCGCGATATATCCAACGGTAAATCCAGTGCTCAGTCACTATTGGCCGCACATATCGATAAGAACAAGAATGCAGAGACGCCAGCAGAGGCACAAGAGCCTTTCACTCTTGAAAAGCCTGGAGTGAAGCAATCATTCGGGCGTTCTGAAACGATTACTCCTGGTATCGACACTAGTATTCCAGATACCACTGCATTCAACATTAATAACGGAGTGGATGTTCCTGGATTCGGGAATACTGGTGGATATAAGCCAACAACTAAGAAACCTGCGGTCGATTACTCTTCAATCTATAGTTAATAGTAGTTATCTCAAACTTTCTACAATAGTGGAAGGTTTGTAGTTACTAATGTGTCCGATTCATATAGACGTATGCTTACTGATTCTGCTTATATAGCAGGACTCGGTCAAGATGTAGGGTTAGATCTTGATGAGGTAGTAGATGGCTTATTAACAGCTAAAGAAAAGAAAGAAACAGAAAAAGGAGCACGATATCGCGAAGCAATGCTTAGAAGGCAAGCGAATGCAGGTGCTGAGAACATTGATGTTGATAAATTGCTAGAAGATGCAGGAGCATTTGAATCTAAAGGTAGATTCGAAGCAGCAGAACGGTATCCAGACCCATTTGGTATCCCGGTAAGCCCTGCTGATCCTGAAAACCAATCAGTAGATGAATTTGCTGAAGATAGACAACGCATTAAGCCTCGTAGGGTGGATGCAGATAAAGTTGTTCGTGATATGGGAAGACGCAAAAGAGAGGCAGCTGTAAAGCCTCAAGAACAAGGTAGAAAGATTTTAAGACCTCGACAAGGAGGCAATGAAGTAATCCTGAATGCAAAAACTGGTGAAGAACTTGCAAGTCTAATTAAACAAGGACTTGTAGAAGAAGTTTGGCGTGAAAAAGGATTAGTTAGAGAAGGAGATGAATACTACTTTGATCGTGACGTCGAATGGTCTGATCAAAAGTATGTGAGAGGTCGTAAGGATCCATTAGCTTCTGGAGAAAGAGCCGCGCCAGTAGCACCGGTCGGAATCGGCATGGGAGGTCCACAGGGGTTAGCTACAAATTTAGCTGACATGGTTGTGAGAGGAGAAATCTCAGAAAATGACTTGTTACCAGGTTCAACAACAAAAACTGTTGGATCTTTAATTCAAGAAATGGCAATGGCTGCTGATCCAGCATTAGCGCTTGAAGCAGATAGAAGGATTGCTGCTCAGACAGCAGAGCGAAATAATGCACGATTTACTCCAGCTACTAAAGCAGTACAAGATGCTAAAGCTGCACGAGAGGCTGCAAGATTTAAAATGGATTACGAAGCTGTAAGTAATCTAGGAAGGATTCAAAATATTCAAAGCTTAGGCATTGCATCGAAAAAGTTTAATCGCGGTTCAAATGCAAGTTTGTTCACAGTGATACCAAATGCTGATGGCGAAGTCAATGATAGAGACGGTGGCGTTGGACAAATGATGGACTATGTATCTGAATATGACTTAGACGGCACTGATAGCTCAATTACAACAGGAATTGCTCAACCAGGCACAGATATTGGTGAAAGAATAAACCCAGTAATGACTGGACAGAATACTGCTATTCAAATGGTGGGACCAGACGGTCAGACTGTTGGATACGTGGACGGTAAGGGTCAATGGATTGCAGACGTAGATTTATCGGTAAATGCTGCTCCATTAACTAAAACACAACAATGGTTAGAAGCTAATCTCCCTGATCAAGGAAAACCAGGCGGAGCTAGCTTTGGCTATCCTCAAGTGAATATCGGTGATGAGCTTGCACTACTTAATCAGCGGTTAGGACCCAATGCACCGCAAGGAGGAATTCGTAGTCTGGAAGATCTAGAGAATACATTCGTGAGAATGATTGATTCGAAATTAGATGGCGGCAGTGCTCTATTTAGGTATGATCCAGAAACGAATAAATCAGTAGCTGTATCAGATCCTGGTATTGGAGAAGTGCTATATAGATTAGGATATACGCAGAATGAAACTACAAGATTGGCAAATAGCTTCCAGCAATTAGAAGCTGCGAGGAGATCCCCTGTTAATCAAGAATTTAAAATGCTGTATGAAAACGGCATGTATGACCCAAGAGGGCAGTTTGCTGCTAATAACTATGGAAATGATATAGCTTTACAGAGAGTTAAAAATGAAAAGGTAGAAGGTAAAACAGTAAGAGGGCAACTCAAAGCATTGGATGGTAAGTCAGAAGTGACTAAGGATAGAGATCCGAGTTCCTTAGTCGGAGTAACTCCATATGACACAGTTGACTATGATGATTTTGGAAACGTAACTGAGAGGTTTAGTAAAGGTGATAGTGCATTGTTACCAGAGTTTCAACAAGACTTAGTTGATGCTCAAGAAGCATTAGGTGATGCACAGAAGCCTTTCATTGGTGCACCTGCTGGAAGTCCTGCACCTAAGGCAAGTTTCATTCGTGGTGATGCACGTGGACAAAGCCGTTCGGAACTAATCAAACGAATGCCTGCAGAAAGAGCTGATCAAGCTTTAGGTGTAGAGCGTCGTTTCTTAGAAGACGAACGTAGGCGTAGATCACCAGAACCAGCTGATCCACAACGCGAAGCGGTCAAGGCTCGTGATGCAGCAATTGGAGCTGAAGGTGCTAAACGTAAACAGAGAGACATTGAAAATAAAGCAAGAGGTGTAAAACCTGTCCGTGCTACTCCACAGCCATATGATGCAAATAAAATTAAAGCAGCTGTAGAAAAAACAGATGGGAGCAAACCCAAGTTCCAACGTGAAATGGAAGCGCGAATTGTTGCTCAAGCACAAGCTCAAGGAGGACTAGGCGCACAGCTAGATCTACGGGCAGCTGGAGTTGCCAATCCACAGCGTGCAACGTCTGCTGTCACAAGTCCGGCACCAGATCCAACGCCACTTCAGGCAAGAGGAGGCTGGACAAGCAGCAATGCAGATGAACCTATGCAAGCTGCTAAATCAGTCGTTTCAGAAGAACGAGTAAGAAGAGACACTGAGAAACCAGAACGTCGCTCTAGTAAAGCCACGCCAGGTGCAAACACCGCTAGAAATAAACTGATAAAGAATATCCTTGGATATGGAGGATTAGGAGCAGGCTCAGTTGCAGCTGGAATGGGTATTAGGAGTGCATACGATGCAAGTCAACAAGAACGTGACCAGGAGGTTTACCAATGAATTATTCACCGCAAGATATCCAACAAGGAATCAGTCTGAAGAAACAGGCAGAGGAAACACCTGATAACTTTGGCATCTTAGATGGTGCCACAGAACGTTCAACGGATGCTGGTTACGGCAGTCGTATGGCTGGACAAAAGGGAGCAAGGATTGCAGAACTAATGAATAATCCAATTGAAAAACAACGTACCGATAATTGGATGGGTATGTTTAGCAAATCAAATGAAGGGATGCAGTTCAATCAAGCTAGAATGATGATGGCGAACCCACAGCCACAGCAGCCACAAGAGGAACAACAGTAATGTTAAAACTACTGAAGAGCGGCGGTAGATTTGCCGGTGATATATTTACAAGAGGATTCGAAAGAGAAGCTGGTGTAAAGGTTAACTTAGGTGACGTTGTAGGCCGCTTAGGAATGGACGCTGTCTTTGGCGGTATGACTGCAATGAATACACCAGGTACAGCACTAGACAAAACAATTGCCGGTACAGCAACCACATTAGGTGGTGGCTTAGGTGGTGCAGTCCTTGCAGGCGTTATGCCGAAAGGTATTAGACATAATCCTCACGCTAGAAGTATCATTGAATTAGCTGGAGGCATTGGTGGAGATATGCTTGGCATGGCAACAGGTGACGCTATTCTTAGAATGAAGTCTCCAGACGGTATGTCAGAAAGGGACAGGCAAATGAAAGCTGCAGATGATGCATACCGTGCACAAATCGAACGTGACTTGATGACTAAGATGCAGCAAGGAGGATACTAATGGCAAGACAAGAAATTGAAAACAGTATTCTTAAATCTCTTCAAGATGATTGGTCGGATCTAAATCAATTTGAACAAGGATCTGATAGGTTTTTTGAGGACTTTGATATAGATGGAAAAAAAGTACGTGATGATTATGCAAGACAAGATTTCGATAAGCTACCAGAAAGAGAGAAGGCAATCCGCAGAGAACGAGAAGATCGTGTTGTATTAGGACAAGATCTAAATAAAGCTCAGCAAGAGAGGAAGCAAGAGCAACTTGATAAGCTAAACAGCAGGCAGAAATTTGGATATGGACTCAGCAATGCATTAGGTGAAGGGAAAATCGATCATCAGAAAGCATATTGGAATGCTAGAGCAGCACAGGATTTAGATATTGAAGCACCGAAGCTGCAACAAATATTTGGAACAAACGCAACTACTACACGTATTAGAGATTTAATACATGAATCAAAAGGGCTACCACAGTGGGCAAGAGAGTGGGGGGGATCAAATCCGGCTGATTATAAAGCTCGTGTTGATGCTGGATTAGGTTTAGAGAAAGATGGATATGCTAGATCAGGACAGGTGCTTGGCACAGCATTGAGTGATATCAATCAAGATCGATTAAGAAACTTTTGGTGGCTGATGAATGCACCTCAAGCTGTAACTAATGTAGTGCAAGAGCTTGGACTAAGCCGTGCAGCACCAGATTTATACTCAGCTGATAAAGTGACAGATGATAAAGGCTTTGAGTTGACACTAGATAAAAACAATTATGGAGAACTCGCCAAGAGAGATCTGATTAGCTTTGACCCAGAAGGTAATCCTGTATTACGATCAGGAGTTCAGAGAGTCGCTGCTAGCGATAGTGGCAATAGTGGGAAAATTGCACTCTCAAAAAGGAGATATAGGCCAGGAATGGTTGACGCATTACAGTTGCCATCAGCACTTGCTATTAATGCGGGGGTAGGCTTACTCAATCCGTTAGGTGGAAGCAACGGCTATAGCGCAGTATTTGAAAGCGATGACGATCCTACAAAGAGTGACAACATCGTAGGTGAAGTTGCAGCAAAGTATATTTTGGGAAGAACTGGAAATTTACTGAATTGGGATGAATTCAAAAAAGTAAGACCAGACGTGAGTAAAGATGAATATATGCGATACAAAGCATTTAAGTATGACAAGGAAGGTGACTGGAATCCATTGGATGGTGATTTTACAGTCCCTACTGGAATCTTAAAAGGTACCAGTGAAGGTATACATGGTCCAGAAATCCAATTCCTAGGCAGAAGCATACCTTTAATCACCACAATGCTTCCTGTGGCTGCTGCCGGGGTGGGTACTGCTCTAGGTGCTCGATGGCAGCCAGAAAAATTTAATGAATGGACTAAAGAGAAAGAGCAGATGCAGCGAATGCAGAAAGATCAAACGTCTGCAATTAATAAACTACAGTTGTCACCTGAAGTGAGAGATACAAAAATACGAGAGATGAACAATGAGCTAAAGGAAGCGAAGAGGAAGGTATGGTTAAGTAAAGGAAAAGAGTATCAAAAAGAATACTTAGGAATTAACCGAGTAAGAAATGGAATTGCTGCAGGATTAGCATCGTATGCTGGGGCACTAGGTACAGGATTGTTATTAGAGAATGAGCGTCGTCGTCGCAACCAAGCCGAGAATGAATCTAACCAAACTCAACCTTGATAAACTAGATAGATAACAAAGGCTAGAGATATGCGTTTCGCTGGTATGGCATTAGATGGTAGTAATTATGTTAATGCTGCTATGAATTCAGGTGGTGCAATGGAAGGCATCCTCGCAAAGAATACACCAAATTATACGGCCTTATCTGGTACAGCTAGTGCTGCACGTTCTAGTGAAAAAGTAGCAGGGATGGATGCACAAGCTATGTTACAGAATGCTGGAATTAGTAGCTTGGCAAATATGCAAGCAAGTGCATTTGGAGCTAATGCAATAAAAGCTCAAGGTGAAGCACAAGCAAGCGCAACACGCTCACAAGGATTAAGCAATATGATTGGCAGTATTGGTGGTGGGATTATTGGTGGACTTAAACCAAAAGCAAGTACAACAGAGTTTGGATCATTAGAGCCAAGTAATTTTAGTTTAGATAAAAACTTTTGGTTAAAATAGAAATAACATAGAGATATAGCCATGCGTTTTGCAGGTTCACGTAACGACGTAGATTTTTCACCCATTTCACTGCAGTCTGGTGCAAGTGGTGGTAACTATGCTGCAGCAGCTGGTGTTGTGGACTTAGGAAATAGCTTTGCTGCACAAAGAGAGAAGGCATCTAGATATGACCAGCTATCAGCTCAAGCAATGAAGAATAAGTCTGATGAGAAGACAGCTGCAATGAATGCTGAAGCAAGCGTGCTCGGTACTGGCTTGCAAGCTTATGGTCAGACTAAGGGTTATGCAATGCAAGCTAAGGCGCAGATTGAGGCAGCAGAAGCACAAGCGTCTGCGTCTAAGAGTTCTGGAATAATGAGTGCGATTGGCGGTATTGCTAGTGCCGGCCTTTCACTATTAAGTGACGAGACAACTAAGTCAGATGTAAAGCGTATTGATACTGCACTTGAAACCCTGCGTAATCTGAAGCCTGTTACCTTCCACTACAAGGAAGAGTTCAGCACAAGCCCAGAGCGTATGCATCACGGCTTCATTGCACAGGAATTCCAGAAGGTCCTACCTGATGCAACCTACTTTGATGAGAGCATTGGTAAGCTTGCCATTGATACTGGTGATGTGATCGGACTACTTGTTCGTGCTAACCAAGAGCTTGAAGCACGCATTGGAATGCTTGAAGCAAAACAAGCTTTAGCAACTGTGTAAAATAGAAAAAGATTACCAACTGAGATACTGATGGATATCAACAAATTATCACCAGGAATGCAACAAGCTCTATTAGAGAAATTGAAAAAAGGTGAGATTACTCATGGCATTGGTAATTCTGCACTTGAGTTGGCAGGGCTACTAGGTGAAGGAACTACTGCTTATACAAAAGCAGCAGACAAGATAATGCTTCCTGCCGTTAGAGGAGCTCAAGGGTTTTCAGCCACAAAGCTTGGTGGAATGGGGGGAGTAACAGCTGCTCGAATGGCAGGCAACCCAATTGTGACAAACATATTGAGAGCTGGTCCTGGTGTTGCTGCGGTAGGTGGAGTATTAGGGGCAGCTGATGTATTGGCAGGACCCGATAGCCTAGGAAACAAAGCGATGGATGCAACAGCTATGGGAATCGGTGGATTTCTAGGAATGGCTGGCGGTCCACTTGGTGCTGCAGCTGGTGCTGGTGTAGGTAAAGCAGCTAGCGATGGATTGCAGTGGCTGTTCGGAGATAAGAAGACAGCAGAACAGCGACAAATGGAAAACGCACTACTCAATCTTCAAGGAGGTAACTACTAATGGCTAGAGACACGCATTGGAATGCTTGAAGCAAAACAAGCATTAGCAACTGTGTAAAATAGTAAAAGATAAACTGAGTTGAAACAGAAACGAGGAAGTAACTAATGTCATCTTTATATGAAACTCCTGCAGAACGCGCAAAACGTTTATCTGGATCAACTAAGACTGGAAATTTCTTTCAAGATTCTTGGACTGACATGGTTTCGTCAGGAATTTCTCTTGGCGAAGATGGTGAATTAAAAAGAGATGGTGCTGCCTGGTGGTTTCAAGCTCTAACACCAGGAGCGAAATCAATTGCAGAACAGAAGAAAGGACTAGAGAATTCTAAAATAATTGAAAGAGAGGTTCAATCTTCAGGTCTGACTAAGGAACAAATCAGGGAACAACTAGGAGATGGTAAGCTTACAGTTGGAAATGTATCTGGAACAATTGCAGAAGGAAGAAGAACAAGAGCAGAAAAACCTACACCAACTCAACAAGCTCAAATAGATGATGTAAAAGCCGGCAGAACACAACAGACTGCCGCAATGAATGCAAATACAGCAATTCAGCGTGCAACACTAGATGTCACGAGAGAGAATAATAAAAATCAAATGACGTTGGCTGCCAATCAAATGGAGATGGCACGTCTTGATAATAAGTTTGATCGTGAGACTGCGTCAGCAGATAGAGCACTCACGTTGCAGCTTGGTCAAATGAATGCTGACTTACAAGACAAGCGTCTTGCTTACGATCGTGAAACACGTTCGATGGATAAGCGTGATCGTATGATTGCTCAACTTATGTCAGGACTTGGTTCACTTGGTGGAGCATTCAGCCTTTAAAAACCGTAGCCACCAAGTAAATTTGTGTGCTTCCTTGATCCAGCAGAGGTATCAGCAGGACGTTCCCAATGAGTCATCCAACCATCAGCAGCAGCTTGTGGTGAGTCAAATGTAGTCTGTTGATAGGTCTGACTATATCTCTCACCAGGCTCACTAAGTGCATAATCAATTTGGCCCTTCCAATCACCGCTGTTAACAAGTTGCCTTACTTGTGGTGTTTGTCGAGATCCTTTCCATTGAAATAATCCACCTGGACCACCATCATCACCACTGCTGATACTAGGATCCCATCCAGATTCACGATCAATATTTGCAATAAGTCCAAGTGCTTTATTGCGAGATAGTCCCTTGTCTTTAGTTAAATAACTAAATGCTTCTGAGCGAATGCCATTAGTAGGCGCTGACGAACTTAAGGAAGAAACAGTAGAAGCACTGCTTTCTCCATCAGCTTTCCCAGGCTGATCTCCTCCTGCAGAGGTGCTGGGTACAGTAAGACCATCGGTAGCGCTAGTACGCCTGCCTTCAATTTCTGCAAGCTTGGCCTTATGGGCCTCCATAATTCCTCCACGGGAATCTTTGCTTGTCGGATACTCACGACCTTTTGTATTGTCTCTTGACGCAAGGAATCCAGCCCCTGCAATCTTGCCAATTGCTGCGAGACCACCTGCTTTACGTCGGCTAGCTTTAATTTCTTGTCTTTTATTAAAGACGTCAATCTTAATCTCATTCTGTTTCTGATCTGCGTATACATTTTGAGCTACATTTGTTAGCTTGGCTTCAGCTTGCATACCTGCAATCTTCTCATTAGAAGCAGTCTGCATTGCAACTTTAGATAAGCCTGTGTAATCAGGTCCAGTCTTACGTTGAACGGCGTGCATTTTGGCAGCACTATCAGCTACTGATTTGCCTGCTGCTGCATAATTACCAGCGTTACTACCACCAAGAGAAGCGAAGCGCATATACCTAACGCATAACCTCTATCTATTGTAGTAAAGATACAAGATAGAATAGAGGCAAGTATTTAGTGCGACGCAGAAATGGCAAAGGAGAGTATTGACAAGGGAATGTTTGATTTCCAAAGAGTAATGGACGCCTTTTATAACGGCGGTTCTCCTAATGATGAAGTTACTGCTATTAAAAATAACTTTTCAGCAAACATGATCCAGTCTGGATTTGATGCTCAGTTAGCAAAAGATATGGCATATCAGCAATCATCGATTGCTCAATCTAATATGATTACGGCTGCTGACCTTGAAGCACGTAATACATCAAGCAATATGGCACAAGAGTTTAACTATGGAATGCAGTCCATGGGCTCACAATTCGAATACC
>CERP01022599.1_pt1 | contig 11265 bp, 13 predicted proteins | sample 530801 | NCBI WGS metagenome assembly CERP01 (sample SAMEA2620991, study PRJEB7988) | marine metagenome | biome: marine biome (ENVO:00000447); feature: surface water layer (ENVO:00002042); material: "saline water (ENVO:00002010), including plankton (ENVO:xxxxxxxx)" | depth 5 m | reverse complement strand
AAAAAAAGCCCTGTAAAAACAGGGCTTTAGAAAATAATTTTATTTTTTTATCGTTTTTTCTTTGCAAGTTCCTGTGAAATCCACCGTTTTGCAATACCATTAGACACTTTTTTCCTAATTAACATTGCGATTCGTTTCCACACTTTGTTGAATACATCCTCACCAGCGTCATTATTATCTACAATAATAAAGTCTTTGCTTCCAAAAAGTGATTGAAACTTACCTATGTTTCTTTGCACTTCATTCCACATTTTAGCAACTTCTTTCTCTGGTAAAGTTCTAGAACGCATTCTGTTACGTTCTTGTGCAGTATCTAGTGAAGTATTAACAAAAATCATAGAACATTCATATCCAATGTTTCTCAATCCCTGTACTTGTTTTGCAATCTTGTCATAGTCTTTACCAGTGCCATCAATGATAACTCCTAGTCTACCTGTCAAGAAGTTACCTTGCATACGCTTTGTAACTTGTTTTGCTCGTACACGAATCTCCTGACCTTTATCTGAAAAGATATCTTCTGGTGATGCTTCTAGTCCAGCATCATTTAACATCTTTTCATAGATATCATCACTATTAACAATCTTCATTCCTAGTCCACCTGTCGTTCTACGAACAACATACGATTTACCAGAGCCAGGGCCCCCTGCTAAGAAAATTGCTTTAAATATATTGGGATCGTATACTCCCTCTTGTAATTTTGTAAATGTCTTCATTTTTATTTCCTAACAACTCCAGCGTTCTTCTTCGATATAGTTCTTCATAGTATTTATCCTTCTCTAAATTCTGCACCTCAACTTTTCTATCTTGTCTAGTTTGAAAAGTCATCTTCTTGATACGGTTTTTGAGTTTAGTATTCATTTTATACCTCTTGTATTGGTTTATGGTTTATCATAACAAAACGAGTTGTATTTGGCCCTCCTTAGAATATAATATCGCCAGGGTCTGATGAACCTCTAGGAATAACTTCTTCAACAGAAGAACCCCCATCTGTTGCAACAACACCCTGATTTGGATATTTGGTTTTTACTGTATCCCTTACACAATCTAATAGTATTTCGTGTAAGTCTTTACCACTACCTCTTTTGAAAATATGATGAAGTTTTCTAATAAGGTATCTTCCTGTTAGTGTTTCATCATTTTCGCCAGTTTTAGTGTTATTAATAATAATACCAATCAAGTCTCCAGCTTGGAGTGTGGTATTACCGTTAATCTTAATTCTTAATGATACGGCAGAATTTAGTGATGCAAATCTAGACTTTCTTCTCTGCAACCACTTATCTGTTCCTTTGTAATCAAAACTACCTTGGAATGCCCCATCAAACAATCCACCCTTAGATTCTCTGTCGATAGTCTGTACATAGTATACTGACTCTGGGTATTCTGATATTTTGTTATTGTAATCATCAACAAGTTCTGAAACTATCGGGCCCTGTTCTGAACCATACTTGTTAAATTCGTCTACATGTACGTCCTTTTCAAAGTCTTCCAAATAATCATACTCATGTTCTTCATAGTCTTTGTTTAGAACATCCAAAAGTAAAAGTTTAGATGAATACATACCAGCACGGCGACTGGCCATTGTATCTGTAGAACCAACAACGTCATACTTCAATATGTTCTGTAACAATAGGTCTGTTCTATTACGAAGTTCCGTTTCGTTAGGTGTAAGTTCACGAAACACCATCTTAGGGTTCTTTCTATCCATCATACTGTCAATGGTTCTAAAGAAGTATCCTCTACATGTCTCATAAAAAAGAAATGTGGGTGCATCTTCATACTCTTTTGAGAGGCAACGTCTTGCAATTGAATTGATGAACGCAAAAGGCCTTTGATTTGGTGCAACCAATTTAAACTTGTTTGAAGTCTCTTCGTAGTAAAACTCTTTCTTAGAGTTTAGTAACTCTTCATCACGAATAATCTTTTTGATTATTTCGTCAGCTGGTTCGCCTTCATAGGCCTCAACACATCGAATACGATTGTTTCTAATGATTTCTGATGTTGTAAATGATAAACTAAAGATTGTTGTGGTATCATTGACACTCATCTTATTGTTTATTTTATAGATATACAGAGGCATCTCTGTAAAATTGATAATAGTGTTTCTACTATCAGTATCATCTGCATTTGGTGTTGAAAGTTTTAGTTTTAGTTTCTCTTGACCAACAAGTCTCAATTCACCAACAAGGTTATTGGTGTCGGCGAAAGAAATATCCCCCGATATAGAGTTTTGAAAAATGTCCTCGTAAATGTCTACTGATGCAAGTAAGTCAGATAAATCTAACTCTAAACCATTAACTGTACATAGTTTACATACATCAATTTTATATTCACCAGCGTACTGAATTTCTGCCATTATTAATTACCACTTAGTCTGGATTTTAATTCCTGTTTTATACTATTGACGTACTGTTTTTTAACAAGTCTAATACGTCTTTTCTTTTCTTGTAATTGATTTTCATATTCATAATTTGTTATAGTAACAGCATCAACAGGAATTGTATTTGATGGGTCAAATGGTATTTCTATTACCTTTGAAGTATCACCAGATTCCTGATAGACTTCATAATGATGTGTAGCATTAACATCATCATATTTTTCTGTTACATAGGCTTCAAAGTTCTGAACTGACATAGGCCAGTCATCGTATACATCAATGATATCGTTCACCATAAGAACAATCCAATGCAATTTTGGATCACCGTAAAATTCAGATGCTACATATTCTGGTGTCTCTCCAGCAATAACATCGTAGAAGTCGTATTGAATAAAGTTTTGTTTTGCAATATCACTAAAACGAACCTTTCTAGTAATATCTGTTAGCATTACTAGATCAGTGTCACCTTTTACGTCTATAGCAATTTGGGGAAATTTATTAAAGTAAGACATGATTAAAACCCTTCTGCAATTTTTTCTTTCGTAACAAGGTCGAGTTCTTTGAACTGTAATGTCATTTCTGTTTCTACTGGTTGATGGTCAACAAAGAATTGTGGGCGTTCTCCACCATACTTTACATTAACTGACTCTAAGGCACACTCACCAATATGATGCAAGTGAATATTTGGACGATATGTTATATTGAAAGTTGATGGAACAATCATAGTTCTACCAGTACCATCACCTCCAGCAAACTCAGGCATAGAATGAAATCTGAATGTATTTACAATCTCTTCAATTGCAGCTGCTTCTGAAGAACTCTTAGGTAACATTTTAAATGTGAATGAAAAGGAACGTCTATCAACAGATTCAAAAGCCATCTCTGTTCTATTATTTGTTATTTTACCCTGTTGGATTTGAACAGCAGCCTTCACACCAGAAACACCAATTCCTTCTAGCATACCAAGTCCAGCATTATTTATTTCTGCCTTTCCCTTTTCTAAGATACTACCTATGTTAAATCCTGCCCCACCAAAACCTTTCAATGCACCAAGAGCAGAGGCTGCAATAAGTCCAATTTCTGGTTCGCCGTAATTTGCTTTATGGGAAACTTCTAGATTAGCAGGCATGTACAGTACAATTGATTGATCAACTTTCTTAGTAGGCGCTCTTGGAACAGAAGTCGTACTGAACTGGGCCGCACCACCCTGAGGCTCTGTTGCGTATGCTTTGGTACTACCAAATTTTACCTCTGATGCAGAAGGAACATTTACGTCAAATCTAACATAATGGTCAGATTTCTCTGATGTAACATCTTCTGGATATGACACAAGAGGTTTGGTAGATACTCTAGTTTTTAGTGTTGATTTTAAAGCCATCTAAATAGTCCTGTAATTGTGAAAGTATTTATATAGACTTATGGCTTACTCGGGCAGATATATACCAACAAAACCTAAAAAATACAAGGGTGATCCGTCTAAAATTGTGTACCGTTCTCTATGGGAACGTAAATTTATGGTATACTGTGATAGAAACAGTGCAGTTTTAGAATGGGGCAGTGAAGAAGTTATCATACCATATATATCTCCCCTTGATGGTAAAAGACATAGATACTTTCCAGATTTTTATGTAAAAGTACGTCAAAGGAATGGCACTGTCAAAAAATGGTTGATAGAAGTCAAACCTAAAGCCCAGTGTGGGCCTCCAAAAAAACCCAAAAGAAAAACACCTAGATTTGTGAATGAAGTCCGTACATGGGGCGTCAACCAAGCTAAGTGGGAAGCGGCAATTGATTGGTGTAATGACAGAGGTGTAGAATTTAAGATTCTTACTGAAGATCACTTGGGTTAGTTGTATAAATAGAGGTATGACTTACTTTGATCAAATATTAGAAAAAACTGGTGGCAAAGAACGTAGTGTACGTTGGTTTCGTGATAAGGTGCGAGAGCTAGGAACACCCCCTGATAGGAAGTTAATATCTGAGGGAATAGTTACTGGTCGCCCAAATCTTGGAAACATGAATTTTTTCTTTTATGATCCAAAATATAAAAACGAATTACCGTATTACGATAGGTTTCCTTTAGTAATGCCGATTGAGAGTTACAATGATGGATTTTTAGGATTGAATTTTCACTACCTATCTATTCCAATGAGACTTAAACTATTGTCTGTAATTACAGAATATACAACAGACGATAGGATGGATGAAAACACAAAAATTAGATTGACATGGAATCGTATAAAAAGAAACCCAATGGTAAAACCTACAGTTAAAAGGTATCTTGCATCCCATGTAAAATCACCATTCCGTAAAATAGAAGCAGACGAAATGATGTTAGCAGTACTGTTACCTGTACAAAAATTTGCAAAGGCAACTGACAACAAGGTTTACTCTGACTCTAGGCGAATGTCAAATCAAAGGAGAGTATAATGGCAGCATTAGACGAATTTATTTCCAGTTTTAGTAAATATGGTGGCCCTGCTATGCTTAGTAGGTTTGAGGTACGAATATCTGCCCCTGCTACAGCAATACCTTCCTATTCTGATGATAGGCACATGTCACTTCGTGTAGAAACAGTAACCATGCCAGGTAAAAACATTAGAACTGTTACTAACGAAAATGTATATGGCCCAACACATGAAATGGCACAAGGTTTGACATATGCAGAAACAGTATCTATGACATTCTTTCTTTCAGCAGAACATTTTGAAAGGAATTATATTCAGTCTTGGATGGATTTTATTTACAAACCAAACAACTATAATCTAGAGTATTATAAAGAATATAATCGTCCAATCCAAATATTTCAATTGGATAAAAATGGAAAAAGATTGAATGGTATGAATTTGAATGAAGCATTTCCAAAAACTCTTGGCCCAATAGAATATACACAAACGTCTACAGAACTTGCAAGACAAGAAGTTTCTTTTTCGTTTAAAGATATTACCTTTATAGATTCTAGTGGAAACAGTATTTCTAAATCTGATTCTAGATCTTTCCCACAGGATTTAAGATTACCAGTTACACCACAAGGAGTAGCTACATTACCTTCTGTTAGTGTAGATCCATATCCTGATGCTATTCTTAGAGGTATAAGAACATAACTTACAGATTAAATAAATTTACATAATGCACAATAGGAGATAAATTATGGCATTACCAAAGCTCAGTACGAGCAAATATGAGTTGACGCTCCCTTCAACTGGACAAAAGGTTGAATACCGTCCTTTTCTTGTAAAAGAGGAAAAAACACTGATGATTGCACAACAAACAGGCAAAGAATCAGATATGATTAGAGCAGTACAAAATATTGTATCTGCATGTACGTTTGAGGTAGTAAATTCAAAAAATATGCCTCTATTTGATTTAGAGTATGTTTTCTTACAGTTGAGATCAAAATCAGTTGGTGAGATTGCAAAACTAAGAGTTAAATGTCCAGATGATGGTGAAACTGAAGTAGAGGTAGATGTACCTCTAGAATCAATTTCATGTGTGAAAGAAGTAGGACACGATACAAGAATTCAATTAACTGATACAATTGGTATCATTATGAAATATCCTACAGTAGATATGATGATTGGGTTAGACACAAAAGATGAAGCTGGTTCTACTTTTGAAATTATTAAAAGTTGCGTTGATCAAATATATGATGCAGATAATGTATATACAAAAAATGATATGGAAGATAAAGAATTAAATGATTTTATTGATTCTATGTCTCACGATCAATTTGAAAAACTGAGTGAATTTTTTGATACTATGCCAAAAGTAAAGTATCCTGTCAAGATTAAAAACCCGAATACTGGTGTTGAAAGTGAAATAGTATTACAAGGTCTATCTGATTTTTTTTAATAGCCCTTTCCCACAATAGTCTGGAAAACTACTATAAGTTAAACTTCAGTCTAATGCAACACCACAAGTATTCCTTGACGGAAATTGAAGAGCTGATGCCGTGGGAGAGGGAAGTATATACTGCACTACTCCTACAGTACTTGGAAGACGAAAGAACAAAAGAAAGACAGCGACAAGCTGATGGTAAGGTATAAATAGAAATATAGGAGAGAGTAATGAGTGAAGAAGAATTAAAGACACACCATCCAGCCGATACTAACGGTGATGGCAAAGTTTCTGATGAAGAACATGCAATGTACATGGAATTCAAAAGAAAAGAGCTAGAAGATAACGATGCCATGAGGGATGCTCAGCGTTCAATGACATGGTTTGCTTTGTTTGGATTATTGTTATATCCATTTGCAGTTGTTATCGCATCTTATATTGGTTTGGGTGAAGCACAAAAAACACTAGGCAGTATGGCACCAACATATTTCGTTGCTGTTGCTGGTATAGTCGCTGCGTTCTTTGGTTCGCAAGCATACTCAAAAAAGAAGTAAAATAAAATGGCAAATTTTAGTAAAGTCGTAGAAGAACTAAAAACACAAACAGTTGCTCTAAATAAACTAGCTGGTATAGTTAATTCTCAACAAGAAGAAATTGCAGATCAGGGTAAAGATGCTCGTAGAGTTGCAGCTGGCAGAAAAGCATATGAAACTAGAATGGCTAATGCTGCTAAAAACACAGACTCTAGTGAAGTAGAAGATCAAAATGAGAGAAAAAGGTCTCAGAGTAAACTACTTGGTGCGATTTTAAAAACAAAAGATGGTATCATGGGTGTGGGTAATACTCTTGGTGGTTTTGTTAAAGATAAGGCCAAACAAGTCGGTGGCAGTATCTTTAGTATGTTAAAGAAGTTTGCCTTTGGCGCAGCAGTCGCTGGTGTTCTTGTATTCCTTAATAGTAAATATTGGGAAGATACTAAAGCACTCTTAATAGATAAAATCATACCAGCAATTGCAACATTATACGACACATACCTAAAGCCATTTTTTACTTCTATTGGAAATATTAATAAAAACTTTAAAAATATGTTAGAAGACCCTTCATGGGAAAATCTTACAGCTTTCTTTGGTAGTGCTGGTTCAATCGTACTTGCTATTGGTGCAGTTTCACTATTACTTGCACCTCTAAAAACTCTTAAATTCTTAAAATCAGCAGTTACATTACTTGGAACTGCATTTTCAAAGAGTGGTGGGCTTGTAACTTCCTTAAAAGCACAAACTACTAAATTGGGTGGAAGTAAATTCATACAAGGACTTAAAGATGGTATAGGTGGATTAGCTAAAGGATTAACTAAATTAGGTGGTAACATTTCAGGCATGGCAGGAACAGGTAAGACAAAACTTGTCAAGGGTGGAACAAAAGTTGCACAAGTTGCTGGTAAAACTCTTAAAGGTGCAGCAACAGTGGCCAAAGGCGCTTTAAAATTTGCAGGCCCAATTGGACTTATTGCAACTGCGGCTTTTGGTATATTCGATGGTGTTAGAGCAGGACTAGAAGAAGCAAAGAATGAAAATTCAACTGCTGGTTCTATTATTAAAGAAAGTATGTCTGGACTTCTATCAGGACTAACATTTGGACTTGTAGAACAAAAGACAATATCTGATGGTATCACAAAAATCGGTACTGGTATCACAGATGCATGGAACACATCAAAAACTGCAATTTCTAATGGTGCTACAAAACTTGCTACGAAAACAACAGAAGCATTCAATACTGCAAAAACAGCATTCACTGATGGATTTGATTCTGTCAAGGCTGGTATCAATAAAGTAGTAACAGATCCAGAAGGTGCATTTAATGCTGCAACTAATAAGATTACTGAACTTACTGGTATTACACTACCAGACTTTCAACAGACTAAAGAAGGTCTTACAAAATTAGGTGCGAATATAAAAGAACGAGCTGGTGCTATCAAGACTAAATTTACAGAATTTACTGGTATCGAACTTCCAACATTTACAATTCCAACCTTTGAAGACATAAAAACAAAAGGCAACTCACTCTTTAATAGTCTTTTGAATACTGAACTTCCAACATTTACAATTCCAACCTTTGGAGATTTAAAAGATAAAGCATCTGGATTGTTTGATAAACTTAAAAATGTTGAAGTTCCAGAAGTGTCATTACCAAAACTACCAGATTTAAAAGAAAAATTCAAGGGTATTTGGGATAGTCTTTCTATTCCAAAAATATCATTTCCTGATCTTTCAGATTTAAATCCGTTTGCAAACTTCTCAGAAAAACTAAAAAAATCTGACGCATTTGATATAATGAACTTCTCTATTTTCGGTAAAGAATTTGGATTAGGTGAAAAACTTAAAGGTGGATTGTTGAAAATGTTTGGTTCAGATAAACCAGAAGGTAGAGAGAAGGGTGGCCCTGTTGAAAGAGGCGAAGATTATGTTGTTGGTGAAGCAGGCCCAGAACTGTTCTTGCCTAGAGGATCAGGATATATCATACCAAATAATACAATGGCTGCGTTGAAAACTAATGCAGTTTCACAAGCTTCTGTTCAAACACAGACAGCAAATGCTGCGCCAATCATAGTTAATGCACCAACTGCTAACGTATCTGATGGTGGTGGGGGTTCTAGGGGAATGCAACTAGTACCAATATCAGTTGGAGAAAGTGATCCAATGTTTAGGTCAGTAGCTGCAAATCCATTCTAGTCGGTAGTATTTTTACCACAGTATACCAACCATCCGTCTTCATTCACTATGAATCTGTCGTTTGGTTGGTAAAGATGATGATCGTTCTCACTACCATCCTTCTTTATACCCATTACCTCACCAGGCCAGTCACCTCGAATCTTAAAGTTTTTTCCTGCCTGTTCGATAGAGTAGTCTAACCACATCATTGTGCCATTTCCTCTTTTACAAAGTTGTGCATCAATTTGTTGGGATTACCAATGTATTCAAAGTAACCATTTGGGCCAACTCTAAATTCATCACCGATTTCTAGTTTTACATCATCCAATACGAAGAACTTTTCTTCTTCTTTATTGTCTGGCATAACACGAAAACCGTTCTTAAACTTCATTAGTAGTAAATTTTTCCATAACATAGTATAACCTCATTTATTTTGTTGTTGCTATGAAAACACCATTCCAATCTTTAGGTAGGTCTTGTGTCTTCATGTATAGACATCTTTCAATCCACATCTCATAATACTTATCTAACTGGCCACCAAACTCACCCATTAAATCTTGACACATCCGTATAGATTTGTTGAAATTTTGGGTAGTATAGTGTTCGTGCATCAATTGATGTTTCTCTTGTGACACCTTGTCACAATGTTTGTCTATAACAGTATATATACGGATACCCACAGTCTTACCCTTAACTGCAAGATCATCTATTTTTAGATAAAAGAAATCGTCTTTAGTTGTTTTATATGTGTTCTCGCCTACTAATAAGACACATCCATACTCTTTACATTTTGATTCTATTCTTGCGGCGGTACTTACTGAGTCTCCAAGCACATCATAACTGTGTCGTAAAGTAGAACCCATTTCGCCAAGATAACCAAGACCAGTATTAATCCCAGCTCCCATACCCACTGGTGGGCGTCCCTCTTTTGTAATTTTATCATTAAATATCTCCACTGCCTTTAACATATCTAATCCACACTGCACCGCTGTCTTAGGGTGTTGTGGATCATTAATTGGTGCGTTGTGGACATGCATTGATGCATCACCAATATACTTGATAACCATACCGTCTGCATCTAATATCGGTTGAGTGATGGCGTCCATATATCCATTCATCACTTTGGTCAATCCCTTAACGTCATCACCAAAAGATTCACCTAATGGAGTAAATCCTCGTAGGTCTGAGAAACAGATTGATATCTCTTTCTTCATACCGTCTTTAATAAGTGCTGGGTTCTCTTGTAATAATCTTACAACTGTAGGTGATGCATACCCAGCGAACTGTTTCTTGATAGCCTGTTTCTCAAAGAATTCCTTTGTGAACCTATTGAATATTGCATGGAATCCAACCAGTGTTGTTACCATAACAACCCAACTCCAATCAATCAACCACAGATGATTTATAAAGTAATAGTATGAACCGTAAACTGCCCCTATTGGGATTGCAATAATCATAATACCAGATAACCAATAAGGAGCTCTGGTTGCAAGTAGTACTAATAACAATCCAAGTCCAAGTGCAGACAACCATTCCAAGAATGTAGATTCTGGAAATCTAATAAGTGTCTCACCATTTAGGATTGTCTGTAAAGATGTAGCAACTGGAACATAAGAATACTGTTCACCTTTAGGTGTTGCAATAATACTACCAAGTCCCTCAGCAGTAGTTGCAATAATTACTGTTTTACCAGCGAGAGAACTGTAGTCATCAGATGTTGCACTTAGTGTAGGGAAATCTGTATTGTATCTCAACCATATTCTACCAAAAGCGTCAGTCTTGATTGTAGGATATGATGGTACACGCATTGCAGTGATACCACCTTCTTGTGTCTTTACTTGATATGATGGGTCGCCTGTTGCAACACGAATAGTCTCCATTGCAATAGATGGGAATATCTCTTCCCCAACTTTCATTAAAAGCGGTAAACGTCTTACAACTCCGTCTATCTCCGGCACAGTTGATATTACACCAACTCCATCTGCATTTATTCCTAGTAGTTCTATCGGGCCTAGCATACCATCCCACTCAAATAACCAAGGAAGTGGGTCACCTATTTTTGCAACTCCTCTTGGAACTGCATTCTTGTTTGTTTGAGAAGTTCCTGTCTGTGCAATAACAACACCATTACCAGCAAGTGATTGTGCTAAAGGCATATCATCACCAAGTCTGTCTTCTTCTGAGAACAAAATAGGTAGAATGATTATCCCAGCGCCCGCATCTCTGAGTTGCCATATCATCTCTGCAAGGACACTTCTAGCCCAAGGCCACTGTCCATACATTTCAATAGACTTTTCATCTATTTCTAGTATTGCTATGTCTGAAGATATCTGTGGAGTATCGTAT
>CERP01016615.1_pt1 | contig 11276 bp, 14 predicted proteins | sample 530801 | NCBI WGS metagenome assembly CERP01 (sample SAMEA2620991, study PRJEB7988) | marine metagenome | biome: marine biome (ENVO:00000447); feature: surface water layer (ENVO:00002042); material: "saline water (ENVO:00002010), including plankton (ENVO:xxxxxxxx)" | depth 5 m | reverse complement strand
CTAAATAATGGTGTATTAGACAAAACATACCCCATTGAGTGGAATGACTACAGAAGTAGTTTACTACTACATCAAAACAATGAATTTAAGGCAGTAAGAACAAAGCTTTTTAAAATAATTAAAGTTTAGTTTGGTTGCCTGAATTTTCTTTCTTACATTACAACAAAAATAATTTAATATGAACACAGACGAAATTAAGAAGAGGCTTGCTCGCCTCCAGACGAAGGGCTCAAACAACCCAAATTCAAATGGGAAAAAATGGACAGATAATTTTTGGAAACTTACACCAGGTAAGAAACATGAAATTAGGTTATTAAAGTATAAACACAGTGATGACACATTACCATTCACAGAGTTGTATTTCTACTTTGGTATAGGAAAACCAAGAATGATTTCCTTAGTTAACTATGATGAAGCAGATCCAATAATGGAATTTGCATCTGAGTTAAGAAAGACCAACGAAGAAGACAACAAAAAACTCGCTAAAAAACTTAACCCTAAAATGAGAGTATTTGCTCCAGTAATTGTTAGAGGTGAAGAAGACAAAGGAGTTAGATTTTGGGAATTTGGTCCTCAAGCATACACTGAATTGCTTCAATATATGGATGATGAGGATTATGGGGATATTACAGATGTTAAGAATGGTTTTGATATTAAACTTGAGCAAATTCCAGCCGAACAAAGTGGAAAAGCTTACCCAACAACTACGATTAAACTTAAACCTAGAACAACTCCATTAAGTGCAGATGCTAAACAAGCTGAAGATTGGTTAGAAAATCAACCAAATGTAAAGAAACTTTACACTAAAGTAGAGTATGATGACATGAAAACAGCTTTAATGGAATGGGTTAAACCAAAACTTGAAGGTGGAGGAGAAGAGGAAGCTGTAGCAGCAGGAACCAATTACACTGATACTAAAAAGAAAAATTTAAACAAAGAATTAGACGATTTATTTGAAGATTAATTATGGCTAAGAAGAAAAAAGAAACCAGTACACCTTCCCTAACTGAAGATCTATCTCAAGTATTAGCAGATAGTATAAATACTAAAGTAGGGAAAGGTAAAAAACAAATGGCCTATTTTCTAAATGGCACAGGTAATGATGATCCAAGTAGTATCATGGGTTGGGTTTCCACAGGTAGTTCTATGCTAGATTTAGCAATTTCCAACAGACCTAATGGTGGTTTACCAGTAGGGAAAATAGTTGAAGTGATGGGAATGGAACAATCAGGAAAGTCCCTTTTATGTGCTCATATTATAAAATCAACCCAAGAACAAGGAGGGGTAGGTGTCTACATTGACACCGAAGCCTCCTTGGATACTAGATTTTTAAATGCAATAGGGGTGGATACTGACAAAATGATATACATTCCTATTGACACTTTAGAAGATGTTTGGGCCACAGTTGAAAACGCTGTAGTTAAATTTAGGGAAAAAAATCCAAACAAGATTTTATCTATAATTGTAGATTCACAATCAGCAGCAACTACAGCAGCTGAATTAGAAACTGACTTTACTAGAGATGGTTTTACAACTGAAAAATCTATCATAAACAGTAAAGCTTTAAGAAAGATAACTAACTTAATTTATAAACAAAAAGTTTTATTAGTAGTTACCAATCAACTTAGAGATAAAGTAGGAGCAATGGCGTTTGCTGAAAAATATACAACTTCAGGAGGTAAAGCACTTCAATTCCATTCTTCAGTAAGATTATTAGCTAAAAATGTTAGTAAAATTAAAGAAGATGTTAATGGTGTTGAGCAGATAGTAGGGAGAGAAACAGAAGTTATGATAAAAAAGAACAGATGTGGTCCACCAGAACGTAAAATTCGATATGAGATTTACTACGATTCTGGTATAGATGACAACAGTGGTTTGTTCGCTATGTTGAAGAAGTATAAAGTATTAAAAGGCGGAGGAGCTGGATGGTATACTTACGGAAATATAGATATTGAAACTGGAGAAATAATAGAAGAAAAATTTCAAGGAGCCAATGGGTTTCATGAATTAGTTAACACACGACCTGATATAAAACAACTTATGTATGAAGACATATGTGACAAATATATCATGAAATATCAACACGAAGTTGAAGGCTTTTCAAGGGACGTGGATGCAATAGAAAAAGAAGAAGTAAATGGGGAATAGCGTTTTAGATATTTTAAATAACATCAACAACGACACCCCTCCACATCCGAACGATAAAATACTCTTAATTGATGGCCTTAATTTATATATTAGGGCCTTCTCAGCGAATGGGGCTGTGAATGATAAAGGGGTTCCTGTGGGGGGAATGGTTGGTTTTTTAAAATCGTTGGCTTTGCTTATACGTGAAGTCAATCCGACAAGGATTATAGTCACTTTTGATGGAAAAGGTGGCTCAAAAAGAAGAAGAAAACTCCATCCTGGATATAAAGGAAATAGAAAACCAGGAAAGAGATTAACAAGATGGGATCAATTTCAGTCTATTGAAGATGAACAATACTCAATGGCTACACAATTATCTCGTTTAAGTGAATACTTGGAGAATTTACCTTTAACAACAATTGTAGTAGATAATATAGAAGCTGATGATATTATTTCATATCTTGTAACAACTACTTTTAAAGGAGATAAAATATGCATTGCTTCTGGTGATCAAGATTTTCTTCAATTAGTAGACGAAAACACTACAGTTTGGTCTCCTTCTAAAAAGAGATTCTTTACTCCTGACACAGTTTTAAAAGAATATAACATACCTAGTTTTAATTTCTTAATTTATAAATCGCTGTTAGGAGATCAATCAGACAATATAACTGGAGTAAGAGGACTAGGCCCTAAAAAAATCCCAAAACTTCTACCGGAAATTATAAAGTCGCCATTAAGTATAACCGACATAATAGAATATGCCTCCACACAAGAGGGAGAAATGTTTGAAAGGATAATCAACAATAAAGATAATCTTCATCTGAATTATAAGTTAATGGATTTACAAATAACTAATATTTCAGGTCACGCTAAAATGAAGATAATAGAAGGTTTAGATTGCAATTCTAATTTGTTAGACAAAAATTCTTTCATACGGTTATATAATAATGATTTTTTAGGAGAAGCTTTAGGAAGACCAGAACAATGGTTAAATAATAGTTTTCTAAGATTAAACACGTTACTAAAACAATTAGAAAATGAGTGAAGGTAAATTAACAGAATATGGAGCATCGTTCCAAAATAAAGCAATTTCTAATTTAATTACAGACCCTGACTTTTTAAGACAATCTATAGAAATAATTTCTCCCACTCATTTTGACAATGAACACGATAAGTGGGTAGTTAGTAAGATTATAAGTTACTATGATGCATATAAAACAATACCTTCTTTAGATTACTTTAAAGCAGAACTTAAGAAAATTAAAACAGAAGTTCAAAAGTTAGCTATTAAAGAAAAAATCAAAGAAATATATGCTGTCTCTAAAAGTAAAGATCACAAATACATTGGAAAAGAATACATAGACTTTTGTAAAAATCAAAATCTTAAAACAGCTATTAACACTTCAGTTGATTTACTAGATGCAGGAAATTACGAAGACATAAGAGTTTTAATCAATGATGCCTTACAAGCAGGAAATCAACAAGAAGGAGGACACATATACAAAGACCATTTAGAGGAAAGATATTCTTCAAAGGAAAGAATTACAGTACCTACTCCTTGGGAGTCTGTTAATGTTTTACTAGGTGGGGGGTTAGGTCCTGGAGATTTAGGAGTAGTAGCAGGTAATCCAGGAGGTGGTAAATCTTGGGTAATGGTTGCAATAGCAGCTCATGCTGTAAAGATGGGAAATAATGTTTTATTTTGTACTTTAGAGTTAGATGAAGATTATGTTGGTAAGAGATTTGATGCTTATTTTACTAATATTCCAGTAAATGAATTAAACTCAAGTTCCAAACCTATAATTAAAGACGCCATAGGTAAATTGTCCGGATCACTTGAAATAAAGCGATTTAGAGCACAAAAAACTACTTTGAGCGAGGTAGAAACGTACACTGAAAGATTAATTAATAATGGCTTCAAACCAGACTTAATAGTAATTGATTACATAGATTTACTTAAAGTAAAAAACAATAAAGACAAAAGAAATCAACTTGAAGATCTTTACACTGAAGCAAGAGAATTTGGAAAAGAATACAATGTTCCTATTTGGTCACCATCTCAAGTTAATAGAACGGGAGCTAGAGAGGAAGTTATTGAAGGAGACCAAATAGCAGAAAGTTATTCTAAATTAATGATTGCAGATTTTGCAATGTCACTTTCAAGAACAAGAGAAGACAAAATAAACGATACAGGAAGATTTCACATTATGAAAAACAGATATGGAGCAGATGGATATACGTACAATGCCGATTTTGACGCATCTACGGGCGTAATTCATATAAAAGGAAAACATACCCAAGTATCTTCAGGTAATCCTGAAATTCCCAATTCGGGAAGTACAGGTAGAGTAATTGAAAATTTAATAGGTGGGAGAAACACTTATTAAGGACTTCAGCAAATTTTATTAAGTTTTGTTTATCATTATGTATTTATAATCACGAAAAGATACACAAGACTGAAGGCAAAAACGCCTTCATTTTTTGACTCGCTTAAAATCGAGGCTTTTAAAAGATTTATATATTTATTAACCCTTAAAAAAAAAAGTTAAATATGGACATTTCACAGAAAATACTATCAGACATAGTAATTCATAACAAATATGCAAAATACATTCCTCAAAAACAGAGAAGAGAAACTTGGGAAGAGCTCGTTACTAGAAATAAAGTAATGCATCAATCTAAATTTCCTAAACTTGAAAAGGAAATTGAAGAAGCATATAAACTTGTGTATGATAAGAAAGTATTACCTTCTATGAGAAGCCTCCAATTTGCCGGAAAGCCCATTGAAATAAATAACTCAAGAATATTTAATTGCTCTTACCTTCCTATAGACGATTGGAGGGCATTTAGTGAAGTTATGTTCTTACTCCTTTCAGGGTGTGGTGTTGGATATTCTGTTCAAAATCATCACGTAGATAAATTACCAGAAATAAAAATACCAACTAAAGATAGAAGATTTTTAGTAGGAGATTCAATTGAGGGATGGGCAGATGCAGTTAAGGTTTTAATGAAATCTTATTTTGGAATATCAAGTTCAAGACCTAAATTTGATTTTAGAGACGTTAGACAAAAAGGAGCAGAATTAGTTACTGTTGGAGGAAAAGCACCAGGCCCTGAGCCATTAAAGGAGTGTTTAATCCAAATACAGAAAGTTTTAGACAGAAAGAAAGATGGAGAACATTTATCTCCAGACGAATCTCATGATATTATTTGTCACATTGCAGATGCTGTATTGTCAGGAGGAATTAGAAGAGCAGCTTTAATTTCACTATTTGACTTACATGACGAAAGAATGTTAGTTAGTAAAACTAACAGTGTTGAATCAAAGATTTTATCTCAAGAACACAAAACATACATAGATGCCTTTGGACGTCATGAAATGGAAAATGAAATAGTTCTAAAAGTAGAACAAGATGGAGTTGTTTACGATGATATTACAATTAGAAGAGATAAAGACTCAGGTAAATTTTGGGATTTAGAACAATATAAAAGAGACGGAACTTTAGGTTGGTGGGTTTGTAATCCTCAAAGAGGAAGAGCCAATAATTCAGCAGTAGTTATTCGTTCAAAAGTGAAAAAGAAAGATTTTTTTGACCTCTGGGATAAAATAGTAGCAAGTAACACAGGAGAACCTGGAATATATTTTTCAAACGACAAAGATTGGGGAACTAATCCATGTTGTGAAATAGCTTTACGCCCTTTCCAATTCTGTAATTTAACAGAAGTTAATGGAAGTGACATAAAATCACAAGAAGATTTAAATAATCGTTCGAGAGCAGCAGCATTTTTAGGAACTTTACAAGCAAGTTACACAGAATTTCATTACTTGCGTGATATTTGGCAAAAAACAACAGAAAAAGATGCACTTGTTGGAGTAGGAATGACAGGAATTGGATCAGGAGCAGTTCTAGGTCTAGATTTAGAAGAAGCTGCCAACGAAGCAAAAGAATCTAACGCTAAATTAGCAAAAATACTCGGAATTAAACCAGCATCAAGAGTAACTACAGTGAAACCATCAGGAACTAGTTCATTAGTTTTAGGAACATCATCAGGTATTCATGCTTGGCATAATGACTTTTACATTAGAAGGATGAGGTTAGGTAAAAATGAAGCTCTTTACCAATATTTGGCTGAATATCATCCAGAATTAATTGAAGATGATATATTTAAATCGCAAATTCAAGCCATAGTTTCCATTCCACAAAGAGCCCCTGAAGGTGCCATTTTGAGAACAGAATCTGCGCTAGATTTACTTGAAAGAACTAAAAAATTCAACACAGAATGGGTAAGAGCAGGCCACAGAAAAGGAGCCAACACAAACAATGTTTCAGCAACAATTTCAGTTAAACAAGAAGAGTGGGAAACAGTAGGAGAGTGGATGTGGAAAAATAAAAACACATTTAATGGCCTTTCAGTATTACCTTACTCCAATGGTAGTTATCAACAAGCACCTTTTGAAGACATAGATGAAGCTACATTCTTAGAAATGGAAGGTCATTTATCAGGTATAGATTTAAAGATGGTTACTGAAGCAACAGATGAAACAGACTTAAATGGGCAAGTAGCTTGTGCAGGTGGGGCTTGTGAAATAGTATAAAAATGAAAAAACTCAAGGATATATTAAAAGAAATATACGGTAGTAAAACAGATCCAAACAAAAAATGGTGGGCTGTGTTAGTAGATTCCCTTGAAGATTGGGAAATTTTGTCTAGTTTTCTAGATAATAAAGGATATGAATTCGAACGCGGACACACTTATTCAGACAATAATTTAGTATTCTTCAACCCTTTTAGGGATGAAGAATACTTTGATTCACATGAATATGATGCTGAATCTGATGATATGGGATACAAAGCCCTTATGAGTTATGAAGGGAAGAGTGATTTTGTTTTATTAAATAGACCCAAAAATAAGTTAGTTATGGTAAACCCCAATACTTTTAATTCAAGGAAAGATTCCACCTATGAAAGCTATGTTTACTTCACCAACTTGAAAAAAATAATAAAACACATAAACAAAAATGATAAAACTTAAAGACATACTGAGAGAAATTGGAGAAGCCAACATTGCACCTTTCAATTGGACAAAAACCTCAGGAGATTCTCCCCAACAATTCAAAGAAAAAATGGGGATGGAAGTCTTTGCAGACTATGGATATGACACTATTAACACATATAAATTTACTACCGATAAAGGAACACAGTATGGAGTAGATTTACAGATAGAAAAATATGAATACAAAGAGGGCATTGAATGTGAAATAGATTTCTCTATAGAAGGCGGAGGAGGTAAATACTTACCTATGGACTCAACAAACATGCATGAGCAATATGCAGTTATGTCTACTATAACAGACATACTTGTTACATGGATAAATAAATGGGATAAAGAGCTTTACATATCTAAAATTACGATAGATCCTATTATGGATGAAGATGGTGACTACAGTGATAGAACACAAAATAAAAGAGGAAAGTTATACCATGCCTTCATGAAAAAACAACTACATAGACTTAATAAAGAATATTACATAAATGTTTTTGACAACCACTTTGAAATTTCTCCTAAATCCTAAAAACCAAAATGAGACAAGACGACTGGATAAGCAAATTATATCATAGATTTGATTTTTCACAAAAAAAATTTGGATCCCCGAATGATAATTCATATATTAACATAGATCATGAACAAACGAGACGCACAAAAGATGAAAGTAGGGGCAACCCGAAAAAATCAAAAGGAACAAGGCTACTTTGATGGTAGGTTTGTAGAAAGGTCAGAAAAGTTACAAAATAAATATAAAAGAAAACCAAAACACAAAAACAAAAGTTATGACGGAGACGAAGACGAAATATGAGGACTTAGCAGTTCCAGAATTAATAAACTTATTAACAATAGTTTTACTAGAAAAGGACCGAGTATTTAGATATCACCCTAAAAATCCTAAATCTACTCCAGTAGAAGAAGAATACGATTCCCTTCAAGAAGATATTCAGACTATTACAACTTTAATTACTGAAAAAAGCAAGTAATGGGGTTAAAAAAGGCACCAAAAAAACCTAAACCTAAACGCTCTGCTATGAGATTTTATTGGTGGAGACGATTTGGAACCCACAAAAAACTCCCACAAAAATCTTCTTTATTAGATAAAATAAAAAATGGGGATTTTTTATCATCTCCCTATTGGGATCAAGCTAGATGGGAAGAGACTTATTCTTCCCAACATATTAAAGAAGTTAAAAAAGAAAGACCCTTAATAAGTCAAGAAGAAATATTAGAAATAGAAAGAACTTATACTAAGAGGAAAAATAAACTTTTAGAAGACGCTTTCAATGATGATATTAGGCGATTAAATTCTTTAGAAGAATGTTTTGTTAAAGAATTAGGGGGTAGTAAAAAACTTCTATACAAATGTATAGAAAATTGTGAAGGAGATGAAGAAGTCCTTTACCACGAATATCGAGAACAAGTTAAAAGTTTATGAAAATATCACACGAAGTACCTATTCCTTATTTAAATCAGAGTAGAGCATTTAATCAATATGATTACTGTCTCCCCCACTTACTAGATGAAAGTGAAGAATACAAGAACTATTTCCAAAAATCTAAGGAAATGGGACGCTATATTATTATGGATAATTCCCTACATGAATTAGGTAAACCTTATGATTCTGATAGATTATGGTATTGGATGAATTACTTTAAACCTGATGAATTTATAGTACCTGATTATTGGCAAGATAAAACAAAAACATTAGTTACATCTAAGGAATGGATTAGTAAAGAATATCCAGAAGAAACAACCCCTGTAGCCGTAGTTCAAGCTGATTGTAAAAGTGATGCTTTTGAATGTTATCATATTTTAAAGATGCAAGGTTACAATAAAATAGCCTTCAGCTATGGTGCTGATTGGTACTACAAAGAAGGATTAAAGACAACTCCTGATAGTAATAATAAATTTATAACTAAAGCTCATGGGAGATATAACACAATAAAAGAATTTTATGAAAAGAAACTAATATCTAAATATGACAAAGTTCACTTATTAGGATGTAATGTACCACAGGAATTCAGTTGGTATGAAGACATGCCTTTTATAAAGTCATTAGATACCTCCAACCCGGTAATTCACGGCCTCGCAGGAGTAAAATATGAGGATTTTGGATTAGCAGAAAAGCTACCGTACAAGGTAGATAAATATGAAGGAAACGAGGAGAATTGGGATACAGTATTGTATAACATCTCTAAATTTAAAGAATTCCTTCCAAACATTAAATGATGGTAACAACAATTTCAGTAACAATTACTCTTATCTCAATTTCATATTCAATATGGATTTATTTAAGTAACAAAGATTTTAACAAATCAGCAGAAATTAAAGCAAATGCTTTATTAGAACGATGGAAAGTAAAAGAAGAAAAAAGAATCAGAGATGATGCTTATAAAAGGAGTAGAGCAGTAGGCTTTGGAAAAACAATAGAACATTTCGTTCCATTTATGGAAGGTTTTCCAGTAAAAGCAAAAGATGTTCAATTTTATGGTAATCCGGTAGATTATATTGGGATTAAAAATAGAAATAGCAAAACGAAATGTGAAGTTCATTTTATAGAAGTTAAAAGTGGAAGTAGTAACTTAAATCAACATCAAAGAAATATAAAGAAAGCAGTTGATGAAGGAAGAGTATACTTCGACATAGTAGAAGTAGATGGCTTGACAGAATCAGAAAAAACACTAACAATAACAAACAAACAAACTAAGGATGCAGACCGTAAATAAAGTAGAATATTACTCACTATATGAATATCTTGGCAAAGCGGCAGGGAAGGAGCTAGGAAGAGAAGTCAATGCTGCATCTAGAAGATCAAAACAACCTATAGTAAAACAATATGTTGAGCAGGGAGGTTATAAGGGAGAAGTGTTTTGCTATACTAAAAGATTTTTAGACGACTATTTCTATGTTATAGAAAATTGGAAACATTCCTATAATAAATACCCTGAACCAGAAGATGATGATTTACCTTTTTAAAAACAAAATATGAAACAAAAACAAGCAGTGCTTAGTCTTAGTGGAGGGATGGACTCCTCAACCGTATTACTTCATTTATTAGCTCATGACTATAAGGTAACGTGTTTATCTTTTGACTATGGACAAAAACATAGTGTAGAACTTGAAAGAGCACAAGAGTTAGTAAATTATTTAAATTCTAAAGCAGACGAAACTTTAGCTAAAAACGATTTAGGAGAAACTATAAAACATCATTTTGAAAAAATAACTTACCAAACTATAAAATTAGATGGTTTATCTACCTTACTAAATTCAGCCTTAGTAAAAGGTGGGGATGAAGTGCCTGAGGGTCATTATGAGAATGACAATATGAAAGCAACAGTAGTTCCTAACAGAAATAAAATATTTTCATCAATTATTCAAGCAGTAGCATTATCAATTGCAACTGAAACTGGAGAAGAAGTTAAAATAGCAATGGGAATTCACGCAGGCGATCATGAAATTTACCCAGATTGTAGACAAGAATTTAGAGATGCCGACTACAAAGCATTTTTAGAGGGTAATTGGGAAGGACATAAAGTAAAGACCTATACACCCTATTTAAATGGAGATAAATTTGATATTTTAAAAGATGGGGAACAGTGTTGTAAATTGTTAGAAGTGGATTTTGATGAAGTTTATAAAAGAACAAATACAAGCTACAAACCAATCTTTATAGAAAATCCAAATGAATATTCAGATGAAAAAGGTATTTGGTACTCAGATTACAAATCAGCTTCGTCAGTTGAAAGGGTAGAAGCATTCCTTAAGTTAGGAAGACCAGATCCTGTAGAATATGCAGATGAAGAAGGACCAGTAAAGTGGGAAGTAGCAAAACAACACGTAGAACAGCAATTATATGATTGGGCTGTAGATAAAGGAAGAGATTAATATGAGCGATAGAGAAATAATGGATTCTAAATTTAAAGGAGAGAATCAAATACATAAATTTATAAAACAAAACCAAGAACATATGCCAGATCAAAAATGGCATAGAATTGTTAGTTTTGTTAAGTCTGGAATTAGAATAGTAGGTTATTGTTTTATTCCCTTTAATTTGGGAATAGCAACTTCTCTTCTTATATCTAGCGAAATAGTAGGAATCG
>CERP01022552.1_pt1 | contig 11283 bp, 6 predicted proteins | sample 530801 | NCBI WGS metagenome assembly CERP01 (sample SAMEA2620991, study PRJEB7988) | marine metagenome | biome: marine biome (ENVO:00000447); feature: surface water layer (ENVO:00002042); material: "saline water (ENVO:00002010), including plankton (ENVO:xxxxxxxx)" | depth 5 m | reverse complement strand
ATATCGACAACAACTGTTATACTTTGATGGAAAACCTGTTTCTAAACGAAACAAAGAGAAAACTGACATAGTTATGGCTAGTTGGTTTCCAATGAAAGTTTTTAGGCGTATGCAAAAAGAACATACTGCTGATATAGGTTTGGACTATAATCCAAGTTATGGAGATTATAAAATGACGGAGATGAATAACGCACCATGGGAATAGAAAACATAGACGTAAAAAATTACAAAGAAGTTATAGCTAATGCAGCTAACTTAACATCTGGTAAAAACGTACAAGATAGACAAGTTAGTAAATCAAGAATTAAAGCTATTCTTAATGGTGGACCTGATGGCATTAAAGCTTTACTTGGTGACACAATGGAAACAAGTGATGCTGACTTACTACCAGCTCCTAACATGTTGCAGTCAGGTATTGACCGACTTGCACAAAAGATTTCAGGTGTACCTCAAGTACGAGTAGATGTACCTAACGAAGTAGATTCAGCTAGAGCAAAGAATCGTGCAGAAAAACTAGAACGTATTGTTACTAGCTATGATGAGAAACAAAATCTTAATTTACAGTTAGCACAAGCATCTAGGTGGTTACCAGGTTATGGTTTTTGTGCATGGGTTATAACAACGAAACGAGATTCTAATGGTTATTTTTATCCATCTGCAGAACTAAGAGACCCTTACGATACATTCCCAGGAAACTTTGGACCTGACCAAAAACCAAGAGAGTTAGCTGTTGTACGTAGAGTACCTAGATATAAGTTAGCTCAAATCTATCCAGAGTTTGCTAAAGAAATTTTAAAACAAGATGATGATGATGATACAGGTGAAGAGTATCAAGACTATGCAACACCGTTTATGTCTTATGATACTAACAGAGAACAACAATGGGAAGATAACACTTCACAAGGTGTCAGGATTATTGAGTATTATGACCAAGGTGGAACATACATTATATTTCCTGAAAGAAACTTAATATTAGATTTTATACCTAATACATTAAGTACACCTCCATTTGTATTTATTAAAAGAGTTTCCTTTGACCAACTTAAAGGTCAGTATGACCATGTAATTGGTCTTATGGCAATGATGGCAAAGATTAACATTATGTCAGCTATTGCTATGGAAGACAGTGTTTTTACAGAAACTAACATATCAGGTGAGATAGAATCTGGACAATATAGAAAAGGAAGATTTGCAGTAAACTATCTAGCTCCTGGTACACAAGTTTCTAAACCACAAAACAATATGCCGTATCAGTTGTTCCAACAAGTAGATAGATTAGAACGACAGTTACGTATGGTTGGTGGTTATCCAGTTACTGATGACTCACAGTCACCAAACTCTTTTGTTACTGGTGCAGGATTATCAGAACTTAACTCAACAATGTCATTAATGATTAACGAATACAGAGAATTAATAAAAGTTGGTTTAACAGAGATGGATGCAAAAAGATTAGAGATGGATACAATCATGTCTTATCAAACAGGTATTAGTAAAAAACCTATTGCAGGTTATTTAAACGGTACTGCTTTTTCTGAAAACTATCAACCGCTAGTAGATATTGGTGGAGACTATAGAACAAGACGTATCTATGGTGTTATGGCAGGATTTGATGAGCCACAAAAAATAGTTACTGGATTGCAATTGTTACAAGCAGGTGTTATAGACATAGAAACACTACAAGACAATATTGATGGTTTAGAGAATGTAGCTAAAGTACAAGAACGTATTAGAAAAAATAAAGCAGAAACTGTTTTATATGATTCAATACTTGCTAGGTCTGCACAAGGTGATGTACAGGCGACTATGGCAGCTATAGCTATATACGAAAACCCAGGAGATGTACTAGAAATATTAAGACAGTTTTATACTCCTGAAGAACCACAAATGACACCTGAACAAATGGCTATGATACAACAACAACAAATGATGGCACAACAAGGAGGTCAACCCCCTACAGTTGCGCAAGCGTTAGGTATGTAATGGAATTTGTAGAAAATGAATTTTGGGATATGATTTATCAAGAATATGGAGTAGAAGATGAATTAGATATATTATCAGAAAATGTAACTCAAATTATAACTCCAACACCAGGTATTATAATATTAATAACAAAGGATTTTAATAATGGGTAAAAAAAGAGGCGGCAATAGACAAGCTAAAAATCCTGCACCTGTACCAGCACCAGGTCCTGGAGCAGGCAAAGGAATGAATAGAACAGATGGTGGACCAGGTTCTAAAGAAATACCTTTAAAACAACCAATACGTAGATTACCTAATGCTGATTATGGTGCAAACAAAAAATTTGTAGGTGGTCAAGAAGTAGTAAATGGTTTGCCTAGAGAAGGAACAATTGATACAACTCCACTTTCTACTAATAGTCCAGGTATAGAAGTTTTTGGTGCTACAGAATTTAAAAATCAACCAGCAACATCAGGTGGTATAACTGGTCCTGGTGTCGGTACAGAAGCTATAGCTGAAGGTGCAGAAGATATTGATATACTTTTAAATGAATTAAATGTAAGAAATCCTAATAATTTATATATTAAACAATTAATTAATACTCGTAATAAAGAAATACAAACTGGTTTTTTTAATTAAATGTTTAGTAATTATTTAGATTATGAAAATTTCGGTAATTTAAGTCAAAGAGAAAAATCCCGATATAAACAAGCTCAAAGTTATTTGGATGCTAATCCACAATTTGAAGAAAGATTTTTAGGACTTACTGAACGTTATCCAGAATTACCTCCTGTAATGTTAAAAGACCTTGCTGAAACAAATGTAGATTTAGATGGAGAAGCTTTAGTAAAGTTAGTAAACACATGGTCGCAACAAAAACAAATGCAAGCAGCTAACGATTGGGCTGAAGTATCTAAAGATTACAAATCAAAAGGTTATAACGATGATATGACATCTAATATGCTTAAAGTATTTGGTGGTGGTGCAGTTCTTAGTAACGCATTGTTTATGGGTAGAAGGGCAATTGATGCAGTCATACCTGGACAAATACCTACTGATATAGGAGAATATCGTGTGCCAGGATTTGGTATGGTAGATTTCACTCCCGAAGATTTTACAAATCCAATAGAAGCTTTTAAAAATACAACTTTATGGACAATGGCAACATTTGATGCTATGAGTGAGTTATTTGTAAAATATACACCTAGCTATAGAAGTTCTATACAAAAACCTTATATAGATGAAAAGACAGGTGAGTATATAGTTCCTGAAGAATACAACGAGTTAAATCCTTTAGAACAAGGAATGATGGGTATACCTGGATTAAATTTATTAGTACCTGGTAACAAAGCTTTGTTTAATGGTAGGACTTGGGCTTATGCACAACAAATGAATGCTTTAGATGAATATTTAGAAAATGGTTATACACAAGAAGATGCACAACAGTTTATTCCAATTAACTTAACTAAATCTACAAACAAAGGTCTTGGTGCTGTAGGTAGCTGGTTACAAGAAACAAAAGATTGGATTGGATTTGCACAAGAAGCTAAGGAAAAAGGTGGTAGTCCTTATTTGTTTGAAATGTTAAATCAAGTACGTTCTGGTCAAGCAGTCAATTACAATAGAGATAACTGGCTTACTGTTGAAAGTCTTATGGCTAAAAACAGTAACGGAGATTACAAACCTGAAGTATTAGAACTTATGCAAAGAGGTTGGTCAGAAAATGATGCTATGGGTATTTTTTATAAAAACAATGGTGCGCCAATTATAAAACCAAATACAGATGGAGATATAAACTGGACATCAATACAAAGACCTAATCAAATAGAAGCCTTTGCAGGTAGAAAATTTATATATAATCCAGAATTAGCAGACGAGTATGCAGAAAAAAGACAATCAAATCTTAATGAAGTATTAGGAATTGAAATACCTTATTCTTCTGGTAGGTATCAAGCATCTTTAAGAGCTGATGTAGGAAGTACTGAGTATCAAAGAATATCAGGTTGGATTGATGGTAGAGAAAGAATACTTCCTGAATTAGTAGGTGGCGCAGCTGTTAAAGCTTTAAAGAAAGCTAGCAAATTAACTAGAACTATTAACAGAGCAGATAAATTTACAGATGTCGAATTAGATGTACCAGTACAAACAAAAAATGTTATTAATGATTATGTAAAAACAAATAAAGTTAATCCAATAACAGGAGATGCAATAGACGATGTAGATAATTTTTTAACAACTTTTGATTCTACTAACATAAGAAGAAGTCAGTTAGTTAAACCTTTACAAAAAGAAATTAAAAATACAAGTAAAGCTATTAATAAAATTAAAAAAGATTGGTACATTTTTGGTGGTCGTGCAACTGGAATGTTTAATTTAACAACAGACAAAGTAGTAAATCATTTAACTGATACAGGAATAATAAGTAAACTTGTAAAAAACAAAGAATTAAATGTTTTAAATTACAATCCTTGGACAAAAGATATGCCAGAAAGAATGAAAGTTTTATTAACAGAAACAAATAATACTACTGACATGCAAGATATATTTAGAAAAGTATATAGTGACCAGGGTATTAAAACACCAGGAATGTCTTTACCTTTTAAACTAGACGAATTACCTAAAGGTCAATCTTATTTGTTACAAAATGCTGTACAAAAAGTTACAGGTAATGCAGTTTCTATTCCTTCTATGGGTTCATTACTAGGAAGAACAGCTAACAAAACTTTACGTACAATAGATAACGTTGGTAATATACCTAGAAAATTTAATACTCCAACTTCTATGACTGCTAAAATTAGTAATTTATTTGATACTAAAAAAGTTTTAGATAAAGAAGAATTTTATAAATGGCAAGCTACTGGTGAAAGTAACTTTAATAGAAATCTAGGTTTTTACTCAGAATTTTCTGCAGGTATGTCTCCGCAATGGAAAAAAATGTTTTCTATACAACCAACAGATTCTTTAAATTATTACAGCAGAGACAAAGCATGGACATCATTAATAAGACATTTAGACAGTACAGGTTACGATGACACAATTAAAGAAATTGTTTTAAAAGATTTTGTTAAAATAGAAAATTGGAATGTTTCTTCTGCTAATAAATTTGCTAAAAGATTACAGCAAGCTGACGTACAACAAGTTAGAAAACGTGCTGGTGATACTAGAGCAAAAGTATTAGAACGTAGATTAAAAGCTATTAGTAAAGATAATGAAATATCACAAAATGCTTATATGGCTGACCAAGAAGGTGTATTAATAAATAATCAAGCTACACCTAGAATATTTAATCAAACTACTGGAGAGACAGTATTTATTCCTTCAGCAAGTAAATTGTCTGAAGCTGCAGACCAAGGCGCACCTTTAACTAACAACAGAATGATGAATAGATTATTAGGAAGATATTTTCAAGAAATTGAAACTTTAGTAGACAATAAGTATTTTATTCCTGCTGCTTTAGATACTATGAAACAAAATATAAAAACAGATGGTTTTTTTGCAGGACTTAAAATACCTACAAGAAAAATAGAAAACGATATGTTTACTATGACAACAGATTTATGGACAAATACTTTCTTTAAACCTAAAGTAATTGCTAAACAATCTTTAACAACAAGGGTTTTATTTGAAGAACAGCTAGCATTTTTAATTCACCCAAATCTTACAAGCTTTTTAGACCATCCCTTACAAACATTAAATTGGATATTTTCTTACGGGCAATTACCTAAAAGAGCGCCTGTAAGAGCGTTAATGAAACGTATTATTGATTCTGGTGAAGATGTAAATGATGTAATTTTATCGCAGGTATATCACGAAGCATTACAAGCTAACTTTGCTTTTAATGGATTAAATACAAGACACATAAACAAAAAAAATGTAAACTACGTTGCAGTATCTCCTGGTAATGAAAAACATTTAGAAGCATTTATGTTTCAATACGGAAAAATAAGAAATAACCCTTTGCAAAGAAAACTTGTAGAGCTTGGTTGGGGTAATGATAAATTAAATGCATGGATGGATTCTGAAGAAGCAGCAAAAATGATAGAAGATGTTATCAATACACTTGGTCCAAAATATGAATACATTAGAACTAAAGAAGGATTTGTAGATTATTTAAGTCAATTAGAATTTGATATACGTGCAAGAACAGGTATGTCTATGAAAAAAGGTAAACATTATGGTGTTTATGAAAATGGACCTAGAAAAGGTGAATCTTGGTTTGATAACTCATATGATGATTTAGGAGACCAAGCATTACGTCAAGGAATATTAACTGGTAAAATTGACACTCTAGTTAAAGATGAAGTAATTTCTTTTGATTTACCTGCTTTAAATCAAGAAATAAATGCTAAATGGACTTATAAACAACAAAAAGCGCAAGATACTGGTTTTCAAAAAATTATGGAACAAGATACATTTGATGCAGGAAAATTATATGTAGCTAATGAAATTAAAAGTGAAAGAACTATTGCTAAATTAGGAGATGCATTAGACAACAGTTTAAATAATGTATTTAATTTTTTATTAACAGAACCATTAGCAAGACTACATAGGTCTCCAGTATTTAAACAATATAGATGGAATTATATATCTAGTCACTTTGAAACATTTACACCAGCTTTGCAGAAAAAATTTATTAATGAAGCAAAAGCAGCAAAAATACCTAATTCTACAATTAGCAGTGTAGAAGGTTTAGGTAAAATAAAATCAGGAAAAATAGATAACTATCAAACAGTTAGTGATATAGCTAACTCATATGGATTAGCAGAAATGAAACAATTGCTATATGACACAAAAACTAGACATAGAATATCTGAAATAGCTAGAAACGTATTTCCATTTCCTGAAGTCTTTTTTGAAATGGCAAGAAGATGGGGTAAGTTAACAGCTTTAAATCCATATTTTATAAGACAAGGTGCATTAACTTATAAAGGAGCAAAAGCAGCTTCTAACAAAGGACAATACTTTTCTTTTGAAGGACAAGGTGTATTTAAAAAAGATGAACAAACTGGAGAAGATATGTTTATTACACCTGGAAATAAACTGTATAATAATTTTCTTTTTGGTCAAGATTCAAATTACAAAATGATTGCTAAAGGTTATGGTTCAGGAGTAAACATGATAAGTTCTCAAGGTTTTCCTTCTACTACACCGCTAGTAGCTTGGGGAGTTAAAAATTTATTTGATGAAGTAGGAGTTAAACAAGAATTAGCAGATGATTTTTATGGAGCATTTCCTCCTCCAGATGGTTTTATGGAAGCAATAGGTGGTGGACCTTCTAGTATGTGGACAAAATTAGGAGCTGCTCTAGGAGGTACTAAAGGCGGTTTTGATTTAATAAGAGAAACTATTTCTGATACTTATGTTGACGATGATAACAATTATCAATATTGGGAAATGGATTCTAAAATAGAACATATGCGTGCTGAATCATCTATTGATGTTTGGGAATCTGTTAAAGCAAGTCACGATGAAGAAAGACTATTAGCTAGAGGTGAATTAGATAAGTATATTAGAAGTATTTATCCTGAATGGGATGGAAATAGAGAAATTTTTGAAATAGATGATTTAGCAAATGCCTACGCTGCTAATAGTAATTTACCTTTAGATTTACCTAAAGGAGTATTAACTCCATCTATTCTCGATAAATCTTTAATGAAATATTCTGCACATAAAGGAAGATGGTTAAATTTTTATCGTTTCCTAACACAAGAATCTTTTCTTACTGGTGCTGTGTTTAAAGCAGCAGTTAAAGATAAGTCTGGTAAATGGTGGATGACAGCGGTATTAGCAGATGAGTATTCCAAATTGCAACAAAAATATAAAGGAGATAGCAGAGCAGCCGCAGAAGAATTTTATGGTACATTTGGATTTGAACATGCTTATGTAACAACTTCTTCTAAAGAACGTGATGTTAGGGCTAAAACTTTTAATGCTTCAGTTAAAACTTGGAAAGAAAAAAATAAAGATGAGTTAATTTTATTTTCAACAACATATCAATATTTAAATTATGACAATCCAGAGTTAGAACGTTCTTATTCTGATATGATTGCACAAGCTACATTGAATCCAGAATTTTATATGCAGTATGCTAATGATACAGCTGCTGGTGTGCATTACAATAAAATGCGTGTTGATATAGAAGAAAATCCTAATCTAAGTAATAAAGAAAAAGATTTTTATAAAAAGTCTTATAAACTAGCTTTAATGGATATTTACCCAGGATTTTTGTCAGCTTATGGTCAAACAGATACACCTACATCACAAGTAAGATTTGATGAAATGAGAAATGTTTGGATGAAAAGTGATTTTGCTTTAAGCACTGAAGCAGGTAAAGGATTTAAAAAGTTTTTAGAAGGTTATAAAAAAGCAGAAGAAATCTCTAAAGATTTAGGTTATTCGCAAACTTGGTTTCGTAATTCTAAAGACCCTGTTGCTTTTACTCTTAGAAGTCAACTTGCTACTTGGGCTTTTGCTACTATAGAAGAATATCCAGATTTTTATCCTATATGGCAGAATGTAATTATTCGTTTAATGTCTAGTGATAGAGAGTTTTTAAAGTATAATACAGCATTAGAAACTAGAAGACAACAAGTTGGTACTAAATGAATCCTGAAAAAGTAAAAAGATTAGAAGCAATAGTAGCAGAAACTTTAGGTTTAGAACCTGGAGAGTTTAGTTTTGCTGATTTTATTAGTGACCCTAGTAAATACGGTGGAACAGTAAATGATGCAGAGTTATTAAAAATACGTATTGAAAATGATGCTGATGATGAAATTGTTACAAATTTATTTGATGGTATTAATGTTGGTGCAAGTAATGATACAATTTTAAATCAAGATGGACCGTTTGGTAGTGCAGATGGAATTGTTGGCGCAGGTTTACCTACAGATAAAAAAAGATTAGTTGTTAAAAAGAATGCTGCAGGAGAAGTAATCTATGATGAGAAGGGTAATCCAGAAACAGTTGAAATTGATACAGAACTTGGAATATTCCCTGCAACTGATTTTTATGATACATTTATACAAACTTTAAATCAATCAGATGTTATGGCAATACAAAATTATGCTATTAATAAAGGATATATAGATGAAGAAGATTTGGGAAGTGAAATTAATGGTAACTTAGGAATAGTTACTGAGAATTTTATTTACGAAGTTTTAAATTATGGTAATCAAGAATATGAAAATTGGTATAAAGGTTCTCCAGAAAGAAACAAATTTGAAGAATTAGAAGCAGGTCAAAGTCAATCTTTTGCAATAGCTACTGATATAAATGGTTTTTTCGGTGGTATTGATTATAGAACTAATCAATATAATAAAGAACAAATATTAAGCAGGGAAATATTTGCTAATGTTTTAGATGAATATTTAAATATTAAAGTAGCTAGTGCAGAAGATGAACAAGCAAAATTTGATAAAGAATCAGCTGCTCAAATACGTTTAGCTAATATTCCTAAAACTCAAGTACAGTTAGAAGAAGACCTAGAAGATTATTGGAAATCTCTTACTAATGATGTATTAAGTGATGCTAGAAAAGAAGAATTAGCTCTTGGTGTAATGAGAAACTGGAGTACTTATGTTGATGCTTTAGAAGCACAAGATAAATCTTTACGTGCTGGTGAAGTTATGAACAAATATACTGGTGTACAAGCATGGCAAAAAATGGGATTTGATGAACCACAAATGGGTGGTTATGTTACTTTTGAAGAACTTAAACCAGAATTTTCAGTAGAAAACCCTGAAGTTCTTGCACAGGAAACATTAGCTGAACAAGCTCAGGCTCAAAGTAATTTAGATGCTGACGCACAGTTAATTGGTGATACACAAGAAGAGTATTTAAGATGGCTTATGGGAGGTAAGTAATGGCATTAGAAGAAAAATATCAATTAGACCCAGCTGACGATTATAAGTATTATGAAACTGATTGGATAAAAAATGATGGCAGAGGAAATATTAATGTTGATTATGAGAAATTTTTAAAGAATGAAAGAGGTCAATTAAGAAGTAAAGTTAAGGGTCAATTAAGTAATTTTAAAAATAATTTATTATCTAATGTTATAAGACCTTTTAGTGGAGATGTAAAAACTAACTTTATATCAGATTTCCACGAATTAAATAAAGTATTAGAAGAAGCAATAGAAAATGCACCTAGTGGACCTGCAGTAGATGTTAAAAGCATATCAGTTGCAGAAAACTTACGTAGTAATAGTGTACAAGGTTATAAACAAACATTAATATCACAAGCATTTGAGGATAAGTTATTACCAGATGGACCAATTGAAGTTGATTATTATGATTCAAATAACAAATATACACCTAAAGAATCTTGGGTTGTAACTAATACTGGTAGTGGTGCAGAAATTGTACATACTGAAACAGGATTAAAATTTCAATTAGATAGGGATGGTTTATCTTTTGTTGATGATAATAACTTTAAAATTAATGGTAAGAAAATTAATTATGAATCTATGTTTAACCCATTAGAAGGTTTTAATGATGCAAGTCCTGAAAAACAAATTGCTAGACAGGATATGCCTGATATAAATGATTTTGATAATGACCCAGGTATGGAAGGTTTTGATGATACAAAGTATGAAGAAGATTTTATTAAACGAATAGAAGTAGAAAATAATCTACGTGTTGGTTCTATATCAAGAATAGGATTAGCTTTAGACCCTATAGCAGAAGGATTAGAGTTTGCATTAAAAGGTATTGGATTAGGTTCAGTAGCTCAATGGTGGGTAAAAGCAGAAGCTGCAAACTTTCTTGCTGGTCTTATAAGAGGTGCTGGTGCAGGTGCTGGTGTAGCACAATTAGGACAATCGCAAGCTTTAATGGGTAAAGAAATTACTGGTGATTCAGATGCAATTTTAAATGCTTTTTCACAAAATCTTAGTAGTCAAATGAAGTTGTCACCTTCATTGTGGTTAGAAAACAAATATGCTGAAAGTAATTTAGGTAAAGGTGAAACACCTACACAACAAGGTTATAATTGGGCAAAGAATGCATTAGGATTTAATAATCCTAAAACAACTACAGAACAAAAAGAATATCGTCCAGGATTTGGTAAATAATGGCATATAAAATGAATTACGGACCATCAGGTACAACATTAGTACAGGTTGGTGACCAATTTTATTTAACTTATGAAGTTAAAGGTAAAAAATTATATTGGAGTGTTACTAAACAACAACTAGATACAATAACAGATGCAGGTAAATTAACTTATAATACTGATGGAACACTTGCTACTGACATAGAAGGATTTGCTCAAGTAAGTCCAGGTACATGGAATGCATTACAAAAAAATGGTACTTTGTGGAAA
>CERP01003684.1_pt1 | contig 11289 bp, 18 predicted proteins | sample 530801 | NCBI WGS metagenome assembly CERP01 (sample SAMEA2620991, study PRJEB7988) | marine metagenome | biome: marine biome (ENVO:00000447); feature: surface water layer (ENVO:00002042); material: "saline water (ENVO:00002010), including plankton (ENVO:xxxxxxxx)" | depth 5 m | reverse complement strand
AGATATTATTAGAGAGGGTGAGAGAGGGTCTTCTGGCCTAGTTCCACCCACAAAAATCTGAGCTTAGACATCTCTAACATTCTAACTTTCTAACATTCGTTTGTTATCAATAGGTTACACACCACCACACTCTTACATTCTCTTACATTACACCATATACCACTTTATAATACTTAGTACGATCTCTTGACATAAGGTGTTATATGTGCTATACACAAGATAGGCACTAGCACTGCTCACAACTATTCATCACTACTAACCACTATCAACCATTCGGGTAGCTGCCCGATCCAACTTTGAGGTAATCATGACACAAACAGCCAACTGCGTCCTGTGTGACGCGCCATACCCACTACGCCGCAAGACCGAGCTAAACATCAATGTGTGTTTGGACTGTGGCGATGTAAGCGCCGAACAACAGCGTCAATCGTGGTGTGTCGTTCCGCTGCCAAAGCAAGCGTACACACTCGTAACCAGCAAGTCTGACTTGCTACACCTAAACCAGAAGTCACGGTAACATGTGGTACGAACTGCAACACCGCGTAAACTACTATACCGTGGAAACACACATTGTGTGGGCAAAGACAAAACACGACATCTTGCCCCTCATGGATCATCTAAAAATCACCGCATGTACCATGCACAAATACAACGACTAACCATTCGGGCACCTGCCCGATCAGACAATAGGAGAAAACAATGTCTGCACCTACTATATCATCCGCTGCCATGCTCGTTAAGTTTGGCGTAACCATCCCGACATTCCGCAAAGGCGACCGCACAGCCACTGAGGAAGTCGCCACCAACAACCGCGCCGACAAGATGCGGTTCAACCTAACCAAATCGCTCATCAACAACGATGAGTTCAAAGCACTCAAGACCCATGTGGGTGACGTGCGCAACAACGTGTACTATGCACGCACACTTCCGTGGGAAGACAAAGGCCCACGTCTCCTAACCAATGAGATGTACCCTGAGTTTCACGAGAAGATCACCTATGCCATCGACCAAGGCAAAGACTTGTGGGATATATTCCTCGGCACCTATGAGTATCAGCGCGATGTGGTTGCACCTCGTGAGTTAGGTGATCTGTATGATCCGCTACAATATCCGTCACTGACTGACCTACAATCAGAAGGGTTCCGCATGAACCTCGGCTACTCGGGTATCGCAGAGGCGGGTGACTTCCGTAATGACATCGGTGTCGAAGGTCAGAACTACATAAGAAGTCAGATGCAGTCATCCAATGAGGAACGTCTCAAGGGTGCTATGCAGGATCTCTGGACGCAACTACACGATCAGATCCAGAAGTTTATCACCAACCTATCTGTGGATGAGACCACAGGCAAAAAGGGTAAGATCAGCGATGGTATCTTTGACCGCCTCGTTGCTCTGACTGACATGCTACACACATGCAACATCACGTCTGACCCACAGATGGATGCCATGCGCCGTAAACTGTCGGTCACTCTGGATACCGTCTCAACAGATGCTATCCGCAACAGCCCCACCGTGCGTGAGAATACACGTAACAAACTAACCGAGGCACTAAACAGCCTCCCATCACTTAACATGTAATCGGGTAGATACCCGAACCAAACTAGGAGAACGACAATGAACAACGCAAGAAACATGTACGCACTGGACATCGAAGAGTGCGCGGAATTGATCAGCATCATCGGCAGTCATCAGACCGTCATCGGTCAGGGTGATATGGGCAGTGGCAAATCAGCGATGCTGCCCATGCTGGCTGAGATGTTACCCACACACAAACCGTATTACTTTGACTGTACAACCAAGGTAGATGCGGGTGACATGGCGCTGCCCAAGTTCAGCAATGTGGATGATAAAGACTTCTTCAACCATGTGACAACTCAGGAGCTAGGCTTCCACGAGAAGGGTCCGATCATACTCATGCTCGACGAGATTGGTAAGAACAAATCAATTCTCAATGCGCTCAACCGCATCATGTACGAAAAGAAGTTCGGCCCATACGAGCTACACCCCGACAGCATTGTGTTCGCTACGACTAACAAGTCAGGCGAGGGTCTGGGTGACATACTGCAGCCGCACCAGCGCAACCGCTCGACAATCGTGACAATCAAAAAGACTGAGGCGATCAAGTGGATCGAGTGGGGTCTGGACAATGACGTTGACCCCGTGCTGCTCGGTTGGGTTAAAGACAACCCACAGGTTGCGCAGACATTCGACGAGGTGCCCGATCCACAGGAAAATCTGATGATCTTCCACCCCAAAGATCCGTCTCGCCAATCGTTCTGGACGTGGCGGTCAGGTGAAGCCGCAAGTGACATACTCAAAAAGCGTCACATGATGAGCACGCATATGGTAACTGCTGCACTCATTGGCACCGTGGGTGAACAGGCAGCGATGCAGCTTATGGCCTTCGTGAATGTGGCTAACGACTTACCGTCACTGGAGAGTATCAAGACCGATCCAGTCAATGCCAAAGTGCCCAGCTCTGCTGCAGCAACATGCATGGTTGTGTATCGCACGTTATCTACAATCGAGCGTGATTGGGTTGACGCTTGGATGACATACATGGAGCGGTTGGGTGCCGAGGCTCAAGGCATGTTTGCCAATGGGGTAATCAACGAGAAGTACAGCAAGCGCCCAGTCGTGATGCAGAACAAGAAGTTCGGTGAATGGGCACGTCTGAACAACTACATGTTCCAAGCGGATAAATCGTGATGCAGAAGTATCAGGTAACCGTGAAGGTGTTGGTAACCGTGGAAGCTATTAACGCTATCGCTGCAAGTGACATGGGGCTGGATACAGTCTCATGCTCTGCGAAGGGTTGGTATATGGACGTGGATCAGGTGAAATCAATCGGGCATCTGCCCGATCACAAAGAGGAGAGCGAGTAATGCGGGTGCAAGTTAGGACAAGCCACTCAGAATACAAGTTACGCCGCTTACTTTGTATTGTTGATAAACGGCGAGATGTTGACGCAATCATGGCTATGCCAAAACACAAGGTGTTGGCGGCGTTAGTAAAAAAGAAAGAGGTCATAGACTGCATAACACAATATGCAGAGAAACGAATAAAGGAGAGCGAGTAATGTCAAGTATCTGGTATCTAATGCGTGAGGGCGACGAGAAATTCTTTACCCCATGCACAGGCGATGCAGACGCAATGGAGGCGGCTGCTATGTGGAACGCGGTGGTAGTGCGCCGTGCATCAAAAGAAGAAACAAAAGATCTAACAGATTATGACCCCCGAGCAGAGAGGAAAGAGAATGTTTGATACAAGCATGACATTGGAACAGCGACTATCCCGAGCGGTGGTCGCGTGGATGAAACGAGAGCCAGCACTGTCTAACATGCTGATGATTGGCGAGCGGTCTGTGTCTGACAAGATACCTACAGCATGCACCAACGGGCGCGACGAGTGGTATGGCCGTGCCTTCATGGATGCGCTCAACGATCCGCAGATACGCTTTGTCGTAATACATGAGGTGTATCACAAGATGTACAAGCATCCTGTTACTTGGCGTCACTTGGCTAAGATTGACCCGCAGCTTGCAAACATGGCGATGGACTTTGTGATCAACTGGATGATCATGGAAGCCTATGGCAAGGACGGGTTTGTCGAGATGCCCGAGAATATATCCTATGGCGATGGGCAATATTTCCAGAAGTGTTGCTATGATCCGCAGTTCGCTGGGTGGGATACCGCCAAGGTGTTCTGGAAGCTACATAAGAAGTCAGGTGGTGATGATGGAGATGGCCCGGGCCGGGGGAACGTAGGTACTAACGGTGAAACTGGTTCGGGTAGCTGCCCGAATGGTGATGTGTTCGATGAGATCGACTTCGATGGTGCGGAAGAGTTGACGCGTGAGGAGCAACAGGAGCTAGAACGCGAGATCGACGAGGCCATACGTCAAGGCGCAATGGTCGCTGGCAAGATGGGCAGCGGTGGCAATCGTCACATCGACGAGCTTCTTGAACCCAAGGTTAATTGGCGTGAGGCCATGCGCGAGTGGTACAATGCAACATGTGCTGGGACTGCCAACAGTACGTGGCGTAAGCCTAACAGGCGATACCTAGCAGGTGGGATGTACATGCCCTCGCACTACGATGACACTGTGCTGTTGTTGGGCGAGCATAACGATATGTCTGGATCTATCGGTGACATCGAAGCAAAAATTATGTTGACTGAAGTTGAGAGTATCGTGCAGACTGTAACACCCGAGGAGCTTCACGTGAGCTATTGGGATACTCAAGTGTGTGGGTACGAGAAGTATGAACGTCACGAATTGGACACCGTTGTTGCGCGCACGAACCCCGTGGGTGGTGGTGGCACTGACGTAACATGCGTACCAAAGTATCTCAAAGAACACGGCATCAAGCTAGAGGCATCCATCGTCCTAACAGATGGCTATCTCTGGGGTGAGTGGGGTGAATGGGATCATCCAGTATTGTGGGTGATTATTGATAACAAACGTGCGAACCCGCCATTCGGTTCTGTAATACACGTTAGCAGGAAGGACTTTATAAATGACTAAGAAACACATGAAGATTGCTGAGTTCCACGTGATGTTTGAAGAGCATGGCATGACTTGCGGTATGTCATTCGATGATGAGTTCATTGACCAAGATGATGATCTCAAATCCACGTTGGTGATGGCGATGCATAGCGCTCTAACAGAGTTCATGGAAGTGGGCATGATGGTTGATACGCGTGAGGAATTTATGGAGCGAGCTACTGAAGATGCAGCTAACTTCTTAGATCGTTGCGTCAAGAAGCAAGGGGGGAGGTTACATTGAAAACCGATGCAATAAACAGAAAACTGGCATGCAAGACCACTATAGTCGTCAAGCGCAAGTTCAATGATAACTCTATCAACCCGAGAGTGCACGAGACCATGCCTAAACCCGTTAACCGTAATGCACGCCGTGCAGCGGCTGCAATGAAGCGAGGGGGTAAATAACATGGAACGGTATCGTGTAGAGGTCGTGCAGACCAACGTGTTTTTTGAGGAGGCTGAGAGTGAAGCAGAAGCTCGCCGTATTGCCGCCGAAGATCGTATTTGGGATGAAGACCAGAGAGCGCCTGACTACTACGGCGTCCACTTCAATGTGGAGGAAGTTACGAGTAGCGAACCTTCAGAGGATTGGCAAGACATAGAGGGGGAGAGCGGGTGCTACTGCGTGATCTGCCATCAAGGCGTCAAGGAACACTACTACGAAAAAAGTGGTGGTGTGTGTGGCGGGGGTTGTAAGTGGGATGACCCCGTACTTGGCCAATAGAGGAGGATGCATAATGAGTAACGAAAACGAGCGGGATGTTCTACCTGATTGGTTAGAAGAACAACTGTCACTGGTGGGCCTCGCAGGCCAAGCTCATAAAACTGAACCGGAGGTGGAGCGCGACTTCACCTTCAAGATGCCACTGCTAGACGAGAATGGAGAGCCGCCGTGGTAGAATATTTTACGATACTAATGCTGACATACAGCATTAGCGGGGAGACGGTGCAATCGACGACGTTCTTTCCAAGTGCAGATGCGTGTGGTGACGCGTTACCTGCATACTACGAACCCGTCTATGCGTTCGACAAGAATGCAATCGGGCAATGCAAACAGACAGATGTGCTGTCTTCAACAATAAGGCCAAAGGCCAAACCATCAATCGGGCAGATGCCCGAACAGGAAATGGAGAATAACTAATGACTGAACATACATTGGTCCACGAAGCTGGACGGAACCACGATGTCCTCGTGAGCACATATATTACAGATGCTTCTACGCCATCACAACAGACCATTGTCACGATGGAATATGCCAAGCTACTGTGTAGCGAGTTACGTGGCACGTCCTTTAAGTTGCGTGACAACAGGTCAGCTTACATCTTCCGCGAAGGCGATACATACGTCATGGGTTGGATCGGGTACGGTGACTATCTTACTGCCCCATCTTCAAAGCCGCCTAAGTTTTGCGTGTTCTCACCGTTCCATGAAAACAACAAGTACCGCTCGGACAAAGTGCAGCATCACATGGTCATGTACGATCTACGTGACAAGGCGATCAAACGTGCCGCGCAAATGCTGAGAAGCTACACCGTGGAGGAGGGCGCTAGAATATCTAACTACAAAGCCGCTACTTCTATATGTAACGTGCAAGGTGAGGCTGCTTCAGCTGTCAGGGTATCGGCTAAGAAGTTGGACTTGCAGATAGACTTCAGGCCAAAGGGCCACAGGTTGCTCGGTGAGTTCAAACACATGATATCGACAGACTATCAGTTCAGCGATCAGAGCATCAAGGAAGGTGTGCTGGATCTGCTTAACAAGTTTGACGTGATGCACAAACGTAACGATAAGGTCATACCCGTGCTCTACGTCGAGATGCGCACCAACAAATATGGCGATAAGATGGTCGGCACGGTGAACGTGGCGAACGGGAGAGACTATCACCCATCTATATCTGACGTGTCAGGTAATGAAGTATATCTCCAAGAGGAGGTGCCCGACTGGATTGTTAACAGGGTATCGACGTTGCAGATCATGCCTAACGATAGCTATGTCGAGGGTGTTGGCTTCAAGCATTGTGACACCGCCTACACAATTCACGTTGACGAAGTAAATCCGTTTTTAGATGCGTGATCCATCAGGTGATACAACATGTAGGGTCATAATAGACCCTACTACTTCATGTATCCGTGTACAATGTTTTGGTAGTTTATCACTTGACAACTATAGCACAGAGTTTTACATGTCACTCAATGACACCCCTAAATGGGTGCAAGACAGGGTTAACTCGCTATCTGTGTTAGAGCCAAATCCTCTGGACGAAATTGACGGTGTAGGGTCAAGGCCAGAGGAGAACACGTACTGGGTTATAAAATGAAATCGGGCATGTACCCGAATGACAAGGAGAAGATTATGAAACAACATTTTACCAATAAAGAAATCAATGAGCTGTTAACGGCTAGGATTAAGGGCAAACCCCATGCCGAAATTGCGGCATCACTTGGGCGTACACCTAAAAGCGTACGAGCAAAGACGTATGCGATGAACAAGATAGCGCCGCTGCCAACTACGCTGGCAGAGCTTGCTGAGAATTTTGATGTTTGGACAGCGAAAAAGCCTACAGGTCGCCCTAAAAAGCCATTAAAATCGCTAGATGAAATATTGGATGGTTGGGATGAGGCTGATGAGCCAGCAAAGAAGGCAACAGTACAAGCGTTTAAAGATCCCAACCTAACTGATGAGGAGGTTGTGCAAGTATTTAAAAAGCCCCCCACAGGAACGATACGGGCCAAACCAAAATACTACTTACGCAACGCGTCATATGGGCAAAAGGAAGATGTTAAAAAGTTAGGCGCACGTTGGGATGGTATGTGTTGGTTCGTTCCTGATAACTTGACAGGTGGGGAGCGTGGGAAGTTGATATCGCATTATGGCCCTGTGCACTACGGTAACCACTCGCGTAAGGGTAAGGGTCAGTGGGAAACTTTTACTTTTGCAGATAACGTGTCACCCAACTCTACTACCAAGCCCGTACAGGCAGTCAAGACGAAGGCTAAGACAAAACCTGTTAAGGAGAAGGCGGCCACTCAAAAACCCCGTACCAATCCCAACATTACCACTGCTGTCGATACGCATAATTATTTCGTCATCCGTATACCCAAGGTTTACGTGTGGGTTGTCATAACAGCTTCACTGATGGCCGCTGCGTGGTACGTGGGCAAAACTTACTAGGAGGTAACTCTATGACTATTACTGCTGTCTATAAAGACGGGAAGGAACAGGCGAAGTGCGTCTGCGATGAATGCAAAGACCACGGCTTAAAATCAAATGAGGTTTTTGTAACGTGCATGCACGGGGATCGTAAAGCCAAGCCCGAGTTCCAGAACAACAAAACGATTATCCAGAAACTGCATAAGCTGGGCTGGAAAATATTTCAAAAGGGTGTCGTGTGCAATGTGTGTATGGCAAAACGAAAGGAGAAAAAAGTGAGTAAAACTAACGTCACTAAAATCGAACCGAACCGTCAACCGTCACGCGAACAGAAACGTGATATCGTGTTAATGCTGCAAGATGTCTATAGCGTTGATAAACAGTGCTATACAAAATCCGAAACGGATAAGACTGTGGCTAACATATTAGAGAATGGCATAATGTGGGGTTGGGTCAAAGAAATACGCGAAGATATGTTTGGCCCTGATGGCAATGAGGATGACCAGTTAAGTGTGGGTGAAGCGCATCTGTGGATTGATCGCACCGATAAACTTGCCGCCGATCTTGAAACGAAGATAAAAAGTTTTGAGAAGCAAATGGCTGATATGAACCGAACTCTGACAGGTATTCAGTCGTGCCGTAAAGAAGTTAAGGGGTTCCTTGACACAATACAGAAGTTGGCGAAGTAATGACCCCAGAGGCAAAGGTAAAAAAGAAAGTGGTTGCGCATCTAAAAGACTTAGGTGCGTACTACTTCTACCCAGTTACAGGTGGGTATGGTCGTAGCGGTGTGCCTGACATAATAGCGTGTATGGATGGCAAGTTCATAGGGATCGAATGCAAAGCTGGCAAGAATAAGCCAACACCATTGCAGGAGAAAAACCTAAACGAAATAATAGCTGCAGGGGGCGTTGCGCTGGTTGTCAGCGAAACCAATATGGATCTCGCTTTCAGCATGCTTACTGACTTGCGGGGCAAGTAGCTTTGAAAATACCACATCGAAAGGAATATGAGCCGTTCTATCGTGATTGCTGGTTAAAGCAGATCAAACAGGATAAAACGGATAACCCGCGCTTGGAGACACGTAATCGCTACATGGAGAATGGCGCTAAATCGAGAGCGAATGGTAAGCTGGGCGGGAGGCCACGTAAGGAACCCGTTAACAACTTACCCCTAACCAATGACGCCGAGGTGCTCAACCGTATGCTACAACGCAAGATGACTGTGACAGATGCAGCGGATATAATGGGCAAGAGTAAGAAGTGGGCGTTCAACATGAAAAAGAAATTTGGTTTGCCTCGTAAGGTAGACTGAACAAGTTACCACCTGTGACTGTGAGGGTGGGGAGGTAGAGCCGTGAGAGACCTCTGTTCATGAAATATCCACGGCAGTGAGGGGTGGTCATCCTTTCGCCCGTTACGCTAGGGAGTTACCAGTCTGGCGTTTCGGATGTACTTCAGGCCATTGACCTCATACTGGTTCGCAGGGTGACTTTCTCCATTGGTTGCCCTGCGATACCAGATCCCAAAAACGTAATCGGGTAGATGCCCGAATGGAAACTAGGAGAATAACATGACTAAGAAGCAAGAAAAGATTTGGGCCTACAGAGTTAAGCACCCCAAGGCAAAAATAATAGAAATCGCCAAGGGCACGGGAACATCCTACGGGTATGTGTGGAAGCTGATGCAGAAGATCGGAACCCCACAAGAAGTTTTGGATGCACCGAAGGAGTTGCACATAGACGACACCGACTATGCAGCGGAAGCGGAAGCGGATGCTAAATACTTTGCTGAGTTGGAAGCGAAGCGCGAGGCCACAGGGGAAACCTCCAACGATTTTAACGTTGAGGATTTGTTTGCCTTTAATGAAGAGGGTGGCAAAGAGATTGTTCCACGTGAAACAAACAAACGCTCTAACATATTATCGGCAGCGGATCAGCTTATCAACGGCGAGCGCCACGAAGAGTACGGGGATGCCTCCGATAGCTTTGAGCGCATCGCTGGGTATTGGAACGCGCATCTGGGGCTAAACGACTTCATATCTCCGCGTGACGTTGCTGCCATGATGGTGCTGTTAAAGATATCCCGCTTGCATGGGGATGGCCCGAAGGATGTTGACACGTATATCGATATCTGTGGGTATGCGGCTATTGGTGGCGAGATCGCGGGTAGCGATTAATGAAGCTAATAACTCTGGACTTTGAAACGTTCTATGACAGGGATTATTCCCTGTCTAAACTCACCACTGAAAACTACGTTCGCCACCGTGACTTTGAAGTTATTGGAGTTGCGGTAAAGCAGTGGGATGAAAAAACTGAGTGGGTCAGCGGCACGCATGATCAGATCAAAGATTACCTGATGGGTTATGACTGGTCTGATAAGATGGTGCTGGCCCACAACACTATGTTCGATGGTGCGATACTGAACTGGAGCTTTGGCATCACACCCAAGATATACGCTGATACGTTATGTATGGCACGTGCGCTGCACGGCACGGAAAGCAGTGTATCGCTTGCAAATCTCGCAAAGGCTTATGGACTACAAGACAAGGGTGACGAAGTTATACGTGCTATGGGCAAGCGTAGGGTGGACTTCACGGAAGAAGAGTTGGCTCGTTATGGAGACTATTGTGTCACAGACGTGGACATAACTCACGAACTGTTCATGCGTATGATAAATGACTTCCCCCGCAAAGAGTTGAAGCTGATAGACCTGACGTTGCGTATGTTCGTTGAACCGATGGTGGATTTGGATGCGGGTCTTCTTGAGTTGCACCTTGCCGAAATCAAAGATCGCAAAGACAAACTACTCGCCGATGCAAACATTGAAAAAGAAGAACTTATGTCCAACCCCAAGTTCGCTGTGGTGCTTGAGGGGTTAGGTGTAACACCACCAAAAAAGATAAGCCCAACCACAGGTAAGGAAACATTCGCATTCGCCAAGTCGGATGAGGCGTTCAAAGCATTACAAGAGCATGAGGATGATCGGGTGCAAGCACTGGTTGCTGCTCGGTTAGGTACGAAGTCTACGCTTGAGGAAACACGTACACAGCGTTTTATAGACATCAGCCGTCGTGGGATTCTGCCCGTACCTGTGAGGTATTATGCAGCGCATACTGGTCGGTGGGGCGGAGATGATAAGATTAACCTCCAAAACTTACCAAGCCGTGGTCCTAACGGTAAGAAGTTAAAGCAGAGCATCATAGCACCAGCAGGTCATACGCTCATTGATTGTGATAGTTCGCAGATCGAAGCACGCGTACTGGCGTGGTTGGCAGGGCAGGATGACCTCGTTGATCAGTTCGACAGGGGTGAAGACGTTTATAAGTATATGGCGTCAAGCATATATAGCGTGCCAGCAGATGCGGTAAGCAAGGATCAGCGGTTTGTTGGTAAGACCACAATTCTTGGTGCGGGGTATGGCATGGGTGCGCCCAAGTTCCAACACCAGCTTATGACGTTTGGGTTTGATATTGAGTTGAAGGAAGCTCGCCGCATCATACAAGTATACCGCGAAGCCAATGACGCGATCAGTTCACTGTGGTACACTGCTCAGGGCATGTTGAAGGATCTACATAACAAGTCACCTGCAAAG
>CERP01006542.1_pt1 | contig 11293 bp, 11 predicted proteins | sample 530801 | NCBI WGS metagenome assembly CERP01 (sample SAMEA2620991, study PRJEB7988) | marine metagenome | biome: marine biome (ENVO:00000447); feature: surface water layer (ENVO:00002042); material: "saline water (ENVO:00002010), including plankton (ENVO:xxxxxxxx)" | depth 5 m | reverse complement strand
CCGATATGACTCCCGAAATTCTGGACACAGTTAGTTCGTGTTTTTGCGAGGAAAAAAGAATGGCGAATTGGTGGCAGTCGCGGATTGTAGGTCACGCAAAAATTGATCCAGAGGCGTTGAACGCCAACCCGTTGAATCATCGGTTGCATCCGAAAAAGCAACGCGATGTCGTCCGCGATTCAATTGTTGAACTTGGGTTCATCAAATCCGTTTTGGTCAACAAGACGACCGGCATGATTGTCGACGGCCACGAACGAGTTCACCAAGCGATTGCGGCGAAGCAGGACGACCCGTCGCTGGTCATCGACGTTGAGTACATCGAGTTAACGCCAGCGGAAGAAGCGAAGGCGTTGGCGGTGCTGGACGCTTCCAGCGAACTTGCCGAAGTCGACGCAGAAAAGTTGGAAGCGTTGCTAGGCGAATTTGAAACCAGTTCAGATTCGTTAAACGGATTGCTTGACGAACTCGCGGAACAGTCCGGCTTGGATGTTGACCGCCCACCAATCGAAGAAGATGACGTGCCGGAACCGCCAGCGGAACCAATCACGAAGCTCGGTGACCTTTGGTTGTTGGGCGAGCATCGTTTGCTGTGCGGCGATTCAACAAACAAAGCGGACGTTGCAAAAGTGATGGATAATGCAAAAGCCGACTTGTGTTTTACTTCGCCACCGTATGGACTGGGCAAAGCCATTTCGTTAAGTGGCAACACAACTTTGGCGAAAACAAATCAAGCTTACGACGAACACGACGACAATCCGATTCATTGGCGGCAGTTGATGGATGATTGGTTTGAGCAATCAAAACTTGCAGTCGGCAAAGTCGTTATTGTAAACGTGCAAATGCTTGCAGGTAACAAACGCGACTTGATGCAATGGATTGCAGACAACAACGAATTTCTTGTTGACATTGCAATTTGGGACAAAGGACACGGCGCACCGCATATTCAACAAGGCGTGCTTGCGTCACGGCATGAATTCCTTTTAGTGTTTGCAAGCGAAAACGCAACCCGCACAATTCCGTGTTCGTCATGGCAAGGCACAATTCAAAGCGTTTACGAAGGTGGCGGGCAGCGAAACAACGAAAACGCAAACATCCATGGCGCAACGATGCCAGTGCATTTGCCAGTTTGGATCATGGAAAAATTATGCGACCAATCGCAGTCAGTGTACGAACCGTTTTGCGGAACTGGCACGACGTTGATTGCCGCCGAACAATTGAATCGCAAATGCTACGCGCTAGAAATCAGCCCGCGTTATTGCGACGTGATCGTTGCAAGATGGGAAGCGTTGACCGGACAAACCGCAGTCAAACAATCCGGCGATGAATGAACGACAAAGATGCCAAAATACTTGAGGCAAAGAAACAGCACAAAGAGCAAGGCAAGAAACTCGATGCGCTGTTAAAAGACGCGGGACTGTATCGCAAAAGCCAACGCGACTTGATGCGCGAGAAGCGTGCGAAGGAAATGGAAATCGTCGTTCGCGAATGTGCGGACAAAACGCGACGCGACGAAGCACTTGCCGACCCGTTGCAGTTCATGGAAACGTACTTTGCTGACCGATTCTTTATGGCACACGCTCAACACCATTTAGAAATGATTGCGGCGATTTGTTACGTCGCACAATACGGCGGCGACCAAGCGTTAAGCGCACCGCGAGGCGAGGGCAAGACGACAACCTGCACGGTCGTTCTTATTTATGCGATGCTCAAAGGTTGGGTTCGGTTTCCGGTCATCGTCGCCCAGACAAGCCCGCACGCGGAACGGATATTCAAAGACATCAAGAACCAATTTGAAAACAACGAACTGCTTGCCGCCGACTTTCCAGAAATATGCGACCCCGTGCGAGCGTTGGAAGGCGCACCGCAGCGAGGCAACACGCAAAAGCACAACGGCGAACCAACGCGAATTGAATGGAAAGCCGGACACCTTGTGATGCCACGAATTGTCGTCGACGGCGAGGTTTCAAATTTCGCTGGCGTTGCGTTGACGTACTTTGGATTAGACTCGGCGATTCGCGGCGTAATCATCAACGGCAGTCGACCCGACTTTGTTCTGATTGACGATCCAGAAACCCGCGAGTCGGCAGCGTCGCCGCATCAAATTGCAATTCGGTCGCAGATTATCGACCGCGACATTGCTGGACTTGGCGCACCGCAAAAACGAATCGCCCGCGTGATGCTTTGCACGATCCAAAACCAATACTGTCTTGCGTACCAGTACACGGACAACAAGCAAAAGGCGAGTTGGTCGGGCAAGCGGTTTAAGATGTTGAACGAGTGGCCGAAGCATCGCGAAATGTGGGACGAATATTTGATGCGTCGAACGGTCGGACAACAAGAAGGCGACAAAGAGGGACGCGACGCGACGCAATATTACATCGACAACAAAGAACAAATGAACATCGGTGCGTCGGTCAGCAATCCAAACCGATTTGACCCGACGGTGATGCCCGACGGATGGAATGTCGAAGTTGATGCGTTGCAACATTGCTGGAACATCATTGCCGACTTTGGAATGGATTCGTTTTTGACCGAGTGCCAGAACGACCCGCCGGAAGAAGCGGGCGCAGAAGGCAGCGGGTTGACCGCCCATTCGGTTTTGACATCGCAAAACGGATTGCAACGCGGCGAGTTCCATCGCGACGTTCAATTTGTGACTGCCGCAATTGACCTCGGCAAGTATGTTTGCCATTGGGTTTTGATTGGATGGTTGCCAGACGCGACCGGAACCATTGTCGATTACGGCGTTGCCGAAGTTGCGGGCATGGGAACGCAAACCGGACGCGAGGCACAAGAGTTGGCGTTGTTCAATACGCTTTTGCAATGGCGAACAGAAATCATGGACGTTGAAATTCAACCGCAACTGGTTTTAATTGACTCCGGTGACTTCACAGAAACGGCTTACGCTTTCGTTCGCGACGTTGGCGGTTCGCCGTTCATGGTTGCCAAGGGAACCGGCGGGCGGTCGTTCCGTCATGGGCGGTCGTCAGCGACACGCAGAGTCGGAAAGAATTGGTTTGCGAATCATTTGCCGGAGTCAGGCGTTTGGCTTTACTCGCTCGACACCGACCACTGGAAAGACTTCGTGCATCAAAGGTTTTTGACTCCAACAATTGACGAAGCCGGAGTGATACGACCGGCAACGCTTTCGCTGTACAACGCCAAGGGCGACCGCAAGCGGCACATGAGTTACGGCCACCACATTGTTGCCGAAGAACGCCGAGAAGAATTTGTTGCGGGCAAAGGTTTAAAGCGTTGGTGGCATCAGAAGAACCGGAACAATCACTGGCTTGATGCGACTTACATGGCGTGTGCTGCCGCCGGTATGTTGGGAATGAGTTTGCCAATCGGCGAGCAGTCCAAACCAGTCATTCAAAAGAAACCAACGGCGGCACGTAAGCCGCGAAGCATTTACGGAAATTCGAACGGGTACTTTAACCGAGGGCGATGAAATGGGAAGCAAAATCAAAGCAACAAACAAGAGTCAATTGCCATCAGTCGACAAGCCAACGCCAACGCCGATGGCAAAGGTTGGTCGAATGACAATTTCAGTTCCAACGCCAAAGCATCGAATCGCTGAACTTGATCGCGTACGAATGGACGTTCGCCCGCTGTCGCGACTGCAACGCAAAGGACTGGTTGAAGTCACGTCGGCGTTAATCGAAGGCGACTTCCAACTGGAAAACGGAACAAAGGTTACGCGGCAATGTCACGCGATTAAGTGGATTTTGGAACGGTTCGGGCAGTTTGCGGAAAAGTAGGCAGCGAAATTGATTGACGGAAATTCGCCTTGCTGCTTTAATTCCGGCATGACAACACTCGCAACAGTACAAACCAACTTGCTTGCAAACGTAGATTATGCAGAGGCGGGCAGCGTGGTAAAGGCAAAGGCGTTCATTACGGCTTGCAAGCAATACAGGATTTTGTTTCCGACCAGTTCCAGCAACGGTGGCACGTCGGTCGGTTACGACTTAAACCAAATCGCAACGATGCAGGCACAAGCCGAATCGTTTGTGCGGGCAAATTCTAATCCATCCGGTCGCGTTCGGTTCCTTTCAGTATCGGATGATTTTAGATGAGCAACCCAAACAACGCAGGCAAATTTGTCGGCGACATGTTAAAAGCAAACGACCAAGCGCGTGCTGATTATCGGATGTCGAAACAGTCGCGGTTCGTGAAACGCAAGACAGGGTTGGCGACCGGCGGCGGCACTGGCGACTATCACATTCGCAATGAAACGGATTATTACCGCGACATTGAAAAAGCACGCGACATGGATCGTAACGACGTGATGGCGGGGCAGATGCTCGACCGCTTGACCGTCAACATAATTCAAGAAGGGTTTGCGGTTGATCCAAAGACGGGCGACAAGCAACTTGATGTCGATTTAAAACAGCGATGGAACGCCGAAGCGTGCGACCCTGAAATGATGGACATCGCGGGCGAAATGTGTTTCCACGATATTGAATACAACGTCGCGCGTGCAATGTTTCGCGACGGCGATTGCGCGGTGATTGGAACCGACCTTGGTTGTTATCAGTTTTTAGAATCGCACGTTATTCAAACGCAAGGCACAAAGCCCGACACCGTTCTTGGAATCACGATTGACGAATACCGACGCAAGCAATCGCTTTGGGTTTCGCAAGACTCGACCGACCCAAGCAACACACGCAAAGCCGAAGAAGTCGAAGTTAAGTTTCGCGACGAAGATGGCATGCGGCAAGTGTTTCACGTTTACAATCCAAAGCGAACAACATTGACGCGAGGAGTTACCGCGTTCGCTCCAATCTTTGAACAAGCCGGAATGCTTGAGGACATCAATTTTAGCAAATTGGTGCAGCAACAAATCGTTTCTTGTTTCGCAATCTTTCGTTCGCAATCGGTTGGCGGTTCGTTGCCATCCGTTGACGGCGGGTATGGTTCGCAGTCAACCGAAACAACGTCGACTGGCGAAACAAGATTGCTTGAAGGCATTGCGCCGGGAATGGAAATCGTTGGTGCGGCAGGCGAAACGCTCGAAGGGTTTTCGCCCAACGTCCCGAACTCGGAATACTTTCAGCAAGTCGATTTAATTATGAAACTAATGTCAACGGCGTTCGGCGTTCCGTTGATGGTTTTATTGCTCGACGCATCGCAAACAAACTTTAGCGGTTGGCGTGGTGCAATCGACGAAGCACGCAAAGGGTTTCGGTATCATCAACACAATTTGATTAAGCGATTCCACACGCCCGCTTATTGCTGGCGAGTCAAACAATGGGCGGCAGACGACCCAGCGTTGCAGCGAGCGATTGACGACGCAGGACTGAACGCCTACGGCCACAAATGGAACCCGCCCGCATGGAATTACATCGAACCGATGAAAGACGCGACAAGCGATTTGTTGCGGTTGCAGAATAGTTTGATAAGTCCGCGACGACTGCACCAAGAACGCGGTCGCGATTACGCTGAAATCGTTGTTGAGACAATCGACGACAACGCGGCGGCAATCAAGTTAGCGATTGAAAAAGCCAAAGAGTTGACCGGCGAAACCGGCGTTGAAATTCACTACGGCCAGTTGCTTGCAAGTCCAACCAAAGACGGAACAAACCTTGCAATCAATGTCGGAATGAAGGGCGGTGAATAATGCCGCCGGTCAAATACGAACACATTGATTTTAAGCCGCCCGCAAGCGTCGCAGACGCGGCAAGAGCAGCGTTGCAGTTGCGAGCGTCGCAACCGGCAAGCAAACGCGGTGGAACTGCCGTGGGCGTTGCACGGGCGAGGCAGTTGGCAAATCGTCAGAATGTTTCGCCATCAACTGCACGACGAATGAAAGCCTATTTCGACCGGCACGAAGTCGACAAGCAGGCAACCGGATTCAAGCGAGGGGAAAAAGGGTTTCCAAGTCGCGGCAAGCAGGCATGGGAATTATGGGGGGGAAACGCTGGTTACGGTTGGGCAAAGAAACTTGTTCGACAAATGAACGCAGCAGACGAAAAGGCAAAAGCGGAACGCGAATTAAAAATAACAAACAAGGCGAATAAAATGGCATCGGTTAGAATTTACGATCCAATCGGAACCGGCGACGGCGAGTTGTCAGCAAAGGCGTTTAAGACTGCGTTGGATGACCTCGGCGAACCCAAGGCAATTACCATTCATGTAAATTCGCAAGGCGGTTCAGTCATTGAAGGAATTGCGATTGCGGGAATGATTGAACGGCATCCGGCAAAGGTAACGGCATTGATTGAAGGCGGTGCGTTGTCAATCGCAAGTTATATCGTAATGAAAGCCGACCGCGTTGTAATGTCGAACGATGCGTGGCTGATGATTCATAATCCGATGACCGCAATGCAAGGCGACAGCGTTGAGTTTAAAAAAGCCGCCAACATGATGGACAGAATGGCAAGCCAACTTGTTGACGCATACGAACGCCGAACAGGAATTGACCGAGATAAAATTCATCAAATGATGGACGACGAAACATGGATGACCGCCGACGAAGCGATTGCACTTGGGTTCGTTGACGAAAAGACAGAACCAATCGAAACGGTTCAATCGCTTGACGTTCAGGCGTTCCGCAACGTGCCGCTTGTTGTGGCAAACGCGGGTTTCAAATTAAACGTATCGACAATGAAAGAATCAAAAATGCCAAAAGCAACAATTAAAGAAATCAAAGCGGCGTGCCGTGGTTGCGACGCTGAATTTGTATTGGAACAACTTGAAGCCGAAGCAACAATTGGCGAGGCACTTGCGTCGTTTTCGCAAGTCGTCAACAAGACAAACGCCGAATTGAAAGAAGAAGTTGAATCGCTAAAAGCAACCATTGAAGCGATGGAAGAAGAACACAAAGCGATGCAAGAAGAATACGCGGCAATGGAAGAAGAAACGGAAAACGCTGAACCGTTGCCAGACGACATGGAAGAAGAAGAAGAAGCGATGGAAGAAGAAGAAGTTGAAGCGATGGAAGAAGAAGAAAAGAAAGCCGTCGTTAACCGGTCAACGCAAAAGCCAGTCCGCCGAACAAAGCAAAGCGGCGTAAAATCCGCAACCGCTGAATGGCAACAAGCCGTCGCAAACGCTCGACAGTTGCCGCACATCAATTCAGACGTTGACGCGGTTAAGTACGCCAACAAACAAGATAAAACATTGCGGGAGCGTATGCTTGCCGAATGTCAAGTTCGTTAACGAACATCAAAGTTCGTTGATTTCGTTTCCCGTTTTTTAATTTCAGAAGGACAAAAACAATGTCACAAAAAGTAGATTCGAACGAAAAGAGTTTCACCGCCGATGGAGCCATTGGCCTTTACAGTTTGGTCGCAAAGTCAGCAACGGGCGTTGCGGCTTGCGGCATTGACGACCATGCAATTGGAACCGCAACACGAGAAGCGTTTGCCGCAGGCGATGTAATTTCCGTGAAATTAGTTTCCGGTGCAGGCACACACAAAGTAATTGCAAGTGCGGCACTTGCCGAAGGTGCAGACGCATTTACAGCGGCGAGCGGCAAAATTGGTGCTTCGGCATCAACGGCGTATCGCGTTGGCGTTTTACTGGAAGCCGCTGGTGCGGACGGCGACGTTGTTGAAATGCTTTATGTAAGCGACGGCGCAGCAGTTAGCTAAACGATTGGACGAACGAATTACGACACGACAACGGGAACGGATTGGCATCAATTAAATGAAAACAATTAAAAGGAAATATCATGCCAAGTCCAAGCAGTTCACTCGCAACATTACGACCCGACCTTGCCGGTTCGTTAATGGAATTCGATTTACAAATGAACCTAAACGGGTTCGTCGGTTCGTCTGTTTTGCCGGTCACGAATGTTGATCGGGAATCAGGAAAGTTCGGCAAGATTTCGCTGGAGTCGTTGTTGCAAAACAGCAACACCAAACGTGCCGCCGGTGCTGGTTACAGTCGCGGCAACTGGACGTTCACCGACGCTTCGTTTGCCTGTGAAGAATACGGGCAAGAGGAACCAGTGGACGACCGCGAAGCACGGATTTATGCAGACTACTTCGATGCCGAATTGGTTTCGACGTTGCGTGCAAGATCAACAATTATGGTTGAAGCAGAAAAACGAATTGCTGCCGCCGTGTTTAATCCGTCAACCTTTACTGGGCAAGTCACAACCGTGACCAACGAGTGGGACGACGCCACCAACTGCACGCCAATCGTTGACGTGAACACCGCCATCAATGCAGTTTACGACCGAACTGGAATGTGGCCAGATTCTTTGGTCATCAACAAAAAAGTCTTTCGGAACTTGCGTGCAAGCGACAAGATCAAAGACGCAATCGCTGCCAGCGGTGCGGGCGACCCAACCAAGCAGTCGGACATCACAGTTCAAATGCTTGCCCAAGTTTTCGACTTGGCAAACATCTTTGTTGCTGGCGGTTCGAAGAACTCGGCGAACGAAGGTCAAGCCGCGTCGCCTGCACAAATTTGGTCAGGCGAATACGCAATGGTATTTAAGGCGGCATCGTCACCGGACATCCGCGAAGCGTGCCTTGGTCGCACGTTCCATTACGGCGGCGACGGTTCGCAGGTCGACGGTGCGGTTGAATCGTATCGCGACGAAACCGTTCGTGCGGACATCATCCGAGTTCGGCACGATGTCGATGAGCAAATTCTTTACAAAGAAATGGGGCAGTTGCTCGACAACATCACGACGTAGGGTACTGCGTCAAGTCACGCACGGGCGATTACTCGCGTCGCCCGTGCGTTTTTATTTAAGGTTTGATATGAGTTCCCAGTTCAGCCAGTTAATCGCACACAACGCATTTGCGCAACTCTTGTTGTTGCACGGCGAAACCGTAACATATCGTCCAAAGGTTGGCGGTAGCTACGAACGAACGGCAGTCGTCGAACGAAACCCGCCAGCGTTGTTTGATCCAGCAGGAAACGCGGTTGCACCGAACGCGATTGTTCGATTCCATAACGACGCGACGACAGGCGTGGACGCAAACAACCTGAACACCGGCGGCGACAAAATTGACATTGCATTGCGGAACGGTGGAACCCCGACGACGCAGAACGTATTTGAAGTTTTAAGCACCGATGGCGGCGTGACTGTACTGGCGGTGCGGTAATGCTTGGTCAACTGTTAAGCGTAAAATTGCAAAACGACGCATTGAAACAACTTGAAAAAGCACTCGCGGATTCGCCAAAGGAAATCGGAAAACGAACTGAACGGGCAATCAACAAAACAGCGGCAAAACATAAAACGCAAATCGCAAAAAAGTTACGAGAGTTCGTCAAGGTAAAAGCAAAGGTTGCGAAAGAACACATCGACATTCCGCAAAAAGCCCTTGCGCCAAATCGGTTGTCGTCAATGGTTCAAGTCAACCAATCAAAGAGAATTGGATTGAATCGGTTTGGTGCAAAGCAAAACAAAAAAGGCGTTCGGTATCAAATCAGTAAGACAGAAAAAGGTTTCATTAAAAGCGGTTTTATAATTCAGCGGCTTGGTGGGCATGTATTTGAGCGAGCAAACAAATACGTTCCAGCACAACCAATTCCAAAAAAGGCAAGCAAAGATGTACGCGATGCGATACGAATAAAAAACAAAGCCCAGCGAAAACTTAACAGACAAATAACCACACCGCGTCGCGGAACATCGATGTACAACGTTTACAAGCGAAACAAACTAGAAAAGTGGTCAAAGAAAACCATCGCAAAAGAACTACGGTTTCAGATTGAACAGCAAGTCAAATATGTTTTGGAAAAGAAGGCGAAGAACAAATGACAACTTCAATTGTGCAAAACATTCTTGCCGTGTTTGAATCGCGACTGGCAGCGACACCGGCAACCGCTGGCGTTTATCGACCAAAGAAGCAAGGCGACTTTCCGGTTGAGGACAAGATTATTGTTGTGACGCACGAAGATATTGAACGCGACGAAGAACTTTCGTGTGCAGGCAACCCGCCAAAGATTGCTTGGGTGCTGCCAGTTAAAGTTGCCGCGATAATTGAACCGGATGACGACGACACGCAACCAATTGACCAGCGGATGAACGACTTTATCGTTGACGCAATGGACGCTGTAACCATCGACGGTGCGTGGTATCAGTTCGGCGGGAACTCAATCAACGCAACGCTCGAACCGCCGATACAATTTCAACCAAGCGACGACACGGCACGCGGCATGATGTTTACAGTTCGCGTCACTTACCGCGTTGACGAAACAAACCAAACACAACTCGCATAAAGGAAACCCGACATGGTACTTTTAAAACGCAAAGCTCAAATTCTCGCAAAGATTGAAACGACCAGCGGAACCGCAGAGTCAAGTTTTGCCGCTGCCGACGTAATCCAAAACGCATTTGACCCAATGGTTCAACCAACCTTTGAACAAATCGAGCGACCGCAACAATCATCGTTCGGTCGCTTCGCGGATGTCGTTGGGTTTCGTTCTGGCACGGCGACGTTTCGCGTTGAGTTGACCGGCGACGGTGCAGGAACCGCACCGGCTTGGGCAGAAAAGTTATTGCCAGCGTGCGGCATGAAGCAAACCGGCGATGCGTTTGCAACACTGGCCGAACCAGTCGGTTCGAATCTTAAAACGCTAACGATTGTTTTAATTCAAGACGGTCGGCGAACAATGATTTGCGGTGCGTCAGGCACGTTTAATCTTGTTGCCGAGTCGGGCAAAATCATGTCGCTGGAATTTACGTTTACTGGCAAGTACAAAGCAATCGACGACTCAGCGTTAATTTCGTTTACAAACGACGACGACCCAAAGCCGTTCCGTTTTGCAAATGCAACAATGACGATTGGCAGTTGGTCGCCGTGCGTCCAGTCGCTTGGAATCGACATCGGAAACAATGTCATCTTGCGTGAATGTCAATCAAGCACTGACGCAAGCGGTTATATCGCGTCGCTGATTACTGACCGCACAACAATGATTTCGGTAAACCCAGAAGCCGTATTGGTTGCAAGCAATGACACTTACGGTCAGGCGTTGGCAGGAACTGAAACAGCGTTTGCGTGCGTCGTTGACGACGGCACGGACGAAGTAAACATTGCAGCGGCAGCGGTTGTAAAGATCAATCCGCAAGCAGGCGACCGCAACGGAGTCGTGACGGACGACTTGCAATTGAAAGTTTTGAACGATAATTGGTCAATTACATGGAGTGCGGCCTAATGCCACAAATTTGCGACGGGAAACGAGTCAAAGTTGTTTTGCAATCCGACGAACACAAAACCGAAAAGGTTCCGGCGTTTATTTATCGCCCGCTTAACGGTCGCGAGTTCATCCGAATGGCAGAAGTAAACGACCGAATGGTTGAAGGCGACATGAAAGTTGCCGAACGGCT
>CERP01020152.1_pt1 | contig 11320 bp, 29 predicted proteins | sample 530801 | NCBI WGS metagenome assembly CERP01 (sample SAMEA2620991, study PRJEB7988) | marine metagenome | biome: marine biome (ENVO:00000447); feature: surface water layer (ENVO:00002042); material: "saline water (ENVO:00002010), including plankton (ENVO:xxxxxxxx)" | depth 5 m | reverse complement strand
AAATAGTTCTTGACTTGGCAGTTAAAATTTTGTATAATATATATATCAAAAAGAGAACAAAGAAGCAAGAGTTTACGATAACAGGAAAAAATTAATGATTTAGCCCTGACCCACCCAGACTCCTCACGGATTGAAAGTGGTAGCGAATAAATAATCCTCGTAAACACGCGCTTCCTTACCCACCTGCTCTAGGGTATTGAAAGATAAGCAGGGGTGTCGACCACCGACTCCTAAAATAGTGTGGCGCAGACAGACAGCGATACAAATGGTAGTAATTGAGCCGTAGATTATGACTAGACAATCTCGGGAGCGGAATGCTCTTATACTTAGCAATAAGTCCAGCGAACTTAGTACACAGTACGAAAGCAATGGCGATAAGTCCAAAGTATAAAAACTATCAGTATGGCAAGTAGAGTGACGGCTGATATAAAATAAAGACCTCTATCGTTTTGTAGCACGACAGCGTACACTCTGGTTATGAACTCCGAGCCATATTATTTGGGATAGGATAGCAGATTGGCGGAACAGGTTTCCAATCTACCAGCGATAACTAATAGGAGTTATAAAGAAGTAGTTAGCCGCTCTGTGGATAAAGCAGGGGATAATAGGCGGAACAGTAAGTCTTTTACGCACGTAAGCAAGTTCCAAAACTACACACGAGTCGGGATGCGTTAACCCTCTTGTGAAACTAAAAGTTGAGCTCTACGAGTACATTTTTATACCCGACCAAAGCGTCGGGTTTTTTGTGCCTATCGTTTAAGCAGCAGAAAATAGTTCTTGACAATCCCTGTAAAGCCTGATATAATATACATATTAAAAACAAAAAGAAAAATTTTAGAAGGAGAAGCAATATGAACTTAGCATTTTTAAGTAAAACAGACAAAGCCCTTCATGCTATGCGTGACCAACAAAACGCTGATGGCAAAGAGGCTAGAAAAGAAATCAAAAGACGCCTGTCAGTAGGATTTGCTGATGGCACAATGTATAGCACAGCTAAAGCCGTAGTTGAGACAGAGTCTCGAGTAGGCACAGTTACTATAGTAGGTGCAAGATGAGATTGCCCTACTGGATAGAAGTTCTAGTAGATTGCTTTAAGCAAGGACGACCAGAGATTAGCATTGACGAGTATGATGTACCAGTACTGCTAAAAGGTAGAGAATTGATTGACGGCAAGCCTAGAGAGAGAACAACAACAAAGTGGAAACACGCAGATAGAGGAGAATAACTATGTGGAACGATTTAGACAATTGGGAGCAAGAAAACAAAGCAGTAGTATTCATGGTAGTAAGCACAGAAGAAGTTCGTGAAGCACTATCATACTGGAATGCATTTGAAAAAGAATGCGACGAATACATATGCGACATTTATGATGTAAGTGAAACAGTAGTGCATGCAGCGTTACTAGATGCCTACAACAACTTAAGCTTAGACTATGGTATAAGCTATGACGATATCAATGAAGCATGCTATGATTACATAGTAGAAAACCTAAGTACAAAAACTAAGGAAACAAGAGGGCTGGCTAGAGGACAACTCTATGACAGCGAAACAAAAACATTTGAACCAGTCGCTGACTTTTTGGCTAGAGTCAAGGACTACAGACAACCAGATTTATTCGAGGAGAACAAAAATGCCAGCTAAATTTCAACCAAGCGAAAGAGTAATAAGTAGAGTTCGCGGACAGAGAATGTCAACAGCTTCTCCAGTTAAAAAGTGGAAGCATTACTACTTAAAACAAACACCAAAAGCAGAACTATTCACAGCTATAAATAGTGATAGAACTAAACCTAAGCATAGAGTAAAGTACGTAAACGAATTAGTTCGTAGAGGTATTAAAATAGAATGGGTTTCTAAAGAGGAGTTAGTATAATGGAAGAATTAGTATTATTTCTAACAGGCATAGTACTCTCCCTAACAGCTGTACTAACAGCAATAATAGGGAGCAAGTAATGACTAAAGAAGGTTTTATGCAATGGCGTAGAGAAAACATACAAACAGATAGCCGCACAGGGCAAACTACAGTAGATGGCAAGATAGTAGGTAGACAACTTTGGATTGGTAGAGTAGTAAAACACTTTATCAAAGAAGAAGATGTCGTAATCAGAGCTAGTAGCGCAGAAGAGTTTGAAGAGCGTGTCGATGAAATGATGTGCAATGAAGCTAAACAGAAAGGGTACGAGCCTGGAATGCTAAACATAGACTTCAGTATGCCCAAGGCAGAGTTTGATGTCAAAGGATAATGTAATACAATTCCCCATCAAGAAAGGTGGGGGCAGGCCTAGTAAGAAAATTATATTAGAAAATAGGTTAGCAGAACTGCAAGTAGAAAATGATTATATGCAGGGAGATTTAGATTATATATCTGACCAGCTAGAGATTAATCTAGCAGAAACACATGAGGTATTGAGGCAGCTAGAATCACTAATAAGAGATGATTTAGCTACTTCGATGTCAGAAATTAAAAAAATGACTGGTATAGACTTAACACCTTTAGTACCAGAACAAGACAATCCAGAGGAGGATTAAATGGAAAATATGAAAGAAGGTACATCAGAGTTGATTGGCAAGCAAAACTCAATAAATATGTACGAACAAGATGGCTTACTACATTTTATAGTAAACCCAGCTATAGAGATTGGCCCATCAGCTAGTGGTAAAACAACCTTGGTGGCAAGCAGCGGCGGTAACCTAAGTATAACATTAAATAATGGCAGAGTACTAAAACTCGGCTTAAATTTATACTACTAGGAGTGAGTATGCCCGCTAATTATACACAAGAACAAGTGAACCATATGATAACAGCATATCAAGCTAACCCTAACAGGGACACAGTAGATATGCTGGCGGAAGATTTAGACAAGAGTGTAAAATCTATAATAGGTAAGCTGAGTAGGGAAGGAGTATACCAAAAGCAGGTATACAAGACTAAGACAGGCGAAATGCCCGTAACAAAAGAGCAGTTAATTTTAGGATTAGCAGACCTCTTTGAAATTGATAGTAGTAAACTAATGGGGCTAGAGAAAGCACCTAAGCAAGTAATAAAGTATCTGCATGATACAATTGGAGGAATAGAATAATGGCTGAACATATGCTAAAGAAATATATAGCTAAAGTAGAGAAAACAGTTTATGTAGTAGAAACAATCGAGTTTGTTTGCGAAACTGAAAGAGAAGCTGAAGAACATTTAGATAACTATTGTGCTTCTAGTGGAATGTACGGGGCGGACTATCAAACCGAAGTAGTAGATGTAGAAGAACAAGAGTACCATGTAGATGGTCATTGGATTGAAGAATCTACAGTGCTAAGTGTTGATGACTTCATGGAGTACAAAGATGGACTTCACTAGTATACTATTCGATTTAATATTCTATAGCATGGTTCTCACTGCTATATACTATTTATTCTTTGACAACAACAATCTTAAGTAGTGAAAAGGTCTCATAGCTCAATTGGATAGAGCAACAGCCTTCTAAGCTGTAGGTTTCAAGTTCAAATCTTGATGGGACTACCACTACCTTCACTAAACCGTAGCGGGGTCGTTCTGACCCTATACCTTCACTAAACCGTAACGGGGCTAATATAGTCTAGGGGAAATTGTACGCAATTTGTAGAGGTATAGTACCAATCGAATACAGTATATAACAGTAAAATAGACCAAAAAATAATTTCGGTTGGCGAAAGTTATGGAAGTTTATTTGGTTGGAATTTAGACGTAAGTGTAGTAAATTGCTTTTTAGCTTGTTAACCCCACCTTAGTGAAGTTAATATCGTGGTATAATTAGTTGCTTTAATCGCATTACCAACAACACTTAACGAGATATCAGCTCTCGAGCCATCTCTTCTAGGGAAGAGCTGTCTCTCAGGTGATACTCTTAAGTTAGGTTTTGTTGAATTGAATGAATATTAGTTAGCATCGTTATTATCAATTATGTATATATTATACCACAACTTTAACAAAAACGCAATGTTTTTATTTGCCTATGTCATCGGCAGTATTGTCTGGGAAGGTTTTATCTAACATAAAAAAGTTTATTTTATGAGTAGGAAATTGTGATTTGTGGGACTATTTTCCACCATGCCTAAGAGGTCTTAACTGAGCTTCGGAAGTTTGCTTTTTTGCTCTGCGTTTGGCAGCGTTCAAAAGTCTTTGCTTTCGTTGAGCTGGCTTTTCGTAATACTGTTTTTCTCGAACTTTCTCGAGTTTGCCATCTCTCTTGACCCTATTCCGAAAGGCTCTTAGAATCTTGTCGAAGTTATAATTTTGTGGTTTCTGCTGTCTCTTCATGCCATGTTGTCGCCATAAAATACTTTACATTGACGAGCAAACTCTTTTGAGTCTATTTTCTTGCTGTCAAAAGTCCACCCTCTTTTGCGAAGGTAATGTACTTTGCTCGTAACAGCTGAAGGTGTTTTATTCAACATACTAGCGAGAGTATCTACTGGCACATGGCCGTAGAACTTCTTTAGTTCTTTGACTTGCTTATCAGTCCATCTATTAGTTTTTTCCATACAACTATTATACCAAAATTAAGTTCCAAAGTCAAGAACTATTTTCAGCAACCCTTTATATTTTTCTTGACTCCGCTACTTAAAAAGTGTATAATAGTTGTATAAATAAAATTTTATAGGAGTAAATATGATAATACAATGCAGTATGCGTCACTCGCCGAGTGGTCGTAAAAGGAAAACAAACGCATGGAAAAAAGCAAAGCGTCCTGATTTTGTAGCGCAAGAAACTAAGCACTTCAAAGAGGAGCCTGTTAGTACAAAAACTATTAGTAGTAAAACTATGGGAGGCTTTACCAAATCTATGACAAGCAAAACCAAGTTAACACAAGAAGAAAGACTGGAGATTAGTAAGCAATATACTTTAGCTCCAGCATATAACAAAGGTGCATACCAAGTAATACCAAGAGGAGATGTAGAATGGATTGGCAAATAGATATCTATTACATATTCTTTCTAGCTTTCAGTATACACATGGCCTATATTGTCGGTAAGAAGCAAGGGATAAGTAGAACACTAGACTATCTCAAAGCTGACGGGCAGATAGACTTTGACGAGGACTGAAATTTAATTCTTGACATGGTGGTATAATTTTGGTATAATAGTAGTGTAATTTGTAAATAATTACACAAAATTAAGCGGAGTTGCAAGGACTTCCACAACAAAACCTTGTATATGTCTGGCACGAGTAGGAAACGCCTAAGTTTCTGAGGGTTGTGGTAGGAGCTCCGTTTTCCACCAACGGACGGGTTTTGTTAGACATAGTATTATAATAACCGAGATGCCGCAAGGGTCTCACAGCGCGTGCCGAAAGGACGCAAATAGGAGAAAACCAATGACTGGATTATCAGCATTAAACTTTAACGACTTCGATAAATTATTTGTCGGATTCGACCGCTTGAATAAGGAACTTACAAGAAGGAACGAGAGTTCACCTCTTACTAACTATCCAAGATACAACTTAGTAGCAGTTGGAGATACGGGCTACCGTATTGAAATGGCTCTGCCAGGTTGGTCAAAAGATGATATCGACATCAAGCAACACAAAAATAAACTTACTATAGAAGGAACAGAAAAGCAAGAGCTGGGTTCTGGCGAGGAGCGTTATGTCCATAAAGGACTTAGCGGTAAAACCTTTAGCCGAATATTTACTCTTGGCGATTGGGTAGAAATATCTAACGCGAAATTCACACATGGTATGTTAGTTATTAACCTTCAGGTCAATACACCTGACGAAGACAAGCCTAAGACGATTACAATAGGCTAGGAGAAACTCTATGCAATATGCAAAACGATTCTTTAATCGTAATGCTTTATTGCAAGCGGTTAAAGATGTTAAAGTGAAATACTGTCCCGATGGGGACTTGTGCGAGGTAGTTATTATGTTTACAGTATGTTTCGGAACTATGTATTTAGCAATGTTACCACTACTATGAAGATAACTGACAAAGCCTTAGCAATGTTAGAACAGAGAGTCGCCTCAAGCCAAGCTTGGGGCGCTCGACTTGCTGTTAAAGGTGGCGGCTGTGGTGGATATACATATGAGTTAAGTTATGCCGAAAGTCCTGACTTAACTGATGTGGTATACCACAAAATATTAGTAGTAGATATACTAAGTAAGGAGTATCTAAATGATGCAAAAATGGATTGGGTTGTTAATGGATTGCAAGAAGAATTTGTTATCACAAACAATCAAGAGAGTGGACGCTGCGGTTGTGGCGAAAGCTTCTACATATAGGAAAAATATGAATACAGGAACAAAAGGACTAGACCTTATAAAATTCTTTGAAGGACTAGAATTGGAAGCGTATAGATGTGCTGCAGGCGTATGGACAATAGGCTATGGACACACTAAAGGCGTGGAAAGAGGAATGAAAATAGACGAGACAACAGCTAATGATATGTTACTGGAGGAGTTAGCAGAGTATGAAAATTATGTTAATACTTTAGTTACAGTTGAGCTCAATCAAGACCAATTTGATGCTATGGTATCATGGGTTTATAATCTAGGTGGTGGGAACTTAAAAGCAAGTACTCTTTTAAAAGTACTAAACGCTGGAGACTATGATGGAGTACCAGCTCAGATGATGAGATGGAATAAAGCTGGTGGCAAAGTACTAGAAGGACTAACAAAACGCAGACAAGCAGAAGCTGATTTGTTCTGTGGTAATTAAATTCGAAGGCAAGGAGTACCCTATCTCACAGCAAATGTGGGACGATATGAATGCACACGCAGAAAAGCGGGGCATGACAATAGATGAGTATATAGCTGAAGCCTTCACTCTATTTAAGGAGAAAAATGCAAGACAGTAACGAATATAAAGTATACTCTACTTATGCCCAAGGTGAAAAAGTAGCTCATGTCGTAAGACACAGAAAAAATGATAGCTGGGGAGTATATATGAAGAATGGTGATAAGCCAGGATTTTTAGAGTATTATCCCACAAAAAGTGAGAGCTGGTCGGAAGACTGCGCAGAAAACTTTGTACTAGGAATTAAACAGCTATGAATTTAGATGAAATTACAATGCTAAAGAATGAAATAGCAAGTATGCAGAAACAATTAAGTTCAGCTTATAAAAGAATAAATGAACTGATTCACGAAAATAATAAAGAAGCTAGAGAAAGAAGACTGCTTGGTCTTAGAGGTACTTGTGAGTTCTGTAACAAATAGTAAAAGGTGGCAAGAAAATAGCGATGGGTGGGTAAAAGCCACTCATGCAAGTAACGAAAGGAAACAAAGAAGAATGAACCAACAAGGCTATAAAGTAGAAATTATTTTTACACAACCTTTAGAACAAAGTGACCCAGCTGACTGGATATTAGAGGCAGTCAGTGAAGGTAAGTTCAAAGAGAATACTAATTCCATTCATGCTACATCAGTAAGTCCAATAGATTTGGAAAGTGATGAGTATAAATGGTTGAGAGATGCTACATATTAAATTAAATAATACAAAGATGGCTCTCAAAGCTGTATTGGATAACCAAAAAACAGCTAAAAGTCCTAAACACAGGGCGCAGCTTGAAGAAGAAGTAAAAGACTTAGCTTCAAGAATAGAGGAACTAGAATGGCAAATCAAGACCAATTCAGTGGAGACATGAGCCGTAATGAGGTTGAAATAGACCTTAATAAGTTTATGTCAATGGTAGGCGAAATCGGAGAACTCAAAGCAAAAATAATGGAGCTAGAGAACGAGAAAGAGCCTGACAATCCTTGGCAAAAATGGATATGGCTATCAAACATGATAGACGCTTGGAGAATCTTTCCTAGAGCATTTTTATCCGTGTACATTATACTTTTGTATAAGTGTACTATTTGGTTCATGGAACTTCCAGAACCCACATTTGAGCAATCAGGATTAATTTCGGTAGTAGTAGGAGCAGGTGCAGCCTGGTTTGGACTATACGCTGGAACAGCAAAAGATAAGATTAACTCAAAATAATACTTGACATCGCCCTTAAATTTTTGTATAATATATGTATGAATTTATTTTACTTAGACAAAAATTTAGATAAGTGTGCCGAGTATCATGTAGATAAGCACATCGTTAAGATGCCACTAGAAGTGGCTCAAATCCTATGCACAAGTATATGGATTGACAAGTTCTTAGGTTTCATACCTAGAGCCTTAAACAAGGAAGAACGAGATGTGCTTAATGCTGAAAAAGCAAAAATCAAACATTTACCCCCAGCAGAAAGACCTATTACACCATATTTACCTATGATGTATAATCACCCCTGCACTATATGGGCGCGCTCATCATTAGACAACCACGAGTGGACACACTGCTACGGCAATGCGTTGAATGACGAGTATAGGTACAGGTATGGCAAAGAGCATAAGTCCATACATGAAGTAGTAAATAAATTACCAGAGCCAATAAATATGCAAAGAGTAGGCTTTACACAGTTCGGACTAGCTATGCCAGATGACTTGAAAGATTATGACAATCCAATTCAATCATACCGCGACTACTACCACCTAGATAAAGCTACCTTTGCCAGTTGGAAATTCAGAGATAAACCACATTGGTGGAATGAGGACTATGCAGACTATGAGAGTCGTATTACAAGACAAGCCTAGATTATCTATATATTTCCCTGCGCATTGGACACAATTACAGGTAGACACTTGGTTAGCTAAGTGGTATAAGAACAACAACCAGACACATTAAGGACAGAACATGACAGACCAACAAAAATTTAACGACTACGCAAGGTTCGTAGATATAACAACCTCACAAACAAGCAAAAACACAGACAAAATGATACACAGAATGGACAAGCTACAAGGCAACACAAGTGTACAAGGAGAAAATAGAACAGAAGAAATGCAAGTAGCAAGACTACTAACATCAGTTATCGGTATGATGGCTGAGAGTGGAGAGTTTGCAGAAGTAGTAAAGAAAAAGATATTTCAAGCAGACACACAGTTTACAGATGATGAAATTTTTCACATGAAAAGAGAACTAGGAGATGTTCTTTGGTATTGGGTACAAGGCTGTACAGCTTTAGGATTCACACCACACGAAGTAATGGAAGAAAACATCAAAAAACTAGAGAAAAGATACCCGAATGGTTTTGAAGTAATACGCTCAGAAGTAAGAGCAGAAGGGGATATCTAATGGCAAATCATGTATATTTTAATATAAGTATAGAAGGACTAACTGACGAAGAATTTAATTCATCAGTTAAGATGGTAAAAGGTACTAGAAATGATTATGATGGCAATCCATATGATTATGAGGATTATGCTGAAATAGAAAAGCAACCTTTTATGGACAATGTAGATAAGTCATTTGATAAAGATGATTACTTACTAGACTCATATGATTGGTATTGTAGAGAAGTTGGTGCTAAATGGTGCCACATTGAAGAAGTGCATGACTGCTACATTACTGGGTATTCAGCATGGAGACAGCCAGTAGAGTTAGTACTAAATATATTAGAATACTTTGCTAATAAGTATGATGATAATGTAAGTGCTACTATGACATATGAAGATGAGTTTAGAAACTTTTTAGGCAAACAACACTTTGATACAGAAAAATACGACGATTGGGACTCTGTAGAAGGAGAAATCCATGAAACCGATGGAGAAGAACTAATAGAGTTATTCAATGAAATGTACCCTAGTATTGATACCACAGTTGAAGACTTCGACTGGCATGGTGAATATGAAGTAGAAGGAGAGTCCGTATACCCTAGCGAAATGCTAGACCAACTTGCTGATGAGTTTTGGGAAAGTTCATAAATGGGATTATTTAGTAAAGAAAAAAGCTTTAAAAAAGTTGATTATAAAGAGTATAAGTTCAATGAAGATGAAGTACTAGAAACTCTGAAACTGTATATAGATAATACATATTCGCAGCATTATAGTAGTGATAAGATACAAGCTACAGAGTTTATCATAGACTCTGGCCATGGTGAAGGATTTTGCATAGGTAATATTATTAAGTATGCAAAACGCTATGGCAAGAAAAAGGGCAAGAACGATTTAGACTTAATGAAAATAATGCACTATGCAATAATTTTATTAGGGAGTAAGAATGAGAGCAGTTAGAAAACGAAATCATGAAAAGCTAGACGAAAAAAATCTTGCTAGAGTACTAGAGTACTTGGAGCAGGACAAACCAATTACAAAAAAAGAAGCATGCTCTATGCTTAACATCAGCTATAATACCACTAGATTAAATAGTATTATAGAGGATTTTAAAGATACGCTTAAATTCAGAGCAGTAAGAAAAGCACAAAATAGGGGTAGAAAGGCTACCGACTATGAAGTCAAACAAGCGATAGAAATGTATTTAGACGAGCAACCCGTATCTGGCATAGCTCAAGCTCTATATCGTTCTACAACATTCGTTCGTAATTTGTTAGACAGAGTCGGAGTGCCACAAAAAAGACCCACGACCCAACAGGGACTAGGTGCTAAAATAGGATACTTACCTGATGAATGCGTATCAGAAGAATTTTCGCCTGGTGAAAAAGTATGGTGTGCCAGATACGACCTTCCTGCTAGAATAATTAAAGGAAGTTTTGATAAAAGACATAGTTGTAATATATACCATGTATATGTTATAGAACTAACAAATTTCGATAGCCCATACTTTGGGCATATAAATGAAGGGGGCTTCCACGCTCACTTCGCCTCTTATGATTTAGGTAGTTTAAGACACTTAAATAAGTACGATATAAATATCTAGAAGCATAAGGAGTGCAAAATGGAAATATGGACAGTAGTCATTTCTATGTGGCTAACAACATGGTTTATGGCTGTGAGTAGAACTTACAGTCTAATTATGAGAATGATTAGTGATGAAGAAGGTGGCAAATTAATAAGGGATTATAGAAATACACACGCATTTATATATGGAGTGTCAATGATTTTTATTGCCCCATTTATATGGCAGATATGCTTCTTTGAAGAGCCTAGAAGGAACTTCGTAGTATCATATGTAAAAGCTATAATAAGGAGTAAAACATGAATGATAGATTAAGAGACGCATTAGCGCTCAAATATAAAGGAATCATAGCTTCTGCCGAAGTTAATGTCAGAGTATATTTAAATAATCCTGTAGGAATCGGGGAACATGCCGACATCGTTGGAGCAATAGACGAGCAGATTGAAATAGCTGTAAACGCTCAAGAGAAATTGGACTATATTGAAAGCTTAAGTTATACTTAATAAAAAATAGTTCTTGACATCGCACTCAAAAATCTGTATAATATATATTAATGAGTGATAGATATTATAACCAAATGAGAGATTTAACAGGCTGGTGCCACGGCATGCCTGAAGCTCTCAAACACAA
>CERP01024839.1_pt1 | contig 11330 bp, 7 predicted proteins | sample 530801 | NCBI WGS metagenome assembly CERP01 (sample SAMEA2620991, study PRJEB7988) | marine metagenome | biome: marine biome (ENVO:00000447); feature: surface water layer (ENVO:00002042); material: "saline water (ENVO:00002010), including plankton (ENVO:xxxxxxxx)" | depth 5 m | reverse complement strand
AGAAGATGCAATCTTACCGATTCTTCCTTTAATTAGAGAGTCTATCGTTAGGTCTCATGCAAGAGGTATTGAAAATGCACTACTTTTAGGTAATCACGCTGATGGTGTTTACGGAACAAGTGGAGCAGCTTTTGAAGGTCTAGTCACTATGGCTGGTGCTAACAAAACTCAATCCGGTACTGCATTCGCATCTGAGTCTTTAACAGCTTCTATGTTGTTAAATGCTAGAAAGCAAATGGGCAAATGGGGAATGAATCCTAGAGATGTTATTTACATCGTAAATTCAACAGAATACTTCAATCTATTATCAGATGCAGAGTTCCAAGATGTTAACTTAGTTGGCAACATGGCAACAAAACTGAATGGTGAAATCGGAGAAGTCTTCGGCTCAAAAGTAATCGTATGTGACGAGTTTAAAACTCCAGCAGTCGGCAAATTCTTCGGACTTGCTGTTAATCCGAAAAACTTTGTAATGCCTAGATTAAGAGGTGTTACTATTGAGTCTGACTACGAAGTAGCAAACCAAAGAAGAGTATTAGTCGCTTCGCAAAGACTAGGGTTTACAGACCTTATCGATGCTTCAACAGCGTGTCATACACTTCAGTACAAAGCTAGTTAATAGCTTTACTATCTTGTGGGAGTTTATTCTCCCACAAGACTTTTTTAAGGAAAACATATGGCAGATTTAGTTACATTACAACAATACAAAGATTTTGCGGGACTAAAAAGTCTAGAGCATGACGCACGTATTAATGTAGTAATCGACAGTGTTTCCCAACTTGTTAAAAGTTATTGCGGAAGTTCTTTAATAGACTATGCAAGTACTAATAAAGTTGAATATAAAAATATAAAAGATTCGACAGTAGAAACTATAATACTAGATGAATCTCCTTTGATACAGGTAGTATCAGTTGAGGAAAGAACAAGTCAAGCTGACGCATATGTTACACTAATCACAGAAAATTCTGACAGTAGTGGTAAATATGAATATATTATTGACGGTGAATCCGACAGCATAACAAGAACAAATAGTATGGGTACTAAACATTGGCCTCGCGGAATGAAATCTGTAAAGATTACATATAAAGCGGGTTATGTAAATACCCCTGAAGATTTAAAACTAGCAGTATTTGATTTGATTAAGTACTACATGAAAGATGAAAGAAAAGAGAGAATGTCTATATCAGGAGCAAGTGTAGAAAACGCACTATCTTCTAGCTTAAGCGGTAATATAGGATTTCCAGACCATATTAAGCGTATACTTGATATGTATAAGATATATAGCTAGTGTCAATAAAAAATGTTCAAGCTAGGCTTGACTTAATTCATAAGCTTACAGTTGGAGATGGTTCAAAGACTGGAGACCGAAAGGTCATGAGAGGTTTAAGAAAACTATTAAACTCAGCAGAAACTCAAATAGTAGTAGATGTAAAAGTTTTTGCTTCTCAATTAAACACAGCTTATCAAAGAAGAAGAGGAAAAGCTCCTAGTAAAAATATAAGTGATAAGTATAAAGAATTAACTAAAGAACTAATTAGAGATTGGAAAGACGAAATAAAGAATAATAAAGACGATTATGAAATAGAATCTTCTACTCAAACTAAATTAACCTTTTTAATAAAAGAAGGTGTAAATAGAAGAAAAACTCCTAGAGATAATTATGCATTATTTAGAAGAGTAAATCAAAGATTAACTCTTGCTTTAATAAAACTACCTAGGTATAATCAATTATTTCATGGAAGAACTAAAACTGCAAGTGGAAGAAAAAGACAAATATTTGATGTAGGTCACGTATATTCAGTAACCGAAAAAGGAAGAGCAGGACTTGCAGCTGGATTAGCTCAAGAGCAATTAACAGGAGAAGAGGGAGAAGAACTAACTGCTGATGATTTTCAAAGTGAAGACCAATACAATCAGTTAAAATCTTTTAAATCAAAATTAGGGCTTGCTTCAGAAGAAGTACTAAAAGTAGACACTAAAGGCGGCTTAAAATTAAATAATAGAATCTTTTTACAATTAGAATCAGATACAGGAAATAGAAAAAAATCAGCATCAGACAGACAAGCTGGCAGACAAGTAAAAGAAACAATACAAGATATACTAAGCAAAAAATTTACAGGAAGTAACTCTCAAGCTATAGAAGTTGCCAACCAAAAAGGCTCAGACAGCCCTATGGATATGATAGGTACTATGATTGTTAATACTCCTACTAAAAGAAAAATGTATAGTAAGGGTAAAGCTAAGAATAATACTAAATACAAAAAAGCTCCAAAAAGTGTAAATAAAACAAGTAAGGCATCAAAAACAACAGAAGTGCCAACACAAAGAGCAGTAGTACATGCAGCTGGAATAACACCAGAAATAGCTAGACAACTACCTAAAGGTCCAGGTAGACCCTCTACAGAAAAGGGTAAAGGAGACACAGACTTTGCAATAGCCGCAGCAGGCTTATTGTCAGTCAAACGAGCAATTAACAAAAGACTTCCAGAAGAAGTCAGAAGAAACATGGGGAGACCTGCATTGAGATACCAAACAGGTAGATTTGCAAGGTCAACAATGATAGAAAGCATTACCCCCGCAGCAAAAACATTACTAGTAAAGTATACATATAGATTAAACCCATATGAAACTTTTGAAAATACAGGTAGAAAACAATGGCCAAGCGGCTATAACCCCAAACCTTTAATTTCAAAAAGTATAAGAAACTTAGCATTAAGTATGTTTAAGCTTGAAGCACTAACTACTAGGAGAGTATAATGGCCAACACATACAGAACCGGAAGAAGTAAAGTAGTAGATGCTATTGTAGAAAAACTAAAAGAAATTGATGGACAGTTTCCATACAATTCAAATATATTTAAAAACTGTCATGGAGGCATGGTATTTTTAGACGAAATCCAAGAGTTCCCGAAATTATGCGTGGTAGCTGGAGATGAAACTAGAGAATATCAACCAGGTGGTTTTAAGTGGAGATTCTTGACTTTAGACGTAAGAGTTTATGTCGAAAACCAAGAAGACCCTCAAGAAGTCTTAGCTCTATTAATGGAAGACATTGAAAGAGTAGTAGACGACAATGATATGCTGGTATATGACGATAGTGTCAGTCCAGCATTAACAACAACTTCCTTAACTGTAAGTAGTATGTCAACAGACGAAGGGGTGTTAAAACCTTTAGGAATTGGCGAAATAACTTTACAGTGCAGGTATTAAAAAAGAAATTGCAAACGCTGATAAACATCTAGCGACGTACTTTCAAAGTAAAAAAATAGGAGAAAGCAATGGCTTTAAATCTATCCAGAAATACCAAAGTATTCGTTAGCTCAGTAAATGGAGTTGGTGCTACTGGCGGTATTAAAAACGGAAAAGTTACAACAGCAGGCGCAGGTTATGCTGTGGGTGACATTATAACAGTTGCTGATGCTCAAACAAGCAGTAACGGAACAGGCTGTAAATTTGTAGTAAAATCAGTAAATGGAAGTGGCGGAGTACTAACAGTAGCTATGCCTAATAACTTTAGAGGTTCAGGTTTTGCTGTTAGTGAAACTTGTACAGAAACTACTGCTGTTACAGCAGCTGATCATGGCTCAGCATCAGGTGGTTCAGGTTTCGTATTTACAGTTACAGCTGTAACAGGAACAACAACTACAGACGGAAATAGAATTGGAACAGGATTGTTCAAAGGAAATGAAACAACTGCAAATACATTTAGATTAGGTGTACTAGACGGTTATAGTTTTTCACAGGGAAGTGATTCTACTGATGTAACTATATCTGAAGCAGGTGCAGCGCCAAACAGGGGTTCAAAAAGATTCAACGATTCTTTACCACCTGCAGAATGGTCATTTGGTACTTATGTAAGACCATTTAGACATGGAGCAGCAAGTTATAGAGCAAATGATACATTTGACTGTGTTGAAAACATTATGTGGGCAGCACTATCAGGAACAGGACTACCAAGTGCATCAGACGTAACAGGAGCAGGAGTACTTACTAGTACTACTACTGAATTCGGATCATTATGTAAATTTGACCAATCAGATGTTCATGAACTTATGAAACTAACCGTGTTCTTCGCACTAGAAAACACAACATACAGGTTAAACGACGCACAGGTTAACCAAGCAGAAATTGACTTTTCAATTGATGGTATAGCACAGATTACATGGTCTGGTAATGCTACCACTATTGACCAAGTCTCAGAAGGAATAGAAGATCCATCAAAAGCAACTGAGTTCACAGCTAGTGATATAACATTAGCACAGCTAAATACTAATACTCAGGCTGCTACTGACCATGATTCTTTCACAGAAGAATTATCTTATGTAGATACAACAGGTCCAAGTGACGCTGACTACTTAAGAAACAAACTATCTTCTTTATATTTAAATACAGCACTACAAGGTGGTGGTAAAGACTCTCAAGGTCTTGACGCTAAAAATTATGCAATTAACATTACAGGCGGTAGTTTAACAATTGCTAATAATGTTACTTATGTAACACCTGAAACTATTGGTGTTGTGGATAAACCGATTGGTTCATTCACAGGCGCTAGGGTTGTAAGTGGGTCTTTAACAATGTATCTTGATAATAAAGATAACGGTTCTAATGATTTACTATCTGATTTAGCGGCAGCAACAGATATGGTATCTAATGCATTTGATATGCGTTTATACATGGGAGTACCTTTTAGTACTACTCAAGTAGGAAATGCAGATACAACTCAGTTTGGAGCACAAGACTGGGGTTATAACGGTAGTACCGTTACTTCAGGCGGTGTAGAATTCTCAATGCCTAGAGCTCATTTAACCGTGCCAACAATCGAAGTTGGAGATCTAATCTCTGCTTCAGTAGAATTTGCTGCTAACGGTTCTTCACTATTAGACGGTGACGAATTAGCAGTTAAATACATAGGACAAACAGTACATACTCAAACTGGTTATTTATCAACCGGTTCTCAAGCAGAATAGTACCTGATGTCTCATAGTTTCCTCAAGGAGAGTAAGCTATATATAGTTTACGGCGGTAACAAGTATAGAATATATACTACTACCGCCTTAGACTTTTCTCAAACATTTGCGCAAGAATCGTACCCAGTAAAGACTTTGCACGATCAAACAAAGATGTTAGAGGGAGCAACTATAACTTCTGCCAACGCAGTAGATTTTAGTTTCACAGTCCCATTGACAAAAGAAAAGGATGAAAGTCCTATCATTGATTTACTCTCAGGGTTAAACAATGAACAACTAACTAGTTTTGACATGTATGTACAAACTGGTAGTGCAGTCTTTAAAGTAGATGACGCAGTTATTACATCTGGAGATTTGAGCATTAGCCCTAATACCCAGTTTGCAATATCAGTACAGGGACAAGGAACTAAATTAGAAAGAGTTGGTAATGAAAGTTATACCATACCTGGGAATCTTCAATCTGAATCTTCCTCACGAACTCCTCTATTAGTTTATCCAGTAATTTCTATTGATAGTTTAGATATGAATAACATCATATCTGTAAACGTTAATATACAAAACAACATTACATGGACAGACTTTAAGACTTTGCAAAAATCTCTAAATGTTACTAATGCTAGTAATATAATGCGACCATCTGATTACGTGGTAGAAAAAAGAATTGTTTCGGGAACAATTAATCAATACCAAACAGATAACAATATAACACAATTTGATAATTTTAGTACTAATAGTAATATTACTCTAAAGGCAGTAGAAGTAGGAAAAGCCGCAAGCGAAACCCCTTTCTTCCAGATACAGTTAAATCCTGCATCTTATACTGCAAGAATGCAAGTAGCTGATGTATATCAACAGAGCTACGATTTCTCTTCTTTAGATAATACAGCTTTAGGAACTAGAATTACACAATATTCATAGGAGAATATAAAACATGGAACTTAAAAGCCTACTGGTCGACAGTAAGACCACTTGGGTAGAATTTCCTGGACTCGACGGATTTGAAGTCGAACTAGCAAACCTATCCCGAAAAGAACTCGTTGCATTACGAAAAAAATGCACATCGCAAAAATTTAATAGAAAAACAAGAGGATTCGAAGAGTCTTTAGATGATGACAAATTTGTAAAAGAATTTACAAACTCAACTGTAAAAGGTTGGAAAGGTCTTCAGCTAGGATATTTGGAAGATTTAGTACTTGTAGATTTAAAAGGTCAAGACGCTACTACTGCACTAGAGTACACAGAAGAAAACGCTCTTTTGTTAGTTGAAAATTCAAGTGAGTTTGACAACTGGCTCAACGAGGTAGTCTTTGATTTAGATAACTTTCGTACAGCAGAGCAAGGAAAAAATAAAGGAAAAACTAACCCTACTCCTGAGGCATGATGAAATAGGCATGACCAAAGACCAATACTTACGTATGGTCGAGCAAACAGGAGAAGAAATAGATTGGGATAGGTGTCCTCCAGAATGGGACGATTTTCCTACTAGTGTTGAAACTGCAATGAATGTTTTCAATAGCCTAGGAGACCATATATATCCTGAAGTAGGATATGTAGGAAAAGACTTTACTAACCTTGAAATTTTATATAAATTTTATAAAGTTAAAGAAACAAACGAACAAGATTGGATATTTGAGCTACTACTTCACTTAGAAAGTGACACTATAGCAAAGTCTCAGAAAAGAATAAAAGCTGAGTATGATAAAATTAAGAAGAAATAAATATGGCAGAAGGAACAGTAGTATTTGAGATTATAGCTTCGGCAAAAGGAGTTAAGGTTGTCCAAAAACAAACGGACGCACTTGCAAAATCCTCAGACAAAGCTAGTAAAAGCACTGATAAACTCAGTAAATCAAGAGACACTTACCACCGTAAGGAAAAAGGTGCTGCCCAAATTTCTTCAAATCAAACCAAAAACTTTTCCAAGATGCAACAAGGCATCGATGGAGGAGGCGGCTCAGGCGGTCTTGTCCGAGCTTATGCACTCTTAGCTGCTAACGTATTTGCACTTACAGCAGCTTTTGGGGTACTATCACGTTCTGCACAGATTGATACTTTAGTTGAATCTATGGAAGTTTTAAGTACTACTGGTGGTACTTATATTAAAAGTGTTGCAAGAGACATGCAAGAAGCATCAGGATTTGCCATAGATTTAGCACAATCATTTAGGCAAGTATCGCTAGCAGCAAGTGCTGGCTTAAATACTTCAGAAATTGAAGGATTAACCATGGTCGCAAAAGGTGCGGCAATATCATTAGGAAGAAATTTACCAGACGCTATGGATAGGATATTCCGTGGTGCGATTAAACTCGAGCCAGAAATACTAGACGAAATAGGACTATTTATTCGTGTAGACGAAGCTGCACAAAAGTTTGCTAGAAACAATGGCAAAGTGACTTCTTCACTAACACAAGTTGAAAAAAGACAAGCGTTCTTAAACGAGATACTTGAACAAGGTACTAGAAAATTCCAACAATATGCTGAAGAAATTAAACCTGACCCTTATGTAAGATTAGGAGCAGCTCTCGGAGATATTGCTCAAGGTGGACTAAGTATATTAAATAGTGTATTAGGCCCTTTATTAAGCAGGCTAGCAGAATCTAAGGGACTTTTGACAGCTGTATTCGGAATACTAGTATTTTCTTTGGTTAAAAAAGCTATTCCTGCTTTGGGACAGTTTAACCAAAATATAGCAAAAAATGCAACAGAAGCTGCTGATAATGCCAGAGAGTACACTGAAGGTTTAAAAGCAAGTACTACTGTAGAAGTTCAAGAAGCAAATAAAAAATTAGCTAAAAAGAAAGAGTTACTAGAAGCAGATAGAAAGTTATCCGACCCAAAAGCAAGAAACCAAGGCAGACAAGGAGCTATTGATAAATCTCTTAAAACTGAAATGGATGCAGACAAAAGAAAAACTCTGTTAATGCAAAAAAGAGACCTTTTATTAAAGAAAATAAATACTAAAAATATCAAAAACAGAGATATACTTAAAGCTGACCTTATTGATATGGATAGAGAGCTAGATAATTTAAAAGAACAAGAAAGAATTGGAGCTAGAATATTAGCTAACGAAGAAAAGGGAAGAATCGACCCATCTCAGGGAAGTGTAGCACAGCGTAGGCAAGCTAAGCTTGACGATAAGGCAACCAGTACTACAATATTAGCTGGAGCTAGTAATAAAGCTGAGTTAAAAGGAATGAGCGCAGGCTTTAAAGAATTAAATTCAGAATTAAAATTAAATAAGGATAATTTAGGATTTGCGTCTAGAAGCATGACAAGATTTACAGGTACAATTAGTATTTTAGGAACTGGTATATCCAAAGTAATGATGATATTAGGGCCATGGATGATGGCTCTTAGTATACTATCTCCTGTAATACTTAAAATAGGAAGAGCAATGGGCTTTGGTTCAGAAGCTATGAAAGCTTATGATGAGGAAATGAAAAAACTCTCCGAACAATTTGAAAATTTAGATAAAAGATTTAAAGCACAAGTTAAAGGCATGAAAGATATGAACTTAACTTATAGAGAAAATTTAAAAGCAGCAACTGCTTTTATGAAGAGTCAAACGGAAACAGCCAAAGGAATACTAGAATTAGAAAAACAATTTAAAACTTTTATGGAAGAAGCTAATGGTTTTCAAAGATGGTGGGAAGGTACAAAAAATTGGTTTGGTTTTGGTAGAGAAAATGCAAAAATAAAATTACAGCTAGATGGTACTAAAGAATCTCTTATTGCATTAGCAGAAGCAGGTAGAGGTTCTTTGCTAGAAGTATTTGACGAAGCAGGTGTAAACACTAAGGACTATACAACGGCTTTACAAAACTCAACAGATGCAACTAAACTTGCTAATGAGCAAAATAAATTATGGGCACTTACATTTAAAAATAATGTAGGGTTTGCTACTAACATGAATCAAGAAATGAAGTTTATGTCAGATAAATTTACAAGTGTTGCAGATGCAACTGCTTACTTAGAAAAAAGAAGTGCAAGATATAGTAAAGAAATAGAAAAGATGTTAATTGCAAACTTTGCCGCAAATAATGGCTTAAAATTAACTAATTCTGAACTAAAAGACCTAGGAATTACTCAAGAACAATCTATAGAAATTTCGGAAAATTTATCTAAAAAAACAGAAGCTATTGGTAAAGCAATGGCTAATTTAGAATCAGCAATTAAAGGTACTCAAGAATCTGTTGGTAAATTTAATCAATCATTTATGCCAAAAACAAAAGTAGATGATATACTAGGTAGTTTTGATTCTGTAATAACTAAAGTAGACGAACTTAAAAAAATAAGTGAAGAAGATGTAAAAGGGTTTTTTGAGGGATTTGCTGATGCAGATAACCCATTTAAAGGTTTATTTAAAGATATGTTCACAGAAGCTGTAGATGCAGATGGCAATACAGTAGATGTTCTTAAAGATACTGTAGATACTGCAACCATAGAAAAGGCCTTAACAAACGTACAAAAAGAATTTAAAGAATATAGAGTAACTATTATAAAAGCTAAAACAGAATTAAAAGCTTTAAAACAAACAGAAAAAAACTTTGCTTCTATATCAGGAGCAGGAAGAGCCGCTAACTTAAAACAGCAAAACGCAATAACAGAGCAAGCAACAAAACAAGTAGAAACAGCTGAAAAACTTACAGATATTACTCTTAGAAATATTGGGTATGATAGAACGTCTTTTACAGCAAAGAAAGAACTAATAGATGCAGAAAAAGACGAAACAAAAAGAGCAGAACTTTTAACACAGTTTAAACTCACAGAAATAGATTTATTAGCTGTAGAAAACCAGTTCAACGAAGAAAAAATAAAACAACTAGATGAGCAAATAAAAAAAGCAACAGAAAAATTTAGAATTGATTTACAAGAAAACCAAGAACTGCAAAAAGTTTTAACACTAGAAAAAGGATTAACAGATTTAAAAAGAACTCAGCTAGGGTTAGAACTTGAGTTAGCAGCAGCAAGAACAGGAGGAAGCGTAAGACCTCTAGATACTAGCATGCAAACTATAGCAGCAGCAAAAGAAGCTTATGACTTTGAAGTAGACTCTTTTAACTTAAAAAAATTAATATTAGAAGCCGAACACAATATATTAATGGCCAGAACCAAAGTAATATTACTAGAAGCAGGAATGGCTAAAAAGAATGAAGATGGAACAATTGAAGTAGATGCTTCTGCTAAAGCTTGGATGGACGCTCTAGGGGAAGGATTTAATGCTTCAAATAGCGCACTTGACGCAGGACTTAAAAATGCAGCTTTACGTTTTGCAATAGCAACAACAAAAGGGATTTCAGACTCAATATCTAGTGGGGGTGGGGGACTTACTAATTCAATTAGAGCACTATCAGCCGGAGTTGCAGCTACAGGTAAAGACGGTAAGATTAAAACAGGTGGAAAAAATGAGGACGGCTCAGAGGAGGTTATTGATGGTCTAACACTACAAGATGCTAGAGTTCAATTACTAAGAACCTCGTATAAGCAGCTTGCAGAAACTATGGCTCAATTTGGACCTACAGGAGCTATAGTAGCAGGAGTAGCACAAGGAAGTTTAAGTATAATGACTGCTATGGAAAATCAAGCAGCAGGTAATAAAGTTATTGCAGACGCCGTTGCAGATACTACAAATAAGTTTGGTGAAAATGATGTAGCTATGGCAAAAGGAGCTCAAACAGCTGAAATGGTTGGTGGAGTAATGTCTGGAGTAGGGCAGATGTTAGCTGCAAACTCAAAAGGACAAATAGCAGAACTTGACCAACAAATAGCAGCTGAAAAAAGAAGAGATGGACAATCAAAAGAATCTTTAGCTAAAATAGCACAGATGGAGAAAAAGAAAGAAGCTATGCAGAAAAAAGCATTTGAACAAAACAAAAAAGTTCAAATGGCTGTAACAATAGCGAATACTGCCGCATCTATAATGGCAGCATTATCAGCACCTCCAATAGGATTAGGTCCTGCTGCTGGTATGCCTATGGCTATAATGGCCGGAGCAATGGGTGCGTTACAACTAGCTGTGATTGCAAAAACTAAATATCAAGGCGGGGGCGGACAAGTACAACAACCTTCAGCTACATCTCTAAGCATAGGAAAAAGAAGTAACAATGTAGATGTATCACGAGGTGCAAGTGGAGGTGAACTTTCTTATATGAGAGGAGAAAGAGGTGTAGGCTCTAATGCAAATAACTTTACTCCTGGTGGAGCAATGGGTAGAAAAGGTTATGCAGCTGGAGGAGAAGGAATACTCGTTGGAGAAAGAGGACCAGAAGTAGTAACTCCAAGTCAAAAAGTAGATGTAATACCTAATGATAAATTAGGTGGAAGTACAAATGTAAACTTTAGCATTAATGCAGTAGATGCAACA
>CERP01022217.1_pt1 | contig 11348 bp, 19 predicted proteins | sample 530801 | NCBI WGS metagenome assembly CERP01 (sample SAMEA2620991, study PRJEB7988) | marine metagenome | biome: marine biome (ENVO:00000447); feature: surface water layer (ENVO:00002042); material: "saline water (ENVO:00002010), including plankton (ENVO:xxxxxxxx)" | depth 5 m | reverse complement strand
TGGTAGCACGATAGATAAGTCTAAAGATGTTATTTTATATCAAGCGAGTAGTCTTAAGTGGTATGAAGAACACCAAGATGTCCAAGATGTAAATTCGTTTATAGAAATGGGTGAGGAAGATGGTAGGTGTATTGTATGTGTTGGAGAAGATAATGATGTACACTCAAACATAGGGGATTTTTCTGATGTGTTCAATGTATATATGAAAGTACAATTACAATAAAATAATATAAAATTTGGCAGTGTCAAATTAATGTATTATCTTTGTCTAATTCAAACACAATTAATCAGAGGTCTGTCCGTTATAACGGATTCCTCACAAACATTCAAACACGATGTGCGTAATTATTATTAAACAGAAAGAGCAGATGATGTCACGAGAGGTGGCAAAGACTTCGGCTCGAATCAATCCTCATGGGTTGGGGATTATATGGTTGGATACCTTTGAGGTTACCTATCATGCTTCAAAAGACTATTCAGTCTTATTAACTAACAGACCATTTATTGCTCACTTTCGATATGCTACTATCGGTGCAATCAATAAAGAGAATACTCATCCGTTCCAATGTGGGCGTAACAAAGATGAGTGGCTAATGATGAATGGTACAATATGTGGCTTGGGTGATGCTAAAATGTGTGACTCAAAAGTTCTTGCCATTGCATTAGGTCAGATGCCTAGGCATACTTGGAAGAATGAGTTAGCTAAATATGAGTGTCGTTTCGTTTCGGTTAACACAAGAAATCGTTCGTTTCAAATATTCAACAAGCACTTGTATACATTCAAGGATGGTATATGGTATTCAAAAGCCAATGTACTTCAAGAGAATCTTATTGCAGTATATGGAACGCTAAAGAAGGGTTACTCTAACTACCAATATTACTTAAAGAGTTCAAAGTTTGTCGGCAGTGGAGTTACTAAAGATAAGTATCCATTGGTTATCAGTGGACTTCCTTACATGGTAGATGAGAAGGGGTTAGGTCACAATGTGGAGGTCGATGTATTCAAGGTGTCTAACGCTACCTTTAAACAACTAGACCAACTAGAGGGGCATCCAAAATGGTACAAGCGTAGAGAGACCAAGATAAAGATGTCTAACGGCAGAGAGTTAACTTGTTGGTTATACTTTAATCCAAAGACTATTACAAATGAGACTCAGATGCATAAGACATATACTCAATCTTATATGCCAAGCAGTTCGCAGAGAGTGTTCTTTGATTCAAACCATAATCATGTGAACACAATTTGCTCTCAGCATTCTATATGGGATGAGGGTTATGATAAGAAAGATTGTATCTACTGCTTCCAAGACTTGCAGTTCGATGACACAATCAATCAGTACCATTGCAATGGTTGTGATGAGTGGTTTACTAAAGGAGAATTAAATAAATTTTAAAGGATATGGAAAAGAATAACATAATTGAGTGGGGTTGGGAAAAAGGTAAGCCCTTAAATGTAAGAAGTAAAGAACATCAAGACTTTCTTATAGAGCAGTACAATCGCAACAGACCTATTGACAAGCAAGTTAAAACTATGCAAGAGTATATAAAAGCCTTGGAGACTAACGAGGTTAGACATCATGGTGTTCGTATAGAATAACAATATTTTATAGTGGTCAGTTTGGTCTCTCCGATGTCTTGGGGACTGAAGGGTTGTCTGCTTATGGTTAATAGTCGTGACCACTAGGGTGTTTATAAAATTATCACCTATTCATGCGACAAAGACAATCAAAGACATTAAGAGGTGAGTCCGGTATAACGGACTTACCTTTTTTTTTAGTCTTTTATAAAAGTTGGGCGTGTTGGGAAAAGCCCAAGTAGTCCCAACTATAATGTATTGCCCATTAGGGGCTAAAAATGCCCATTTGGGGCAATTTGGGGCAATTAAATTTGCACAGTAAAATGAAATGTACTATATTTGTACAATTAATTAACCAAAATTAAACACTATGAAATATGTTTTATTAGGCGTAGCAACGCCTCTACTTCTAATTGGTTTTTATATAGTATATGAAATCATTAGATACAATCCACTAAATGAAAACACTACAATCCCACAAGAAGATGAAGAAGATAGAGCAACTAATCAGTAATGATATTTTAGCTGAAAAGCTATGTCAAAAACCGGACAAGGGTTACATTCAGGTATGTCAAAATCTTTTAAATAATTACAAAGAAATCGACCATAAAGATTTTATAGATACCGGTAGAATAATGCCTAGGCAAGATTTTATAGATAGATATCCTGACAAACAAATACCACAGACAACTAAAACTATATGTAGATATGCCGGTGGGTTTTATATTGAGTTTGTTGGCAAGAAAGATTTTTCTTGGGCATGGCATGAAGATAAAGAATTTGACCATGTAGAAAATACTTTATTCAATTTTGTAAAAGACCTTATAAAATAATAAGAGATGAAAAGAGAAATATTTAATAAGTACACAGAGCAAGTAAATGAAGTTTTCAGGCTAGAAGATAATACTATATTTAAGAAAAATAAAAAGCGTGACATAGTAGACGCTAGAAATATGTTATACTTTTTATGTTCTAGAAGACCAATGCGTGTATCGGCCATACAAAATTATATGTCTGAGCGTGGTTATGACATAAGTCATACATCTATTCTTTATGGAATAAAATCTGTTGAAGATAAATTTCAAGAAGATAAAGATTATATATCAACCATTAAAAAAATAGAGTTATGCGTAATTTAAAATATGTATTTAAAGATGCTATTGTTGATGAGTTTGCCGCGAACCTTGATACGAATTATGTTGAAGCTAGAATTGTATTTGGCGTTAAAATAATAAAGGACAGAGAGAGTGATGAGGTTCACATATACAATACTGCTAAAGGTGGAGATTACTACGAAGAGATATCTTTTAAAGAATATAAAAATTTTGTAGAAAAAGGTTGGAGATACGGAGTTTATGTCATATCTTTGTCTAACTATCGTAGAAAACTTGAAGCAATTGACAAGAGAATACAGGGTTATATTTCAGAAAATGCTTCTAAAACTGCTCTATCTCATGCACAAGAAAGGAGAGTTAATATAATGAATCGTTATAGTAAAATCAGTAATAAATTAAATCTATTAAATTAAACACAATGAGTAAGACAACTTACACTACACTGTCATCGCTCCCTATCAAAGATAAGGTTGAGCGTAAAGGAAAAATGGACTACATATCTTGGGCAAATTCTTGGCATATGCTTAAAACTATTTATCCTGATGCACAAAGAAAAGTATATGAATCTGAGTCTACAGGTTTGAACTACTTTCATGATGGTTCTACTGCCTATGTAAAGGTTGGGATTGATATCTCAGGGTTAGAGCATATTGATTACTTACCGGTTATGGACTATCGTAACAAGTCAATTTCAATTGAGGCATTAACTTCAATGGATGTGAATAAGACTATTCAAAGGTCAACTGCTAAAGCTATTGCAATGCACGGGTTAGGGTTATCATTATGGACAGGAGAAGATGTTCCTGAGTTAACAACTAATACCTCAACAAAAACTAAGACAACTAATACTAAGATTACATTAGAGATTGGTGATGAGAATTGGGTAAAGGTTCTTAAATACATGGGTGCCAATAAGCAGTTAGGTTTATCCAAGATTGTATCTAATCTTGAGACCAAGTATAAAATGAAGTCCTCTGTTAAGAAGGAGATTCAAAAAGCTATGTAAGGTGAAGGATGTTATAAACAAACTTCGCAATGATGCTGAATATTATGGGGGGATAGGTAAGAACTATCTCTCCAATTCAGACATCAGTGCTTTACTTAACGCACCAAAAGAGTTTGGCGTAAGTAGGGTAGACAATCCAATCTTCGCTAAAGGAAGATTATTTCACCAACTTATATTAGAACCTGAGAAAGCTAAAGATGTTATATCTTTGGATGTGTCTTCTCGTAATACAAAAAAGTACAAAGACTTTGTTGCTGATAACAATTTAGATTTTGTTCTTTTAGATAAAGAGGTTAATGATATTAAGTCTTGGACATATATAATGAAATCTAATATGGATTTCTTTGATATGATATACGATGAGGATAACGAATTTGAGTTACCGGGGGTTATGGAAATTAAGGGAGAGATGTGGAAGGGGAAGGCAGACATAGTAGGAAAGGACTCTCTATACGATTTAAAGACCACCTCAGACATTAAAAAGTTTAAAAGGTCTGCTAACCTATACAACTACGATAGCCAAGCTTATATCTATCAGCAGCTATTTGGAAAGCCTCTTGTCTTTCTTGTCATAGATAAGACGACTCATATGCTTGGTGTGTTTAGACCGACTGAGGATTTTATAAAGCGTGGTGAGGTAAAGGTTGAGAAGGCAATAGAGGTGTACAGAAACTTCTTTTCTGAGGACGCAGTAGAAAATATTGAAGATTTTTATATTGAAGATTACATTGATTAGTCCGTCATAACGGACTCACACAGATGGCGATTTGTGGTGTTCCCCTAACCACGATGAGCCTTTATTTAAAAGGGGTTAAATTATATATTATGTCAAAAGAAAAAATCTTTGCAGACGGATTCTCATTTTCAACAAGAGACAACCAACCTGATTTTGTGGTGGGTAGAGTTTCAGTAAAAGTAGAGGATGCCATTCCTTTTTTAAAGGAGCATGGAAAGAAACGAGGTTGGGTTAACCTAAACATCCTTACGGGTCGTAGTGGTAAACCATACATTGAGCTTGACACTTGGGAAGCCAAGTCAGACACAAATAAGCCTGCTCCTTCTAGAACAGTAGAAGAGGACTTACCATTTTAATGTGGTGTAAGTAGGGGTTTAAAACTTGGTCGTTAGCACTCTTACTTACACATCTTTTGCTTGGATAATCACGAACTGATTATTAAACTGTAACAAGTCGGTTGCAATCCAAAATAAAAGAAGGGCCTAATTAGCCCTTTTTTTTATGTTAAATTGTTAAAATAATGACTCTATATACTTTCTATAGTATTTTCTTTTTTTTTCTTTTTTTATTATTTATATTTGAAAAATAAAATTAACATAATTAACACTACTACTAGTAATCAATAGATTACGAAAATTTATCTAACACAAAATAAACACAATGGCAACACTACAGGTCACGATATTTAAAAATATCAAGGAAACTGCTACTCCATTCTACAGAGAGGTGGAGGTGGTACTACAGAGAATCAAAGAGGGTTCATCAAAAGAATTAGTTAAAGGTATACGTTTAGAGAAGGATAAGTCTCAGCGTAACGAACTAAAGAAATTGCTTCCGGCAATATGCTTCTCCGGAATATTCACAAAGCGTAATGATAATTCAATCACTGAGCATAGTGGTTTAATATGTTTGGACTTTGATGGCTATCCAAAGAAAAAGGATATGCTAGAAGAGAAAGAGAGATTGAGTAAAGACAACTTTATTTACTCAGTATTTATATCTCCTTCAGGTAATGGTTTAAAGGCCTTGGTTAAGATACCACAAGATGTAGATAACCATGTAAACTATTTTAACTCCCTTGAATCACATTTTAATTCAGAGTATTTTGATAAGACTTGTAAGAACTTATCTCGTGTATGCTACGAATCTTATGACCCTTTGGTTTATGTGAATACCAATTCATCAGTGTGGGATGAGATAGTAGAGATTGAATATAAAGAGGTGTCTTCTATTAGAGATGCTCCCACAATACCCATAACAGATGAGAATAAGATTGTAGACATCCTTGTTAAGTGGTGGATTAAAAAGTATCCTATGTCTGAAGGTCAGAGAAATCAAAATGCATTCATACTAGCTATGGCATTTAATGATTATGGAGTTAATAAAACTTTGGCTGCGTATGTTTTAAATAACTATGCGACTAAAGACTTTAATGAAACAGAGATAAGTAGAACTATTGAGTCTGCTTACGCTAACACCATGAACTTTAATACTAAGTATTATGAGGATGAGGAGCGAGTAAATAATATCAAGGCTAAATTTAGAAGAGGTGTATCAAAAAAAGAAATCCGTCAAGAGTTAGAGCAGTCATCAGACCTTGGCGGAGAGATAGTGGATACAGTTTTAGCTAGAGTATTAGATGAGAAAGCACTAAAGCAGTTTTGGACTAAGAATGACAAAGGAACTATTAAAATTGTTCATATCCTTTTTAAGCACTTCTTAGAGGATAACGGCTTTTATAAGTATTGTCCTGAGGGAAGTAAGAATTACGTCTTTGTACGGGTCACAAACAACCTTATAGACCATACTTCAGAGAAGGAGATAAAGGACTTTATTTTAAATCACTTAATTGAGTTAGAAGATATAACTATATACAACTACTTTGCAGACAACACTAGATTGTTTAGAGAGGAGTTTCTAACATTATTATCCACCATTGATATATATTTTATATCAGACACTAAAGACTCAGCATATCTTTACTATAGAAACTGTGCAGTACAGATTACTAAAGACTACATAAAACCTATTGACTATCTAGATTTAGGTGGTTATGTTTGGAAAGACCATGTGATAGATAGGAATTTTAATTTGTGTGAGGTAGGTGATTGTACTTTCAAGAAGTTTATAAGTAATGTTTCAGGAGGTAGTGACGAGCGTATGGCCTCTATGCAAAGCACTCTAGGTTTTATGCTTCATGCTCATAAAAACTTATCTTACTGCCCGGCAATAATATTAAATGATGAGGTTATATCCGATAATCCCGAGGGTGGTACAGGTAAAGGTTTAATTATGAATGCTCTATCTAAAATGAAAAAGGTTGTTACTATTGATGGTAAGTCTTTTGCTTTTGAGCGTTCCTTTGCATACCAACTTGTATCTGCAGATACTCAGATACTTGTGTTTGACGATGTAAAAAAGAACTTTGACTTTGAGAGATTGTTTAGTGTAGTAACTGAGGGTTTAACTTTAGAGAAGAAGAATAAGGATGCTATTAAGATACCATTCAGTAAATCACCTAAGATTGCTATCACAACAAATTATGCAATTAAGGGAGCAGGTAATTCTTTTGCTCGTAGAAAGTGGGAACTAGAACTTCATCAGCACTACAATAAAAACTTTACACCTCTTGATGAGTTTGGTAAGCTAATGTTTGGTGATTGGAATGATGACGATTGGTGTAGCTTTGATAACTATATGATTGAGTGTTTACAAAGTTATTTAACGGGAGGTTTACAAGAGAGTAGATTTGTTAATCTTGAGATTAGACAGCTTTCAGCAGAGACATCACACGATTTTATAGAGTGGTGTGGGTTGATTGAAGGAGTAGAACCAAATACTACTTTACAAACAGATATGAAGATTAATCAAAATGATTTGTACTACGAATTTATAGCTGAGTATCCTGACTACGGGCCAAAAGCTAAGATGACTATATCACGAACAAGATTTTATAAGTGGGTAGTTTCTTACGCAAACTTCAAGACAGGAAATGAGCCAACAATTGGTAGGGACTCATTTGGTAAATGGATAATAATTAATTCACATAAATAAACACAATGGAAGGATACGATACACTACTAGACTTTCTCGTTGAACATTATAGCGAGGATAAATTTTTAAAAGCCGATGGATTTGACTCAGCCTGCATAGGGTTTTGTTACAAGTCAAGACGACTTATTTACTCAACAAGTAAATGCGTCAAGATTCTAACAGATGAAGGTATGCCATACGATGATGCGTGTGAGTATATGTCATTTAATGTTTTGGATGCTTATGTTGGAGCAATGACACCAATCTTTGCAGTAGACGAATGGTAGAAACTGTAAAGTGGAGAGACTATCAATCGGAAATAATTGATAAGTCAATCAAGATACTTGGGCGAGCCAACTTTGTGTATTTAGCAATGGAGGTTCGAACCGGTAAGACTCTAACAAGTCTAGGTATCTGTGAAAATTTAGGGGTAGAGAATGTTTTATTCCTAACTAAAAAGAAAGCCATACAATCAATCAGTGATGACTATGACAAGTTATGCCCTGTAGGGTTCTCATTATTTACAATCAACTACGAGTCAATGCACAAGGCACCAAACTTAAAGTGGGATGTTATTATATGTGATGAGGCACATAGCCTTGGAGCTTTTGCTAAACCAAATAAGAGGTCTAAATCAGTAAGAGACTTAATACAAAAGACTCGTGCCAAGGTTATATTATTATCAGGAACACCAACTCCTGAGTCTTATAGTCAGATGTACCATCAAGTATATGGAATCCCCGGCAATCCATTCTCTGAATTTAAAAACTTCTACAGATTCTGTGATAGGTATGTAGAGGTTAAAGAGAGAAAGATAAACGGGTTGTTTATTAAGGATTACTCTCGTGGCCTTCCGTCAATACTTGATGCCATGAAGCCATATACTATTAGCTTAACTCAGAAGTCTGCAGGGTTTGTTACAGAAACTACAGAAGAGGTGTTACAAGTAGCTATGGAACCTAACACATATGCTTTAGCAAACAAATTAAAAAAAGATTTGGTTGTGGAAGGTACAGAAGAGGTTGTGTTGGCAGACACACCTGTAAAGCTAATGATGAAGTTACATCAGATATATTCAGGCAGTGTAAAGTTTGAGAGTGGAAACTCACAGGTTCTTGATTACACTAAAGCTAAGTTTATAAAAGAACACTTCAAGGATAGAAAGATTGGAATCTTCTACAAGTTTAAGGAGGAGTTAAATGCTTTGAAAATTGTATTTGGCGACACTTTGGTTACAGAACTTGGGTTATTTGAACAGGGTAATAAGAATATAGCTTTACAGATTGTATCAGGTAGAGAGGGTATATCTCTGCGTCATGCTGACTGTTTAGTATACTACAATATTGACTTCAGTGCTACGAGCTATTGGCAGTCAAAGGATAGGATGACCACAAAGGATAGGCTTAAGAATAAAGTCTATTGGATTTTTTCTCGTGGAGGCATTGAGTCTGAGATATATAAAGCAGTAACTAAGAAGAAAGATTATACCTTGCGACATTTTAAAAGAGATTTATTATCTTTATAAAAATAAACACAATGATAGGAAGTTTTGAGATTACAAGATACCACTACCAAATCGTAGATGAAGAGCCGAAGATTGTTATATCAATGGTTAAAGTATTAGACACAGAAGGGAAGTATATAAAGTTTGCTAAACTAAAAGAGGTTGAACCATTCTTATCAAAGTACCCTGTAACATTTAAACAATTAAATGACAGAGCAACAGATACAATCTAAACGAATCAAAGAGTTGGAGTCCCAAGGTTATTATGTTTTGAAGTTAATCAAGACCAATAAGAATGGGATTCCTGACTTGGTTGCTTTCAAGCCTAATGCTGATGTGTTATTCAGCGAGGTTAAGAAGCCAACAGGAAAGGTATCAAAGTTGCAAGAGTATAGATTAAAAGAACTTGATGAGTATGGATTCAGAACAGAAATCTACAGAGGGTAATGTAGTTATGCATTTCAATGAGTGGTTTGTAGATGAGATTACTAGATACCCTAAAGACTTAATGTCTGACATTCTATCTGAGCTATATCTAAGCCAAAATAAACTACCTGAGCTAAACGGTTTTAGTCAGGTAGTTTTTGGGTTGGTCAAAAAAGAAACACCATTTTATTTTAAAGTAGAGTATATTAAACAAGAAGAAGAAATTGCAACATTTCTAGATATTTTAGAAGTAAATTTAGACGATTATTTAGACGCTATAAATGATAAAAAAATATTAAACACAGATGGACAACAAGAAAGTAAAGAGGTTAAAAGCAATCGTAAATACCGCTTTTCAATTAGACTTGACGAGGAGGAGTAGAAAAAAAGAATACATATGGGCCCGTGCAATATTTTGCATTATTTTAAGAGAAGAAGGTTGTACTTTAACATTTTTATCTAATAATTTAAGGGTAAATCACGCTACTATATTAAATTATTTAAAGAAAAAAGATGGGTATTTTCAGTTTTATAAAATATTTCGAGATAACTATACTTTCATACGAGAGGAGTATTATAATTATGAAGACCCTATATATGAGATGAATAACTTAGACTTAAAAAAATGTGTGTTAGGTTTGCGGGAACAAATAAATATTTTAAATTTGCGTAACACCAAACTTTTAAACATTATTGAGCGTGATAAAAAGTTTAATAAATTATTTAATATTGTGAGAGAAAGAACAAAACCGGAGACAGAAAATGATTTAGAATATAAGCTCAATAGATTTTATAATGGAGTTTATAGCTACGATTAATCAACCTTAAACATAATGACACCTCATCAGAAAAGAAGATTAACACATATTAATCATTTAATGAATGGGGTTCATGACTCCTCTAATGAAATCTACGAGCATCTAGTAGATAGAGAAATCAAGCAAACAAAATTAGCAGTAAAAGCTTTAATTAAAAAACTAGAAGCTATTCTAAACTCATTGCAAGATGAGTCATAAGAACTGTGTAGAAGGTTTTAAAGAGTGCGTTGTATGTGAAAAACCACAAAGATGCGAAGATTATTTCTCTGCAGGGATTATAAAAGGTAAACAATATTATAGAAGAGTTTGTAAGTTTTGTTATAACATTACAAAATCAGACTATAGAAATAAAGTAAAGGGTTGGTTGTATAGTTACAAGGAAACTTTAGAGTGTAAAAAATGTGGTTACTCAAAAGATACACACAAAAGCTTTTCAACTAAAGCCCTGCAGTTTCATCACAACGGAACTAATAAAGAGTTTCAAATATCAGACGGGGCTAACCACGGATATTCAAAAGCTAGATTGCAAAAAGAAATTAAGAAATGCTTGGTACTTTGTGCTAGATGCCACGCAGAATTACATGACACAATGTATGAGATTCGAAAATGATGCCGACCTAAATCGTGAGAGGAAGGCTATAGATAAATTTGTTAGCATATTCAATGGTAGTTTTAAGAAGCTTGGTCAAAATGACATTGATTACAGAGTCTTTAATGAAGCCGGAGAGTTAATTGCTTATGTTGAGGTCAAGGGAAGGTTAAGACCTCTTAAAGAAGCTTATCCATTACCTGTAGCGGCTAGAAAATTAGTCAAGCTATGTGATAAAAGATTAAATCCCGTTATGTTGTGGGCTTGTGAGGATGGTATTATCTACGCAAAAGTAACAGATATACGAGGTGAGGTTATGTGGGGAGGTAGAAAGCCACGCCCTAATTCAGTTAATGATGAGGAGCTAATGATATACTACGATAAACAAAAAGGATTTAAGTATGTTAGATTCTAAACCAAATATGAAGGAGTTTACCTTTGTTATTATTGTAAATGCAATAATTATTTACAGTTTATACTGTATGTTTTAGAGTCCGCTATAACGGACTCTTTTTTATTTACATTACAAATCTTCAAGCCCTAAG
>CERP01084553.1_pt1 | contig 11386 bp, 15 predicted proteins | sample 530801 | NCBI WGS metagenome assembly CERP01 (sample SAMEA2620991, study PRJEB7988) | marine metagenome | biome: marine biome (ENVO:00000447); feature: surface water layer (ENVO:00002042); material: "saline water (ENVO:00002010), including plankton (ENVO:xxxxxxxx)" | depth 5 m | reverse complement strand
AATATTATGTTATCTCATATTATAACACAGCCTATTTATTTATTACTTCTTCACAACATATCCTTCCTAATCCCCTTAGTAGGACTTTCGTTGTGTTCGTAATAAAGGTTATAGGGCTGATTGACTCTCGTTAGTTAGCACCTTCTATAAGCACCATTGACTCGCCTTTCACTACAGCCCTATATTGTTAATAAAGAGAAAGACTACGCTTTAAGTGTATGGTAGTTTTAGCCACAACTCTCTCTTTAATGTGTGTGAGAGACCCAACTCTTACTTCGGGAAAGCGAGTAATGTCTCATTTATAGTCGGGTTCTCTCAATTTACTTTGTTGGCTTAAACACAAGGTCAGGCATATTTTTACATTCTTCATAAGCTCGTCTATCAATCCATTCATCTATAGATTGAGTCTTGTGTGTAAGATTGTCAATACTTTTATTCATCTCTTTAATTAGAGTAGAATTAATATTACTACCTGCTATGGCAGGCATAGTCTTACGAAATAGTCTGTTGTGAGACTTTTCTAGAGCACTGTGTTTAAGATTAGTATCATAGTTAGAAGCATACACTTCCCAAAGCCTTGCTTTGATACCGTTTTGCGTTGTTTTTAAGTCGTTAATAGTTTTTAGCAACATATATACGCTAGCAACTATAAATATAAGGTTAATAAATAATAATAAGTATATTGTATCGTGTGACATAAGTCTCCTATTTGTTTTTTGATTTAGTTAAGTCTTCTTCATTTAATATATGATACTTTTGATTATAATATCTTTTACGTACACCTTTACTGCTTTTAGGTTTAATCCAAATGAATGGAGCAGGACCACCGTGAGTTTCAATGTACCACTTGTTGAACTCATTTATACCAAGTACAGTCAATAAGTTATTCATCATCTCATCTCTAAGGATATTACCTAACATATCTTTATCAACAGTGACTACTTGATTAATATCATATAAAAGTGTACCGTCTTTGCTCTTTTGAGATTCCTCGTAAGCCTTAGACATTCTTTTAATGTTTTGATAGTCATTAAAGCAAGTATGATAGTCATACATAGAATATTTACGTTCACATATTGGACATATTTCCATTTATTTAGCCTCCACTCTTCTCATAAGTATTCTAGCATAACCGTTAATGTATTTGCTAAAAGACTCTAGATTAGTTAATAATACATCATCTAATACAAAATGTAATACTTTGATAGTAAAGTAAATCACACTGATTAGAGAGGTAATAATTAAGGTAATAATAACTAGCAATGTAAGTTTAAATAAGTTCATAATATAGTTTCCTTTATTTTATTGGTTAGTATAATAATGGTTAGTTTCTATTCTATTTCTTGCAATTCTTTTTTATATCTTTCTATACTCTTTTCTACCTCTATATCTGATAAAGCCTTACGACTACTTACCTCTGATATAATACTATCTACATCAGTAGTATCTAAGCCACTATACACTTGCTCATCAATTATCATATACATAGACTCGTTGCCTAATAATACAGCAAGTTCTACACCATTTGTGAACTCATTATTTATGATTGATACACCATAATTATTGTCAAAGAAAGTTTTCATTTAATAATCTCCTGTTTGAGGTATGTTTATATATAATACTTGTTTATCTGTAAGGTTGGAAGAAACCACAGCGCCCCTGCGAAGATGCAAGGGAACTGTGGAAGTTGTGGGGAACTATACTGCTATACTGCTACACCACCAAGGCTATCAATGGCTTCAGACCAAGTACGTGCTGAAGAAGTATCATTCAAGCCATCAATATCATCGTGCAAGATAACACCATTGTTTGGTAGATGCTTTGCAAAGACGTGCTTCTCTGCTGACTCTGCAATGACAACTCTGTAAATAACAGAAGGAAGCAATGAAGTATCAACAGTGCTATCAAGCCACCAACCAGGAGCGGGTGTGCCTGTAGACTTCGGAGCATTTGGAATATATACAGAGGCTGTATCAATAAGAGATAGACCACCTAAAGAAATGGTAGACTTGGCTTTCATTGGGTTGCCATAGTATGGTGCTGTACCTGCTACACCATTGCGAACAAAGGCTTTGGTAGGCTGTAATTCCATACGTGCTACGTAAGCGTTTGGGTTTGCTACTATAAATGCATTGATTGTTTCAATGGCTGACTGTTTGTTCTTTGACATAAGAACTCCTTTCAATTAAAAGTGAAAAACAACGAAAAATAACATAGGAAAAGCCTATGCAAAGCACCGTCCCTATGAATATTGGGTGTCCACTAAAATCCTACAATTTTTAAAACCTCTTCTAAATCGTTTTCAACGAAAAGGTGTTGACATTAAGATTAAGCTACAGTAAGTTATAGCTCTATCAGGAAGTAATTTTTTTAAATTATCACCCTTGAAGGTTTTGCAAGCAGGTAGAGGGTCAGAAGTCGGTTTGCCACTTAATATATAAGAAAGGATTTTCACCGATAACTTCCGTAAATTAGTTTAATATAAGTTAAAGTATGGACCAACGATATTATTAAACAGATAAAGGTAAGATGAGATTGAGAGTGTCGACCATAGACTAATTAAGCTTACTTTATTGAAGTTTTTTAATACAAAGAGAACTGGCTTTAGGCGAAATTTAAACTTTAAGTTTCTTTCCTCAGGGGCTTTTTGTATCCAATACTTTTGGGTGTTCACCAAATTTGGAAATTTGGCTCACACTATATTATATTATGCTTATGGCTAAAAACAATAAAGATAATAAAGACCTTAAAATTTACACACTTACAATAGCTTACAACGAACATACTGACACCATAGAATACATAGAAGAAAGCGTAGATACTGAGTTTGATTACGCTGTATTTGAAGGTAATTACGTATATATATTAGATTATTATGAAGACGAAGATTTAAAACTGTTAGATGAAAGTATGGTAATAGGAGAATCTTGAGAAGTTATAAAGCAAACAAAGTATTACATACAGTATATGATAGTATAGAAGAAGTGCCTGGAAATATCTCTATTGTAAAAGACTGGCGTAATGGGGATATTGGTGATTGGGTACTAACTGATGATGACTGTGTAATTCAAATAATTCGTAAAGGTAAAATGATTCAAAAAAAGAATCCTATTATCTATCTAGGTACATGCACAGGTACTTTTATAAACAAAAAAACAACAATGATGGACGCGGACAGGCGGACTAATATCTATTCTTTTGGCGGAAATAAAACGCCTGATGAGATAGTAGCGTCTAGAAGGAAGTTAACTGCTAATGAAGAGTTATTTGTTCAATACATTTCTTCTGGTATGCAACCTCAAGATGCTTATGTAAAAGCATTTCCTACTAATAACAAAAGATATGCTAGAATGAAATCTGTTAATCTTATAAAGACCGAAAGGATTAAGACAGCTATGAAAGAAGAACTAAAACCTATACTAGAAGCAATAGGTATAAATGAAACAACTATATTAGAAAACATACATAATATAGCTGTGTCATCTGAAAAAGATGAAACTAAACTAAAAGCATTATTTAAATTATCTGATATAATGGATTTAGAAGATAAGAATACTGCTAAAGTACAACAAATTACAGGTGTGCAATTTCAAGGTTTTGATGATAAAATGATTGATGTTGCTGAAAGACCTAAAGAGTTAGATGGCTAATATAAACACACAAAATGTAAGCAAAGCAGAAGAAGCATTGATGCTTGCATCTAAAGATTTAATTGCATTTGGTAAATTGTTTTTGCCTGATGATTTTATGCGGAGTGAAACACCTCCCTTTCATTATGAGATAGCTGATACTATTTCTAATAAAGAAAATAAACAAACTGCTATTATATTACCTAGAGGTCATGGTAAAACTGTACTTACTAAGTGTGATATATTGCATCAATTTTGTTTTACAAAAGAACCTCTATTTTATGGTTGGGTATCAGCGACTGCTAAATTAGCAACTGGTAATATGGACTATATTAAGTACCATATAGAATTTAATGAAAGGATTCATTATTACTTTGGTAATCTAAAAGGAAAGAAATGGACGGAGACAGACATTGAAACTGCAAACGGTTGTAAACTTATATCTAAATCTAATATCTCTGGGATTCGTGGGGGCGCGAAATTACATAAAAGATACGACCTTGTTATATTGGATGACTTTGAAGACGAAAACAATACAATTACTCCTGAAGCTAGAGCAAAAAACTCCAACCTTATTACTGCTGTGGTATTCCCTGCTCTTGAGCCTCATACTGGTAGGTTACGGATTAATGGTACTCCTGTGCATTTTGATTCTTTTATTAATAATCTTATTGTTAACTATGAAAAATCTGTTAAAAACAGTGAAGACTTTTCTTGGGATGTTGTTCTTAAAAAAGCAATAGAGTCAGACGGAACTATGTTATGGGATAGTTGGTTTGGTAAAAAAGAAATGGAACGTAAGAAAAAGTTCTATGCCGATTCTGGTCAGCCATATAAATTTTATCAAGAGTATATGATGGAAGTTCAGTCAGAAGATAACTCTATATTTACTAGAAGTCATATTAAATATTACGATGGACAATTTGTACATGATGATGAATCAGATATATCATTTATTAGAATAGACGGAGAATTAAAACCTGTTAATATATTTTCAGGAGTAGACCCAGCAACTGATAGTCAAAGAAGAGATGCAGACTATAGTGTTATAATGACTATAGCAGTAGATAGTGATAATAATATATATGTTTTAGACTTTATAAGAAAAAGAGGTATACCAGTTTTAGGTATTCCAGGAGAAGATAAAAAAGGTATAGTAGATTATATGTTTGATGTATCTAAAATATTTCATCCAAGTTTATTTGTTGTTGAAGATACAACTATGAGTAAACCTGTGTTTCAAGCATTAAGAGCTGAAACAAGAAGAAGAAACGACTTTAGTGTTAGATTTAAAGAAGAAAAGCCAGGTACTCGTACTTCTAAAAGAGATAGAATACAAGAGATACTTGCACAAAGATTTGCGATTGGACAAATACATTTGAAAAAAGAGCAATATGATTTAGAACATGAAATAATAACTTTTGGACCTAGGATGGCTCATGATGATACTATAGATGCATTAGCGTACGCGTGTAAGTATGCGAGTCCACCTGTAGGTATAAACGAGGACAAAAAAGGAAATAGATTTTTTAAAAATCGACCAGCAGCAAAATCATGGGTTGTAGCTTAATATATTTTTTCCTTATCTTATGCTATGGATATACTGACAATATTAGAACAATTTGGAATACCAGTTGCAGTTGCAATGGCGTTTGGATTTTTTATTTGGAGACAAAATAGATTTATTCAAGAAACTTTAATGACAGAGTTAGACCAAGACTTTAAAAGGTTAGAAGGTATTATTATTAAATTAATAGACCAACAAAAGAAAGTGCAAATGGAACAGAAAAAAATGATTGGTGTATTTAAAGCGCAAGTAGAAATAATTGCAAGACTGTCAGGTAATGGTTTAAAAGATAAATTTTTACGAATGATGGAAAAGGGAGAAATAGTAGATGACTAAACGTGGACTATATGCAAACATACATGCAAAGCGAAAAAGAATTAAAGCAGGTAGTGGCGAGAAGATGAGAAAAAAAGGTTCTAAAGGCGCGCCTACTAACAAAGCATTTAAAAGGTCTAAGAGAACTGCTAAAAAAAGATGAATAAAACTAAACAATTTAAAATAGAAACACCATTAGGCTCTGTTGAAAGTGACAGTGGTAATCATTTTATGGATATAGCAAGTGTAGTGTTTATTATTGCATTTATGTATGCATTTAAAAAAATTGTAGACAAATACATAACTAATTGAGGTAGATAAATAATGGCAATGGATAAAAAAGTTCAAAGAATACATGAGATATTTCAATACTCTAAAACAGACAATAGAGTCCAATGGGAATATATAAATCAAAAAGGATATGATTTTGCTAATGATAATCAAATATCAGCTGAAGAAAAATTAGCGCTCGAAGAACAAGGTATGCCTACATTTACTATTAATAGAATAACGCCTGTTGTAGAAATGCTTAATTTTTATGCAACTGCAAATAATCCTAGATGGCAAGCAATTGGAGTAACAGGAGATGATTCTGATATTGCAACTGTTTTTTCTGATATAGCTGATTATATATGGGATGGCTCTAATGGAGAAACACTATTGTCTAATGCAATAAATGATGCTGTAACAAAATCTATAGGTTACTTATTAGTTACAGTAGACCCTGATGCAGACAGAGGTATGGGAGAAGTTAGAATACAACAACCAGACCCTTTTGATGTTTATATAGATAATAAATCTAGAGATGTTTTATTTAGAGATGCTGCTTATATTCTTATCCGCAAAGTCCTACCAAAAGGTCACCTCATTAATCTCTTCCCTGATAGTAAACGAAAAATAATGGCGGCATCTTCTATGTCTGAATCTTATGAAAACTATTCAGAAAAAGTTATAGACCAAGACCAGCATGATTTTCATTATAAAGAAATGGATAGTAATAATGCTGTTTATTCTCAAAAAGAAAATGAATTATTAGAATTTTACGAATGTTACGAAAAAGAAAAACAGGCTTATAGAAATATATTTTATACAGTTCCTCCTAATAGAGATGTTATTAAAAATATCAAATTAGAAGCACAAATGCAGACTGAAAAAATGAGAGCAGAAATGATGGTTTCGTTAAAAGAAACACAACAACAAATGGAAATTGCTGTACAGAATGGTAAAATGCTTCCTGAAAGAATGCAATTAGAAATGCAAAAAGAATCTGAGATGATGGAGCAACAACTTAAAAGTTTTACTATTGAAGTTGAAAATAGACTGCAACAAGAAAAATCTAAAACAGAAAATAGAGTAGTCAGTGAAAAAGAGTATAAGTTATTATTAAAAAACAAAACATTTAAAGATAGCCTTATAGAAGCAATAAAATTTCATGAAGATATTATAAAATTAACATGCATAGCAGGAGATAAACTTTTATATGTAAAATATTTACCTATTAAAGAATATCCTATTATACCATTTCATTATAAATGGACAGGTACTCCTTTTCCTATGTCAGCAGTAGCTCCTCTTGTTGGAAAACAAAGAGAGTTAAATAAAGCGCATCAACTTATGATACATAATGCATCGTTAGGTAGTAGTTTAAGATGGATGTATGAAGAGGGAAGTATAGATACAGATTATTGGGAAAAATATTCTAGTGCTCCTGGAGCTTTACTTCCTAAAAGACAAGGGTATGAAGCGCCTCAACCTGTAATGCCTTTTCAGTTAAATAATGCATTTTTTCAGTTAACTCAAACTGGTAAACAAGATATGGAATATTTAGCAGGGATTTATTCTGCAATGCAAGGAGACACATCTGTAACACAAGACATGCCATTCAAAGGTATGCTTGCTATGGACGAATATGGAACAAGAAGAATTAAATATTGGTTAAAACATTCTATTGAACCTGCATTAAAACAATGTGGTAACATTATTAAAGAATACTCACAAGCTATTTACACAGCACACAAAGTATTTAGAGTAGTTCAACCAAATGCTTTAGAAGAAAAAAATAAAAACGTAGAAATAAATGTTCCTTTATATAATGATTTAGGAAATGCAATTGGTAAATGGAGAGATTATGCTTCTGCTAAATTTGATGTAAGAGTTATTGCAGGCTCAACACTTCCTGTTAATAGGTGGGCTTACTTAGCAGAATTAAAAGAATTAATGAACTTAGGTGTAGTTGATGATGTTGCAGTTCTTGCTGAAACGGATATTAAGAATAAAGAAAGTATAGTAAAAAGAAAATCATTATATGCACAACTTAAGTCTCAAATATCTGGTCTTGAAGAACAGCTTAAAAAAGAGAAAGGTACTAATGAAACACTTGAAAGACAAATTATACAATCTAATATCAAGAATAAAGTCATGCAAGCCGATGTTGAAGTTAATAAACAAAAAGAATCAACTAAAGCAAATCTTATCAAAGAAGAGTTAGAGTCTAAAGCAAAGCAAAAACATATGCGAAATAAAATGGACGATATCGAGAAGAATGCAGAACAAAATGTAGCAGATGATATTTATGGTTTGCAAAAGACAAGATAAATTTTATAAATTACAATCAAAAATAAATGGAGAAAAACTATGATAGAAGAAAATACACACGGTAACCCAGAAACAGTAGAAGATGCTGTATTTGGCTCTGGTGGTGACTTTTTTAGTAATCTTGAAAACGAAGTTAATAGCGGTATTCAGGATAATCAAAAGCCAGAATCTCAAACTGAGGCAACTCCTGCAAAGCAGGACCCCAATAATGTAGAGGTGCAAGGCGAGGTATCACAAACCTCTGAATCAGAAAATTTGAAAAAGAGATATAGTGATTCCAGTCGTGAAGCACAAAGATTAAAAGCCCAACTGAATGAGTTGCAACCTTTTATTCCAGTACTAGATGCGATGAAAAATGACAGTGGATTAGTGGAACATGTCAGAGGCTATTTCGATGGAGGTGGAGCAGTTCCTCAAGATGTAAAGAAAAATTTAGGTCTTGGTGAAGATTTTATGTTTGACCCTGATGAAATGGTTAATAAACCTGAATCTGATTCTAGAAAAGTATTTAATACGATGGTGGACGGTATAGTTCAAAAACGTACTACTGAAATTTTAGGAGCAGAAAAGCAAAAAGCACAACAAATGAACCAAAAAATAGAAATAAGAAATCAAGCCGACAGCTTTAAGCAAAGATACAATATGTCTGATTCAGACTTTAAAGTATTTGTAGCACAAGCTCAGGATAGATTTAACAAAGGTGGGTTATCATTTGACGATATGTATTTATTGCTTAACAGAGGTGAGGTTAGTAAAAATGTTGCTAATGCAACAAAAGAACAAATGCTCACTCAAATGAAAGGTGTAAGAGACATTCCAGTAAGCCAAGGAAGTGCTAACAGTCAGCCAGAAGCTATAAGTCATGATGACAGCGTTTTCGATACGTTAAAAGGCTCTGATGCTGACCTTGATAACTTGTTTGGATAGGGTAAAGATAGTCCCTGTTCAAACTTAAACTTATAATCTTACTTGAAGGCACAAATGTGCAGTTGAAAGAAGATTAAAGAAGGGACGGTCTAAAATGGCTAAAGATTACATAAGTGTAATATCGCCAAATGCAGATTTAACTGTGCCAGCTTTTGATGGTAACGGACCAGGTACTAGTACTGATTTAAGTACTGGTGATGTACGTAGGAAGTACAATTTTGGCTCCCGTGTCTCAGAGTTAGCAATCGCACAAGACCCATTTTTTAGATTTTTATCTAAAGTGGCTAAAAAACCTACAGATGACCCTCAGTTCAAATTTACCGAAAAAAGACCTTCATTTCATAAGCGTTATGCTTATGTTATGGGTTGGGTAAGTGGAGCTGGTGCAAATACCGTAAATGATGCTACGATTACAGCAACAGATGGTAGTGCTGGAGCAGACGTAGCAGTAGGCGATACAGTTAAACTTTTAATGGCAGGTGATTACAAAAACCAAGGTAATATCCAGAATATTTATGGAAATACCGCAACAGACTTTACTCCAGGTGCTAGTGGAACAACTCCACAATTTTTCTTACCTGGACAAATAGTTAAAGTACCAACAATGACAGACGAAGCAACATCAGCAGCTACTTGGGGTGCTAGTTATATGTTAGTTAGAGTTACTGGAGTTGATACTGCACCTAATGGTGGAGCAGCAATTGACAGTAAGTTTCCAACTGAAGTAACTGGTATTGTAGTTAAAGACCCAGGTGCTACACATGTTGGCTTTGCAGGATGGTGGGGAGCAGATGCTTTTAGTCCTGGTGCAGCTTCAGATGATGAAGTAGTAGCAGACCAAAGTATATCTTCAACTCTTGAAAGAGCAAGAAGTTATGTTGTAGGTACAGCACATGGTGAGGGTACTGGTTATCCTGATTCATGGATTGACCAACCTTATTCTAGTAACCATGGTGTAACCCAAATATGGAAAACATCAATGGCTATGACAAATACTGCAAGAGCTACAACTCTTAAGTATGAACCAAATGAATGGTCTAGAATGTGGAAGGAAAAACTAATTGAACACAAATTTGATATGGAAACATCATTATTATTTGGTTCTCAGTATGAAGATAGTACTAATGGTATCAATTATACTCAAGGTGCTGTAGATTACGTTATTAATTATGGTAACCAATTTAGTTGGACAACAGCTAAAACATCTGACGATTTCTTAGATGATATGTCTAACTATGTTGACCCAAGATATAACGATTCAACAGCAACTGTATTTTTTGTTAATACAGAAGTGTATAACTGGATGCATAAACTAGGTGGTTACATGAAACAAAATCTTAAAATCGGTATTGATAGCAACGCTGCTATGTACACTGCTGATTTTGCTATGACTGGCAAAAAGAAAGTGTTTGGTGTAGATATTACTACATTTACAACACCTTATGGTGATATGAATGTTGCACGTAATATTCACTTAGATGGTACTAATGTAAAAATCTTAGGTGTTAATCTTAAGAATTGTGCATACAGACCACTAGTTGGTAATGGTGTTAACAGAGACACTTCAGTCTACGTAGGAGTTCAGACATTAGAGAACTCAGGAGTCGACCGTAGAGTAGATTTAATTCTAACTGAAGCAGGCATGGAATGGTCAATGGCCGAATCTCATGCTATCTGGACTTAGGAGGTAAATCATGGCTAATCCAATGTATGGTTCAAACGCTGCTGATAATGCTCTTGATGAAGGCTCTGTGGTAGCAACTGGAGTTAATAGAACTCTAAAACTTTCTGAAGCAGGAAGTACTGTTATTTTATTAGATGGTGGCGGTTATACTGTTAAACTTCCTGTTCCTAAAAGAGATGGAGTTACTTTTGACTTTATCTATGGCGGTGCAGCAGCTGAAGCTAACGATATAACTATCGATACACAATCTGATACTAGGTACTTTTTAGGTGCTTTACAAGGTGAAGATACTGATTCTACAGGTGATTCAAATGCAATCATTGCACCTGATGGAAATAGTAACTCAAAAGTTGCTCTTAAAACTGTTGAAGCAGGAACATGGTTAAAAGCAGTATCTGTAGGAGGACTTTGGTATTTAATCGGAGTTGTCTATGGCGCTACTGCTACTTTTGCTGTGTATGCTGACCAAAGTTAGAACATATCAGTAATAAATAATGGGTGAACCCTCCATTTGGTTGTTTCTCCGAGTGGAGGGCAAACCCTAAATAAGAAGGAGTAAAAATGGCAACATTAACAGTGACACACACTGAGAGTTTAACTTTAAATGGCTCTGAACAAGGAAGTACTAATAGCTTAAGTATTGCATCTATTAATGATGTATACAAAAGA
>CERP01033428.1_pt1 | contig 11394 bp, 8 predicted proteins | sample 530801 | NCBI WGS metagenome assembly CERP01 (sample SAMEA2620991, study PRJEB7988) | marine metagenome | biome: marine biome (ENVO:00000447); feature: surface water layer (ENVO:00002042); material: "saline water (ENVO:00002010), including plankton (ENVO:xxxxxxxx)" | depth 5 m | reverse complement strand
CTTATGAATATTAATAGCTGTTGTATCATATGTGCTTTTAGATTGTTGAACTCCTAAATAAGTATATTCAATATATAAATGAGGAGCTAATGTATAAATGAAATCATTATATTTAACATAAAGTTCTAAATATTCTGTTGCTCTTTGTTGAAAATATCTATCAAGAATTAAATGATTTAATAAAGGGAATTGTTCAGAGAATGTATAGACATTAGGTATATTTTGAATAGTATCTATAAGACCATCAACATCTTCTTTTTGTATTTTATCAACTGTATAAAATCTTTCAGTAATATCATTATATTTTACTATACCAGGATTAATTTCTGATGCTTGGTTCTTTGAAAAATCATCATAAGAGATATAATTACGACTATCTAATTCTGTTGTATCAACAATATTATCAGGTATTGAACTTGCTGTTATATAATTACGACTATCTAATTCTGTTTCAGTTATATATTCACTTGGTATATCATTTGCTGTTATATAACTACGAGTATTTAGTTCTGTTTCGGTTATATATTCACTTGGTATTGTTGTTAAATATCCTTTGTTGTTTAGTTCAGTTTCAGTTATATAATCACTTGGTATATCATTAACTGTTATATAACTACGAGTATTTAGTTCTGTTTCAGTTATATATTCACTTGGTATATCATTAACTGTTATATAACCACGAGTATTTAGTTCTGTTTCAGTTAAATATCCCTTACTATCTATATCTGCCTTTGTATAAAAATCAGTTGTAACACCCTCAAATAATCCTGTTGTAGAATTATAAAATAAAAACTGATTTTGCGTAGGAGGTGTTCTGAATATAAGTTCATCTGTATAGGTAAATGTATCAATTATTACACCATTTTCTTGTATTGCCTGTCGTCTTCTACTACCGCTTGTTTCAGTATAATAATTAAATGTAGAACCATCAACTTTATTTCTAAATTGTATATCATTTTCTAATATTAGTGTTTCAGTTATATACACCTCATCCATAACACTTAATTCTGGAATTCTTACTCTATAATTAGTTTTTGCTAATTGAGATATTTCATCAAGTGTTTGTGTTGTTAAAATACCATTACCTATACCAAAAGAACGATATACATAATATGAATCACCTAATAAAAAATTGTTATTATTTATTAATACTCTATCACTTGGTATATCAATTGTTCCTTTTTCAACACCATCAGCATAATAAACTATTTTATTTTCACTTGCTACTCTATCATTTAAAACAAGATGTTTAAAATCATTATCAAAAGTTATTGAATGATTACTTATTATTTGATTAGTTTGATATGATTGTTTTTCTTCAACTAATAATTGTCTTACTTTACCAATCATTATTGGGTTAGTATCGTGATCTGTTATTATATTACCTGCTGAATTAGTATAGATATATCCAATTAACCAATAATTATAGCCTGTATTGTTTCCAGTATTTAAAGTAAAATTTGAATTTGATGTATATTGTGCTTGTGATAAACTTAAAACATCGCTTTCATATATCATAGAAAAATCCGCATAACTTGACGGTAGTGTATTTGTTGCCATAATAAATATTCTAATATAAATTGTTTGACCGCCAATAATAGAAGAATAAGTCCAGTTTCTCGCAACTGATATTTTCCATTGATTAAATGGAGCAAAATTAGCACCTGTATGATATACTATATAATCTCCATTAGAATTTTTAAAAGGATACATATTAAAACCTTTTTGAGCTTCCGCATTATCTAAAAACATATTATAATAATCAGATAGTTGTCTATTTGGATTTGCTGCTAAAAATGTTAATGAATGATTCAGATAATATGAACTAATATTTGTAAATGAAACTATATTACTTCTCCCCCAATAATTTATTATATTTATTTGTAATTCACCAGTCCATACATTATTTAAATAATGCTGTTCTTCTATTACATATTTTTGATAAGTTACTACTAATTGATTTTCATTAATCAATACTTCAATATTATTATATTTATACAAAGAACTATTATAAGATTGTATATTTTTAATATATATTGAAAAATACCAATCATTTGATAATATAATGTCATCATATTGAATATATCCTCTTAAAGCTGATAGATATTCATCAGTGGCATTTTGTATTTGAAGTCCCGATGAAGATGGATCTTTATTTGATACTAAATCTCTTACTAAATAATAATTAGCAATAGTTATATCAGTCGTAATACTATAATGAGGCATTACATATAATATAAAATAATCTGAAAAGTTCTCTTTTAGTGCTGTTCCTTTATATCCTAAATGTATTAAACTATTATTATTGATTGTATTTTCTTGAATACTTGGTATTGTTCCATCTTGATTAGGTGGTAATAATAGATATAAAAGACTACTATCATCATATCCTGTAATCGTTCTTATACTATCTATTTCTTCTTTTAATGATTTAGTAGGTAATGGGTTAGTTATTCCTGTATAGGTTTGTAAATCAGCAATTTTAGTATTAATAGATATTCCATCTTGTGGTGATGTTCCAAGTTCAGTTTCTATACCACTTATAGTATCATCAATAGTAGTTATATTACCTTGTATGGTTGATATAGCATTTTCATTTGTTTCTATTCTTGATATTAATGTTGTTTCGCCTGTTTCTGTATCATCTGATATACCTAATAATTCCTGTATTTCTTCTATTTGACCAAAAATGCCTGTTGGATCTTTTGGTGGTGTTGTTAATGTTTTATGTCCTATTAAGTTAAATATATCATAAATATTTTTATGTATTCCTGTTGATGTTATATCTTGATTATCATCACCAATTTCAGCTATAATATCTTCAACATCTTTAAATAACTTTGTTGACGTTCCATTAGTTCCTTTAACTCCAATATTATCAACTAAATGATTTAGGTCACTTGATATTAATTTATTAGTGTCATCTATTTCAAATTTACTATCAGTTAATAAATCACTATGTAAAAACCCAATTTCATTTATATTTTGTTTATCCAATTCTTTAATTTCATTTATACCTTCTTGTATTTTATCTATATATGCCTGTTCAAGTTCTGCTAAATCTTCATCAGTGAGAGCATCATAAGGTGCTTCTTTGTTAGCAATTTTTATTAATTGGTCTTCTAAATACTTATTAGCTTTCTGTAAATCTTCCTTATTTCTATTAGCGACATAATAACCAGCAAGTGTTCCACCTATTACCCCAGCACTGACTGTAAATGTTCCTTTAATAGTTTCCCATAATGTATAAGCTCCTACTTGTATGGTCTCTTTTGTTGTTCCTGCTAATGCTTGTGTTCCTCCTATACCAAATACGGCGGCTTGTAAAATAGTAATATCAACTCTGGCGCCTAAATTTTGAAAAGAATTATCAGCAATTTTATCAGTTATATCAATCCATTCATCATCCCAAGTAAAAAGAGGATCGGGTATATATCCTTGTTTATACCAACAATATAATTTACCGTCTGTTCCTATTTTGGTGTTATAGTATTGTTTTTTTTCTTGAAATGTCCCAAATTCTATGCCATTATAATCATTTGCTATTCTAGTAATAAAATGTATTTCTCCTCCTTCCTCCCAGTTCTCTAATCGTAACATATTAAATTTTGTAGTATCATCTTTGGTATAATTAGGCCACCATTCTTTTTTATACAACATATTTTCTAAATCATAAGCCCTTGCGTGTAATCCTGATGGTGGGATAGTCTTATAAATTGGGTTCGTTTGTTCATCATCGTGCCATAATAAATAACCATCTTCATCTGTATCTTGTATCTCCCCAGAACTATGAGGATTACCTACAAGATTTTTAAAGTTATTTATCGCCTCGTATATGCTATGCCCTTGTTGATACAGATGATCTCCTTCATCATATAATGCTTTCAAACCTATCAAAGGCACCGCTAATTCTTCCTGCCCAGTAACCGCAGCAACACCTGTAATGATTTCATATAAGGTTTCTAAATTTTCTCTTACAGATGTTTTAGTTGTCGTTGATTCGCCTGTTTCTTCATCAATAGTTACGACTTTACCCATATCGCCAATTCTATTATGCACATCATCTTTGATTTCATTTTCAATTTCATAGATTTCATCCTGTAAATCACTTATTTTTTGTTCTTGTGCTACGATAGAGGATAATGATGCTGTATTTAGATCGACACTAAAATCTAAACTTGCTGTTCCTCCTTGCAATCTCCCAATACTGGACATATTGTTTAATCTCTATTTAATATAAGATTTTAAAAAAAATAACTATACATTTGAATAACCTAAATCTCCACTATTTCTACCATTATTAGTAAAATCTCCTTCACAATTAAGAAATGATGGCATAGTTTTTTTATTACCATATAAATCTTTTACTTTATTTTGAATATCTTTTGGTATTACATAATTAATACTTTCAATCAAAACATCATAATCATCAACATATTTTTTAACATCTGTTTTATCAATTATATCTAAATTATTAGTTAAATCATCTTCAATTTGATGACAGAGTTTCAAAAATTTACTACTTAAATTTTGAAATAACATCTCTTTTTGGTTTATTTGAAAATTACCTATCATAGCAATAGTTAAAGCAGTTAAACTATTAATAATTATATTTGGGAGTTTAACTTCTTCGCCTGAAAATGATGAGGAATTTATAATTGCCATAGCACTACTTGAAATAATTAAAGGGATATTAGTAATTTGTTTTATAAATGCATATCTTTCATAACTTCTTGTAAGTAATACATTCATTACATAGCTCTTGTCACGATAATCTTGTAACATCTTAACTTGATGTTTATTTAATTTGATTTCTTCCATATTCTAAATATTAGCAACTTTTTATTTCTAAAATGATCGTTTGAGATATTCTGTCATGTATTCTCTTTTTTTTATTCTACATGGTGTGCATTGCTTGTAAAATACATTAGGATTTTTAGTACTTATATCGCTCCGTTGTGGTGTATAATATTTCTTACAAGCACTACACACTCGCTCTTCAACATCTAATTTTCTATCTTCTGGCAACACCTCCCCGCCGTTATTCACCATTTCTTCTTTTTATATATATTTTTTTTCCTAGATTCTCTTGAACTGGCAATTTTGTATTCTGGAATATGTATTCCCTTTAATAGCATCTTGCGACGCTTGTGTGTATTCTGGGACTTCATCATACAATACCAGAGACATGTTCATAGTTCTCATTTTTTGTTTTTGTGCAGGTCCAAACGTTGGCTGATATTGACCCGTGGATGGAATTAATGTGCCTTTGGCGGCATCTAAATCAGCCTGTGCTGATGCTAAATCACTTTGAATCAACGCTAAACCATTTATCGGGTCTTCATTCAATGTTACATTCAATACAGGGGTCGTTTGTGCTCCTATATCAATTGGAGTACCTGACGTTATAGTTGCTTGTGATTTTGTAAAACTCCCATCTGCTTTTTCTACAAATGAATTATTGTCTTGTTCTGATAATTCTTTAATCTTACCAAGGTCTCCCGTGTCAAAATTAGCTGTTCCAGATACCGCAAATGTATCAATAACATTTACCAATAAAACATTTGGGTCTGCTTTGACACCCGTTACTGTTATTGTTAAATCGTGAGTTCCAGACATTCCTGCATTTAATTGTGCGCCATCAATTTTTATCTTATCATCCTTTTCAAAATTTGCCCCCCCTGAAATATATGTTGCTTCAAATTTGGCAGAATCTTTTGTCAATTTTACATCGAACTTAAAAGCAGTTGAAAATCTACCTTTGTATGTTGCCGAAGTATCTACATCAATTGCAGTAATTTTATTGGAAGCGGAAGCATCAACCGCATCAACTTTAACTTTCAAATCATTTGCACCAGAATCCCCACCCAATACTGTACCATCTATTTCAATTATATCACCAGGAGCAAATCCAGTTGAAGAATCTTGTGTAGGCTGAAAATCCACAGCATATTTACCATCCTCCGTTGATACTGTAAATGTATAATTAGCACCCGATGAACTTGTTGTTGTTGAATTCGTAGATGTTATTGTTACGTCTGGTAAAACATGGACTGCTTCATCCTGAGTAATATTAATAATCCTTTCCGCTAAAACTACATCATTAACTTGTAAATTGTAATCATTTGCTGGCGATTCACCTCCCAATCTAATTCCTGGAATTACTACACTATCCCCTATATTATAATTTTTAGAAGCTGTGAAGTTCTCAGATAAAATTGAATATCCACCAGCGGTATTTGTTCTTCTGATATCGAATATTATTTTACCTTTATCAGTACCATCAGTACTACTGATTTCAATATTAGAATAATCAACTTGTGCCTGTGGTGTAAAAACACCATTTATTGTTATTTCCATATCATTCGCTGGTGATGCCCCACCTAAGGTAGTACCTAAAAATTTGATTTTATCCCCCACTTCAAATCCAGCTGTTTTTAATTCTTTATCTAGAAGTTCATAATCATAAGTACTACCATTTCTAATAACTTTTATGGCATATCTTAGCGGTCCTTTAACTGCTCCACTACTAGCAAGGTTCAATTCTGTACCAGTTGGTGTTTTTGCATCGTGTTTGCTGAAAGAATATTCAAATATGTCTGGTACTATTCTTTGAAAATTAGATGCGTCAACTATCAATATTTCATTCTTAAATAACTTATTCGCATCAGATGTATCTGTTGGTTCAATATTGAATACTGATACAAAATCCTGCGTTGCTTTTACTGAATTGAAATTGGTTATTTGCAATGTACCCGTTTTGGTTGCAGAACCAACAACAGGTATTTCATAATTTACCTTTTGTGTTTGAGATCTTAAATGTATCTTTTTATCAGCAAACTCAGCATTTACATCATAAAAAACTCTTGATTCACCAGAATTAACTTCGTCGTAAGTCTTTTTTATTTTTTCAAGTTTCAAATTGCTTATATTGTAAGATACAAATGCAATTCTTGCTGCATCTATGCCTGCTTGGATACTCGATTGATTGTAAGGATGTTCGGTAAACGTAAATAAATCATCAAATAAGTAGCTAAATAGATTTATGTTATAGGCTGATAACAATATAACCATTTGTTCGGCTCTTAACCTTTGTCGCAGAGTTAATGTTTTGAAAGTTTTTATAAAGGTCTGAACAGCTAATACCAACTCATTCAATGTCTTCTGAAATTGCTGATACATAAGAGTATTTTGCCCTTTTTCTATATTAAGTTGTAGTTCTAAATCATCTGATATTGGCTTCGTCTTGTCATATAAATCCTTTTTTGCCGAGAATGCTGATAATTTATTCACATAATCACCCGTTAATGCTTGACCCAATTCTGTTATGAGATTAGAACCTCTAATGAATGGTTCGCCTAAATGGTCGTATATCTTCATGTGTAGTACAAATTTATCTGCTAAAAAGCCTTGACTAACCTTGAAGTTTGATATAAACATGGGGTCGTTGTTTCTGAATGATTTAACATCATCTAATGGTGCGGTATAAATTATACTATTGTTAGTATTACCATATTCCGTATCATAATTATTTCCCGAATCTATATTTTGGCAGCGAACTTCAAAATAACCACGATATTTCCCACGTTCAGCTCCTAGTACTTCATCCACGAAATCTGGCAAATTCACAGCTTCAATATACATTCTCGCATCAGGAGATAATCTTGGTTTATTCATCTGTGATAAATCAAACTCAAACCGATATTCGCAACCTGGATTATTAAACTGCGTTATAACTGCGTCTCTAAAATTTAATGTAAGTTTCATTTTAATATATAAAAAGATAAAAAAAAATCTATTCAATAACCTCAATAGCTATTTTGTTTTCATCAAGTATCTTATCCAAATCAATCTTATTATTTTTACATTGTAGTATGTAGTTTTGGCAAATTGTATTCTTAACATGCTCGGGTATATCACCTATTTCATCTTTATACTTTACTTCAAGTAAATGTCTGAGTTTATCCGATATTTCTTGTAGTTCATGTTCTTCTAATACATATTTCATAATTGTCTTTATTATATTACAATATAAAAAAAATTAATCACAAACAATACCCCAATGCTTCAAATCCTTCTTAAATGTTGGAAGTGCGGTTGAACCCTTAAATAACTTATAAGGATGTATCACCGCCGCTTTCTTTTTATCAGAATTTTGAATGGGTGCATTTTTCAAACTGGCTGTTCGTTGATTTAATATAAGATTAGTTGTGGAGTGCATAGGCTTCACATTATCCATTGGGTTGTAATGCGTTACTTTTGTAGCGTTATTTTGGGCTTTGATGTAAGTGTCAATTATCTTCGGGTATATATCTTTTTGAATAAAAACCATTTCTTTCTTAATCTAAGCTAAGATTTTTATATTTCTACGAAAACATTTTGCCCGTTCTCTATCACAAGGAGACGGGTAGATAGGGTCATCACATTCATGGTTTTATCAGGAGTAGAAGCTCCTTTGAATCTAGTATCATTAACGACAGAATAAGAGCATGAGATAGGTAGTTGTTCAGATGATAGACCCGATAGGAGTTTTTTACCACCATTAGCAAGAGTAGTCATGCCTTCGGTCATTTCAAGCGATAGATACGCCATGAAATAGGTTTCTAACCATTTATTTACAGACATATCATCTTGATACATTAACTCCCGATTATATCCACGAGCACCAGGAACAGCTCGGATTAATTCAAGATAAGCATCAGTAGAATCAAGAGTATTCTGCGGCATCTTGACTGACCCAATTTGGAATTGTGAGTTATCGTGGATAGGATTGCCATAGTTGAAATATGCCGATGATTCTACTTTGGGGTCATAAGTACTTGGTAATGTTGAATCGGCTCTTAGTGTATTAGTGAAGAACGCCATTAATCCCTTGATATCACGAGAGTTTTCATTCCATCTGAGAGTTCCTTTATCAACTCCTCCGAGATGTTGGGAGCGGATCTCATAATGATTGAAGGCAATTTGGTATTTAGCACCACTTGATAAATTGGATGCGAGGGCTTCCGAGTATGATTGAGGTAGATTGTAACGAACCATACTCATTTTAAGATCAGTTAATTGATAGCTTACATTCGTATTTTTAAGAAGGGCGTTATCTATTTCTGTTTGAATAGCAACGGCATTCCCTAAGGAAGTTGGATGACTGCCAGGAAGAACTGGTGGTGTAGCTGAGGCATCTGCTTTTTTACCAAATCCAGCAATAATGGCTGCACCAGTAGCAGTAGGTGTTTTGAAGCAAGTAGCAGCAGAAGCAAAAGTGAAAGCAATAGTTACTTCACCAAGCATATTAGTATCTACAAAGTTAGAGCTTACTTCATCGCCACGATGTCCTAAAAGACCATACCAATGATTGATTACATATTTTTCTGCTTTTGGTTCATTGTAAGTCTTATTGTCATAGTTATAATTGGTATCCATACTTACAAATTGTCCGTGCTCACCTTTGATATATGATTGTGTAGCATCAGCATTTTGTAATACGCGTTTAGCGGATTGAGGTTGATCAAAATAATTGAGTAGATTGACAATATCATTGTATCTAGTTAAATGTTGGATAGTTTGTCCGTTGATTTTAATATCTACTTCTTCAATTAAACTGGCAATATCTTTGGGTGGCAATACACGTAGAGTTGGATATCCATCTGTTGTGGTATTTTGTACACCTGTTGGAGTAAAGCTAAAATGTAATGCGATATCTTCAAGGGATATTAAACTGGCATAGGGTAAAGTGAAAATAGCTTTACGTCCGGGGGTATAGATTGTTTGACCAGATGATGGAAGTACCTCAATAGTTGATTTAGTCATATTCTTGTATTGCTTCATAGCAAATAAAAGAGGTTCAAGTTGGCTGTTGGCGTCTTGAAAAGGCATTGTATATCAGATTTTTCTTCTAATATATAAGTAAGATAATAATTTTTTTTATAATGAAATTAACGAAGAAATATACTATATTTATAGATACTAAATTGGATACTTCTCAAAATCCAAGTAATTTTAATATAAGATTAAATAATTGGTTTGTAAGGAACAACATTAAAAATGACGATGGAGCGGACAACGAGTGGTTTTTGAGTGTTAAAACCTTTTCTATGTTCAATAGTTTTAGTAATATCACAACAGGGGTCAATGACAAGGTCGTATTATATGTAGCAAAAACTTTGTCAGTAGGAGGTTTGGATTTGAGTTACAATGCAGGGAACTATACTAAATATGAATTCACAATTCCTCCTGGAAATCCCAATGTAATCAATATTCAAGATTTTTTGAACACCGAATTAAATACTTTTGAACTCGAATGTGTGTATCAAGACTATGATAGTAAATATCTATTTCGCAACAAATTATTATCAACTGACAAAAAGAAAAGATATCTTTTATTTGAAAACACATATGACTTATTTGGTATGACGAAAAATAAATTATATAAATTAGACAACGAAGAAGTAGTAAAATTCAGAAGCGATCAAAACGTTAATTTGATGGCGGATAGATTGGTCAAAATGAGTTTAGGCAACAATAGTGATATCAGATTGAAGAACATGCATTTCTGTAATCATATGAATATCTATGATGAATGTAATCACTTTTTCCTCATGCCTGTTAATGTAGCGAGCTATGAATTGATGTATTATCAAAGAAGCACAGAAGACCTAATACCCATTGAGTTGCTGGGGAATAGTATCCGTAATATTGAGATACTCGCTCGTAATCAGGAAAATGACATAATTGAAGGGTTAAATAACTACATCATGGTATTAGAATTAATCCAAGTCAAAACTTGGAATTACGAAAAAATGATTTATAATGTTTTGTATCAGATTTATATGTGGATAGCGACATGGTTACAATGGCGTATTTAACTGTTCCATTCGTTTGATATGTTTAACGGTTTTGCGGTGTGCTGATATTACTTTTCTATTAAGTACGCACCCACATTCACAAGTGATTTTTTCTTTTTGATATTTCAAAATCTTATCACGATTCTCTTGATAATGTTGTTTGTTTCTCTCTAAAATCATATCACGATTATCTTGGTGGTATTGTTTAGAAGTTCTTGTAGGAATACATCTGTTCAAATTTGATTTATAATACTCCACCCAATATCTCTCCCGTGCTTCTGCTTCTCTTTTATCATTACACGGGTACTTTTCAACTTCAACCATAATCCAATTATCCCATCCTCCGTTCTCACGAATAAATTGGTATTTTGCATTGTTATATTCTTTACTTGATTCACAATTACAACTTGATTTATGTGTATTCTTTCTATGTCTGAAATTAGTAGTAGAACCAATATAAATATTTTCATTGTCAATATCATCTTTATGGACTAATTTATAAATACAAGTTTGACTATAATCAGTAGGAACTCTGGGCATATTGTTTTATTAA
>CERP01003875.1_pt1 | contig 11416 bp, 9 predicted proteins | sample 530801 | NCBI WGS metagenome assembly CERP01 (sample SAMEA2620991, study PRJEB7988) | marine metagenome | biome: marine biome (ENVO:00000447); feature: surface water layer (ENVO:00002042); material: "saline water (ENVO:00002010), including plankton (ENVO:xxxxxxxx)" | depth 5 m | reverse complement strand
CTCTTCAAAATAGCCTGATATGTCGTTTCCTAAACAGTCTACTTTTGTTATAGCGTAGTGCTCGTCACAATCTTCACACATACAAACAGGTATTTCTGAAGGAGTTTCGTCACAAGGTTGCGGGGTTATAGTTTGACTAACACTGTAACATAGTGACGCATTAGCTGGAGTATCACAATCACTGCAAAGATTTCCATTATACTCAGTAATATAAACATACTCGTAAGTATCTCCTGGTTCTACAAGCCAAACATTATTATAAATATTATTTGTTTGTACACTTACAAATCCGTCTGCATATAAATTTTCATTTGTAGGGATAAACTGTTGAGTAGTTGTATTATAGCAAGCAACATATATTGGCACGCTTACAGTGCCATTACATATATTGTTTTGAGCATTATCTATCTGTATCCAGTTGTTGTGGTCAAACTGCGACTGAGAAGTAAGCCCAGTAGAAAGATTGTACAACGCAGATGTAGCTGAATTAGAAGGTGTAAGAGATGAATAAAGACCGTCAGGAAGAGATTGTCCGCCTGTAACTTGAGCTCCAAAAACCTGCATTGCATTACTAATGTTAGTAAACCCTAAACTAGGATTACATGTTCCATTATTGTTAATGTAGCTTCCCTCTTGATTAAACGATGGAACCCAGTTACCTAAAAACCATTGATCAGTACCACAATACTTACACTCACAGTCAGTTATTGTAGCGTCTGGATTGTAATTATCAGCCGAACTATCCATACACCCTTCAATATCTCCACTTATTTCTGGGGCACAGTTATTTGCTAGTGCTGGTATAGGACCTGAAGTAGCTGTATTAAATGTTATTTGCGAGTTAATACTTGCAGTAAAATTAGTATCACAAGCGTACTCAAGAAGAGAACGCATTTCATCTATATTGATAAACTCCTCGTTACTGTCAGTAAAACTAGGGTACGCTGTAGAATTATTCTCTAACTCTGCTGAAATTTGAGCGTGCTGAAAAAATCTTTCATTTACTACATGTACTCTATATCTAAACATTCTTTCAGATGCGCCATCTTGAGCATCTCCAAAAGGAACAGCTATAGTACCTCTCATCATAGGGTTACCACTTTCTATAACATCGGTAAATGTACTAGAATATTTTTCTGCTCCCTGTCCTAATCCATAACCATAGTCATCACCGTTATTAGGACCTGTGTAAGGTGGAGAATTAGAAGACTTTTGATAAGCTGAAGGTTCTATAGTAACAAACAAAGGAACAAGCCCTGTACTTGTATATTCTTCTTTATGAGAAGAAAGAGCTACATTACCTAAAGTATCATCTAGCCGTAGCTGCAGATTTCCGCCAGTGCCAACAGACACTTGAACATCATCATAATCTTTATGTATTTGAAAAAGAGATTTACAATTAACCCAGGCATCAGATAAAGAATCATACTCATCTATACTTAAATACATTTTAGGCCAGCTCCATTCACTGTTTGCGTCAGGAGTACCATTTCCAACTCCTAATCCTGAATCTCTCTTTTCTGCAGAAAGAACTTGCCATTTTGGGTTTCCATTATTACTAGCACCTAAACCATACGCATTGTTATTTCCTTGGTAATTTGAAATATTAAATCCTAAAGTTCTATAATAACCACAACCATAAGGTGTTCCACTTCCGTCAAAAAACTGCATAGCAGAACCAGTACCCGAATTACCCGAAGCAACTTCTACTGCGGCTGGTAAACTAGTTTTATTTAAAATGTTTGAGTTTAAGTACGGAGCTGGTAAGCTTGCATTTTGAGTAGTTGAGTTTTGTATAGCATGTTTAAAATCATTGCTACTAACAGGACTATCATACGTATATATAGTAGTTCTAAGAGCTAGTCTATCTGCAAGACTATTATCAGTAACACTACCAGAAGAATTTTGTAAATACTTTTTATTACTTTCGCTAGTAAATTCTCCGCTATAATTTTCTCCTTCAAAAAGTCCCATATTATTCTTCTGTTGCTATGTCGTATAAAGCTACTACTAAAATTAAATCACTCATTAAATTATCTAAACAAGATACAGAAGAACCAACAGAAGCATTGCTAATCCATTGATTGGCTAAATTAACCATGTTACAAGGATTAGGAAGTAGTGTTACTCTACAATTTGTTTTCTTTAATGACATAATTAGCAGTCTTTACAGTTAGTAATTTTATTAACTAAAGCATCTCTTTCTTTGATAGCTTTCTTCATTATACTCTTAGTAAGCGTATTGCTTGCATACTCTAATGCTTTAGATAGTGCAAACGCTTTCAGAAATTTCTTTTTGTAATTTTCATCGCATTCAGAACAATCTGCTTGAGAAATAGTTACGGCAGCTTTTTTTAAACAGCAGTTACAAATAAGTTTACCGCAATAACTAACAGATTTAGTTAGCCCTGTAGTTCCTGATGCGTCTGTGTATGTAACCGTATACATAAACTTATACTCTCCTGTTGCTAAAGTTTCTGTAATATATTTAGATTGTGTTTCTCCTAAATAGTAATCTATATCGTTATCACTATCGTTTGTTATTGTAGTTGTGTTACCTGTTAACTCATTTGTAATGTCTAAAGTCATAGCTGTAACAGTTCCTTCTTCTAGTACTATTTTTTCAAAACTATAAACGCTGTTTAAGGATAATAAAAAACCCGAACAATCTTCTGAAACAGTAATATCTAAACCACCTGCTGTGTTACTAGATTTGCTAACATCACCTTCAGTTTGAAGGCTTCTAAAAGACTTACTAGATCCTAAGGAGGGAGTGTCTAAACTTATACAAGAACAGTTTGTTTTGTACCATAAAGTAGAAAAATAGTTTCCATCTTGAAAACCATCTATTGCATAACTTTGAGAGGGTGCAGTGCTAAATAAATTTTGTAACCCTAAATAAAAAGTTGAGTCACTTCCTTTTAACCCTGTTTGTAATGTTAAAGCTATGTTTTGTATATTGTCAGACGCTTGGTAAACACAACCGTCAATAGGGTCTCTAACTAACATATTGTCAGTAAAACTCATTCCTTCTTCCCAAGTAATAATAGACTCTACTTTATTGGTAGAGCATATTACACCGTACACACAAGTAGTTATTCCGTCTACAGTTTCAGAGCTAGCTAAAAAATATCCTTCTGGAGCTATATCACAATTACTATCTGATACTTCTGGGTTAAAATATGTTTGAGTTCCTGACATAAATTATATACATTTTTTGCAAGATGTGCAATCTAAATTAATTATTAATCTATCTAAAGCTGCTTCTATGTTTTTAACATCCTCGCATTCTTGCCCTAATTCTAATATTCTGTAAAGAGAATATATTTCTAAAAATTGCTGTATTTCATAGTCTTTACATATATCGCAATTTCTAATAAGTTTGTTTGCTAAATTTTGTATAACACAATAGTAGTTTTTAGCAGGAAAAGCTATAGACACTACAACATGTAATTCAGAACAATTTCCTTCACTTGATACTCCTCCAAACTCTGTTAAATATGTTCCAGAAGCAAGCTCATTAAACTCAACAATTCCATCTTCATTTGTTTGTTTTGTTTGCCCGCCCATTAAAACATCGTAACCAGAAACAGGTAACCCTGAACCTTGATCTACAACTGTTATTGTCCAACAATCTGTACCACCGCAAGTTGTAACTATTTCTTCTATAACTGTAGTCTGAGTCATGTATGCATCACCGCAAATACATTGACCTGTACAAGTATTGTAAATACAGTCAGCAGGCTGATTTGTAGAAGGATCTACAATATGATCACATGTAAATTGCTGTGTATCAAAGTAAGCACCAGTACCTGGAACTTCTTCAGATGAAAAAACAATGTTGTTAGCATATATATCAAGAACTGCTTGTTCTCCTAAAGAATTTAAGTCGTTAACACTTTCTATATACCCAGCATCCCCAGGAAAAAAGGGACCAACAATGTCGCATCCAAATCCGCACTGACCTCCATTGTTTCTTCCTTCTAGCACAATTACATTTTCTCCCGCAGATAAATCAACAGGAAAAACATGCCAATAATTAAAATTTTGTGTATTAGAAGTATTTCCAGCTGGATTTTGTACTAAAGCAGTACCGTTTAAAGAAAACCTAACCTGATTGTCTCCTGCTAAACCTACCCAATATTGACCTGATTGAGATATATCTAAACACCTACTAAAACCAATCCATTCATCTAGTGTATTTAAATTATTCCAAACACCTATAGTTTCTAATCTAGTGTTAAAAAAATTATTAGTTGTACTCCCGTTTACAGTAACATCTAAATTTGCACCTACATTAAAACTTGTATTGTTAGTATTTCCAGTAGCTACATAATTATAACCTCCTATTAGGTTAGGATTTATAGACTCATAAAAATTTGCTCCCGCCCAACCAAAAGCAGAATCTGCAGTACCCGCGGGAGAATCTGACGCAAATATAACTTGTTGATTAGTATTTAAATCTTGGGCTATAGCTTCCCCTGATAAAGGAACAAGAACTTCAGATTCACTAGTAGTTTCTTGCACTTCACTAATATAACCACAATCTGAAGAATTAGGTATCTCGTTTACAGATACTATTCCAATAGGTACAGGTATACTTATGATAGCTTCAGCCATTTTCTTTTCTATTTTTTTTCAGATAAAGAGAAGGAAGATCTCTCCTCCTCCTCTAATCCGTATACTAGGTTAATATAATATTATCCTAAGTTTCTAAATGGTGCTTGGAATACTGAGTTTAACTTATCAAAGATAGCGTTAATCTCACCAATAGCCGTAGAACCAGTAATAGCTAATGTAACTCGTTTAGGACGAGGCATATTAGAATCAGTAGCAGCGCTTGCGCTAGTATCTACATAATCAATGTGGAACAATGAGTACGAAGTGCTATTAGTAGCAAAGTAATCTGTTCCTGAAACAGCTTGATTAGTAATTGTAGTTCCTAGGTAAGGACCAAATTTAGATTCATATCTACGTGCCCAAAGTGATTGTTGGTTAACTAAGTAACCTAACCCTTCAGGTTGTACAGCTTCTGTAGTTGTAGTAACAGTTGCATTACAATCTAAACCACAAGATAAACCAATAAAACCATCAACAACGTAAGGTTTTGTAAAATCAGTTGATCCAGGAGTAGAGTGAACTACAATACCATCAGCATCAGCTCCATCAGCAAATTGAACCTCTAAAGACCAAGTTGAATCAGCATAAGCTTCACCAGTTGCTTTAGGTAGTACTTGTAAGTCTGAACCACCGCCAGCAAAAGTTACTGTAGGTAAATGCCAAGGTCTATCTAAAGTAATATTTGTACCATCAATAGCTTCTACTCTAAAGTAAGTTGCATTACCAGCAGCAACTGTACCAGCAGCGCCAGTATCAATTACACCAACAAAGTCACCAGCTACAGTTGCAGTAGATGCTCCGTAATGTACATTAGTTGTACAAGCAATAACATTAGAACCTTTAGTAAAAGTCCAAGCATTAGTGTTATCATAGTCAGTCACAGTTAAAACAGTAGTACTGTTTCTTACTAGAGCAGCCATAATAGTTTCAGCTTTTGCGTTAGTTGAGTTCATAGCAGATTCTGCATCAGCATTAAGTTGCTCTGCAAGACCCATTGCTACATCCCATACAGCTCCGTCAGGACATCCACATGAAGCAGCGCAACATCTAGTTACGTAAGAATATGTTTTAACCATATCTTGGTAACCATAAGTTTGAGCAATCACAGGAGATTCATAACGAACCTTAAGACAGTACTCACTTTCACAATCAACATTGCTTAAAGCAGAAATAGTAACTACTTTACCTACAGCGTCTACTGCAGCTTGCTCTGTCATCATTGTAATATTATTAGGCATGATAAGATCAGACTTAGTGTGAGATCCATCAGCATTCTGTACACCGAAGTAAACACCTTGCCCCATAAGTACAGTAGTAATACTACCACTTGCTGTGACTTGGTTATCTTCTGCACTGTAAAGAGCTACCTCACCAGCAACGCCAGCTCCGAATACCTCATCGTCACTTGCAGCTGAATCAGCTGTGTTAACGATAACAGTCAAATTTTTCTTTTCCATTTTATTTTAGTTTAAGAAAATTAATTATTCATTTATTTGAGTCTTCATCATCTTTGTCTGGACATTAGGGTTATCCATATCTCCAGACGCCAACATAACAGCAATATCTACTATCTCATGGTGAGTATGCTGTGCTAGCTCGCTATTAGCGTCAGCATTAACTGCAGTACCATCAGGTAATTGATAATTTCCCCCGACTCCACTAGGGAACTGTATTCTTTGCGGGTGTTTTATATAGTCTAAAACAAAGTTACTTATTAGAAACGTTCCATCTGTAAAGCCTACAAGATCGCTACCACCAGGAGTATTTGTAAACACTATTGGTGTTTCTGCCCACTCAAAAGAGGGAGAATAAAAAGGATCTGTAAGAATGTTGTTTAAATCATCGTGTTGAGACTGTATACAACTAAGGTATCTTTCAGAACAAGATCCCTTAGTTGAAACAGCTTTACTTCTGATTAAAAACATATAGTCTCCAGGAAGAGAACATCCATAAGCTTGAGTCATACCTAAGTCAGGAAAAGCCTCTGCGATTGCAGGGATTACTGCTTGGGTAACTAAAGCTCTTAAGTCGTCAATTCGTTTTTGACTAGTTTCAAACCCACTTTTAGTATTATTAGTAGTGCCATAACGCTGCTTAACAAAGATCTCTTGTGCCTCATTAAGATACCAATCAATTTCAGGTATCAGGAGGTTTGGATAATTCCCACTAGCGACTTTGTTGAGTTTAACTTTAAACTCATAATGCATGTCTTGGACTGTCATCTAATTTACTTTTTAGAAGCAGTCTTTTTAACAGACTTAACTTCTTTTTTATCTTCAACTACTTCCTCTATTTCAAGTACTTCTTTTACTTTACGAGCGATGCTACCAGGCATTCTAACTTCAAGATCTGTCTTAAGTTTAATAAGAAGTTCTTGTTGTTTAGGATCAAGTAAATGTTCTACTGTATTATCATAGTCAAAACCAACCTGTTGATCGTTATAAAGATACGCTGTACCTTTACGTCTCAAGATTCCTGTTTTTTCTAAATCAAATACCATAGATCTTACTTTAATCTCTGCTGGTTTCATAGAAGCGACTCTAATAAATTCTTTAGTATCGTTTTCAACAATTTCATATAATTTAGCATATACAAAGTTATCTGAATTATTATCCACTGAACGACCAAATATTTTTAAAATATCTATCTTTCTTTGTGGAGATAAATCACTAAAGACAGCAACTGCTTGAGCTTTTACTTGTACAGCAGCAGCTTGTTTTTCAACTTCAACAGTTTCATCATATATAACATACTTAGCGTAAGGCCAGTCTCCTCTATCTAATTCTTTCTGCGAGTTAGCGCAAAATTTACTAGCTTTAAGGACTTTTAACTGAAGCTCATGCATAGGCACGTTCATATCAAAAATCATTGTTTTGTCTTCTAGTTTAACTTTAAAAGTATGCCAAAATTCATTACTAGGAATGTTAGTCAGGTCTTGACCTAATGACGAAGCTAATCTAGCCTCGTCATCAGTGTCCAGTCCTGTTGCTAATTTTCCTGTTTTTGAATCATGAAGTACTTGTATAACGTCAGCGGTTCCTTCAAATTTAGATCTACCGATATTATGAAGACCGTGCCATCGTTCCCGAACAATTGGTTTTACGTATACTAAGTTTCTACTCATCTTTCAAAAATATAATTAATACTAGTTTTCTTGAAGAATTAATTCTCCACAACGAGTTACGTCATCAATTTGAATACCGCACTGATCGTGAACGATCATTGTGTACGCATCTTTAGCGTTACTCATTAAACCACCTTTGTTTGCACCGTAAGGAGTTTGTAAACCAGATACATAACCTAGTTTATAACCATTCTTTTTATGTACATACTTGATGTTTGACATTCCGTTTTCACCACCGAAATCAAGGAAAGTAAATCTCATAGACTCTAAAGGTACTTGAAGACCCGAGTGTTGTTTGAAATTAATTTCACGATCATCGTAAATTGGGTTATGACGTAATGTTAATGTGATTCCATTAGGACCACGATATTTTACAAATTGTCCACCGAACTCTAAGTTTTGACCTTCACCACTGATAAATTTAGAATCAGTTGTTAAGAATGGAGAAGAAGCGTTCATCATTGCTTGATGGAAAGCTAACATACCATACTCACCTGTGTAAGCTACAATGTTACGGTTAGACATATCAACACGACCAAAGAAAATATCTAATAAGTATTCACGAATTAAATTCTCTGTTAATGTTGAATAGAAATGTACGTGAGAATCTTTTAACAATTCTTGTACACCTGGGCCTGTACGAGCAGCACGTCCGTTTGCTCCTGGCACTGTGTTAGAAGATTTGTTGTACCAAAGACCTCTTTCTTTTTCTTTATAGAATTGAATCCAGTATTCAGCTTCAGCATACTTTAACCATTTGTAGTCTTTGTATACTTTACCTTCTGCATCCATTAAAGCTGTTACTAAAGCTTGGTTAGCTGCATCACCAGTTACAGAATATTCTTTTCTATACGTAGATAGATTAGAACGTAACTTCATTGGTTTAGCATAAGTAGTAGAACCACTTTGATCGCCACCTTCTTCATATACAGAGAATAACTTGCTCCACTGTACACCAACTTTTGTATAATCTGGATCTAAGAATGAATCCTGATCGTCATTCATTAAACGTAGATAATAAATGTAACCATCACCGTCAGCTACTGCTTCACGTTGAACTCTACATAAATAATCTTTGTCTGGAGTAATTACATCACCAGGTTTAAACCAGTCTTCATCCAATTTGATTTTGAACTCAACACCGTACTTACCTGGAGTGCTACCAGACTCTATATCTTCAATTGCTACTAGAGGTCTTGAAGATGATCCCATCAATTCCCATTCCCAATCGAATGATTCAATTTCTTGCTCTTTCCCCATTCCTTTAGTCATTGCTGTTAAAGGATTGTCTGCTAATCTTGAAGCAGTAAACACTCGTGTTAAAACTTTATCAAATTTATGAGGTTCTGCCATAAAAGCAGCACCTAAGTGATTTACTTCAGTAAAATTAGCGTGCATTGGGCGAGTCATAGTTACTAAAGAACTTTTTGCTCTTGCCATTTTTTAATAGTTTTAAATTAATTAATTAAATATTCCACACGTCACCTGAAGGGCTTACCCTTCTAGGTTTTTTGTTACTACCAAAAGATCCTGCAGTATCGGTTTTTGTTTTACGATTCTGTAGTTTCTCTTTCAGATTAGAACTGTATTTACTAACTGTTTTAGACTTAACCTTAGTTAAATCAAAATCAGTCATTCTTAAATAAGCTCTCAAAATAAAATCATCCACTTGATTAGATGCTTTCATTTCGTCTGCTTGGAACTGAGTAACATAGTCATCGCCAACTTTAACAGTAGGTATTGTCATATATTCTATCAGTTCCTTTTTTTGCTTCCTAGAAACAGGAAACCCATTGATGTCACTAGAATCTTGTATAGTGGTGTTAATATTTTCTACAACCTCTTTACGTTTAGATTCTTGTTGTGCTACTGCCTCTTCTTGTTTCTTCGCTAAGTCAGCTTTGCGGTTAGCTTGGTAGTCCGCTAGTCGTTGCTGTGCTTTTGAAGCATGTTTTCCGAGAACATCATTGTTTTCATAAAGCTCTAGATTTTCTTGAATCTCTTCTGGTGTATCACCTCTGAGCTTCATGTACTCACTAAGAACATAAACTTGTGCATTCTTAGCTTGCATATCTAATCTAGAAACATCTATATCATTATATACTTCTTTAAAATCTGATACTTTTCCGCCATTCATAATATGCGCTAGTAAGGCTTTACCGTCTTCAGGTAATCCTTTTTGAAACATATCTATTTCTTCTTGGACTCTAGATTTAACCGTTCCTTCAAACGCTTCAATAAGTCCCTCTTCAGTAGGCTCAAAATCTTCATTTACGTCTAGTATTTCTTTTTCAGATAACATTTTAGCAAAGATGCCAAACTCATTATCCTCTTGCTCTTCTTCTTCTGTAGAATCTTCTTCAGCAGCAGGAGTCTCCTCTATAACTGAGTCTAAGTCTGGAAGAGTTTCTTCTTCTTTAGTTTCCTCTTTAGCCTCTACTACTTCTTCTTCATTAAGATCTGGTAGTTCGGCTTTTACCTCTTCTTTAGTTTCTTCTATTTTAAGTTCCTCTGTACTATCTAAACTAAGAGGGTCACCTAAATTAGGATCTAAATTAAAAGACTGATCAAAACTAGGCTCATCTATATCCCATAGAGAGTCCATTTGATTAGTCTGCGGTTGTTCGTTTAAAGTCTCTAAGACTGGATCGTTCTGTTCTGCCATAATTGATGTGTTACAAATATACTTAAATTATTTCATGCATCATAACAAAATTTGTTATAAAGATGAAGTTATAGGCCAATACTATAGCCAAACTACAAATTTAATATAAATTTATTTAATATTCAAGCTTTTTCTTAGTTCCTTAATTCTATTATCCACTTCTTCTACACAATGCTCACTAAATGATTTCTTACTCAATATAGTTTTAATCTTTTCCAACTCCTCAATCACCCTTTCTAATTCCTCTGCTTTCATATCTTTTGTTTTAGTTCGTTAATTGAAAGTCTCCTGGAATTATTGATGGGGCTATACCTCTCTTTACAGCATCTAGCGAAGATTTAGATATAGAAGTAGGTTTAGAGTCAGGTGTAGAATATTCTATAGGATTGTAATAGTAATCTTCTATCTTGCTTATATACTCTTTTAAAAGTTCAGGACTTGTAGGGCCCCTCCAACTTTCTAACATATTATATACATCTCCATCGTTTCTTCTATTTACCATATCGGTAAGCATTTTTGTTGCAACGTTTTTATAACCACTTTTATCTGTAAACGTTCCTGATCCACCATAATCAAATACAGGATTATAGTCTGGTATATTTCCTTTTTCATTACCATGCTTAGAAAACTCTAGTCCTTGAGCTCTCAACGATTGAAGAGTTTTTATATCTTCTGGATTCATTCCTGCTTTTTTAGCGTGATACGGATCTAAGTATGTTTTAAGAAGACCGCTACCTATCTGAACAGGTCCATAAGCTGTAGACCCTCCTGGAGGAGATGTTTGTGTTCTAATCCAAGGACTGTATAATCCATCGTCAAACATTTGGCCTAAGTAATTATTATGCTCAGACATCATTATAGCTTCATATAGTTTATTATAATCTAAATCTTTAGCTGACGGTAATTTCTTTTTTACATTATCTCCGTCTTGGTAACTATTATCTTCTCCCGCTATTTTATTTGCACCGACAGCAGCCCCCGAAATACTCCAAGCTTTTGGTAATATT
>CERP01026880.1_pt1 | contig 11417 bp, 19 predicted proteins | sample 530801 | NCBI WGS metagenome assembly CERP01 (sample SAMEA2620991, study PRJEB7988) | marine metagenome | biome: marine biome (ENVO:00000447); feature: surface water layer (ENVO:00002042); material: "saline water (ENVO:00002010), including plankton (ENVO:xxxxxxxx)" | depth 5 m | reverse complement strand
ACTGAGGCGGAGGGCTGAATACCCGTATCGGGAGTTGTTGTCCCTCTTTGCAAGCCCCATTGAGCAGCAGGATTATCACCCGCTCTAATTGTAATAAACTTAGTTTCAAATGCATCATCACCTGCAATCATAACTTCTCCCGAAGTTTGCTCACTATATATAGTACCGTTAACCGTTAGCTTTTGGTCTGCACTTGTCGTTCCTATACCAACATTTTTTGTAGGATTTAGTAGTATATCTTTAGTAACAGTTGAGTTTGAAGTAGCTATTGTAAGGGTATTATAAGATGTTATATAAGAATCTTCAATACCATCAAGTTTTATATCGAATCTAGTAGTGTTTTGGTTTTTTAGTTGAATACGGCATTGTCCTGATTCTCCTTTTTTCATATTTAAAACAGAATTAGTGCCACTTACTAATCCTGTCCCAATAGTTAAGCCATTCAAAACATCATAAACTAAAGAGTCATCACCATTTATTTCATTACTTGTTGATGAACCATAAGCCACTTGGTCTTCACTTATACTTCCGCCTATTCCACCGCCACCACCGCTTGCGTTTATTGTAACATTACCTGTTCCTCCGGCAGGAGAAATAGTAACACCTGTTCCCGCTGTAATTTGAGTAACCCCTGAAGAAAATTTATTATCTACATATAGTTTACTAGTGGCATCCGTATTAGCTGAAATAGTATCTATACCCTGTATTCTTCCTGTGCCACCTAAAACTATGTCACCGCCTGAAACTGTTAAGTCTCCTGATGTAACTAATCCATCTAAAAATGTAACTGCCATTGTGTATTAAATTTTTTTTTAAAAACCCACTACACCTTAAGACATAGTGGGTATATTTATATTAGGCTTTTATTGCTTTAATCAATACCGTCACATCACCTGTTGCAATCGCTGAAGCTGTTGATATAGTTACAACATCATCAGACGTTCTTACTACAGTAGCGTAAACAGTCTCAAATGAGCTTGAATCAAAAAGCTGAACAATTACTAGCTTTGTATCTAAATTGTGAGTTACAGTATGACTAAGCAGAGTTCCATTACCAATAGTTGTACTATACTCGGTTGCATCACCAATACAAGTCTCAACCGCAGTACAGAAATCTGTAATCTGTGTTGATGGAATTGCAATAGCTTGAGCACTTCTTGATGTTACCCTACCCTTAGCATCTGTTGTGATACTTAAAGACTGACTAGCTGAACCAACACTTCCTGATGTTCCTACGTTTGCTAGTGATACAGCACCTGCTGCAGTTATACTTGTTCCGCCTGCTGTAGGGAAAGAAGCAATACCCGCAACACTAGTTGTTGCAACGTCAATGTTATTCTGAACAGTTGTCCAATCAGCTAAAGCTGTTGGTGCGTCTACCTCTGCAATAATCACATCACCTATTCTTACTTGTTCCGTAAAGAACAGACCATCTTGAGTTACTGTATATGTCCAACCCTTCTTAATGTTATTTGGACTTGGGTTACTATCTAAATTAGGTGTGTTAGTTGATGCGTTATATCCACCTTGATATACTAATCCACCAACTATATTGTCATCTACATACTTCTTAGTAGCTGCGTCTTGGTCATTTGTTGGGTCAACAACGTTTATTATTTTGTTTGTGTCAATATCAAAGTTAGCAGTTGGTGCTGCAAGCTCCGTTACACTAATATCCTCTCCTAAAATTATACTTGATGTATTCCCTGCGGTTACCATTGCTAGATACTCAGTAGCACCATCGAAAGTTGTTGCAATTGGTAAATCATCAAGGTCAAGCTCTACATCTAAAACAAGTCCACTTGCACTTGTAGTGATACCTGTACCTCCTTGAATATCTACTAAATCATTGTGAGTTACAGAAGTTGTTGTTCCTGTGTCGCCTGTTAGTCTCCAACTACGCATAAAGGTACTAGAACCCGGTGCTCCACTACCCGCTGAGGTAATTCTACCCTGTGCATCAACGGTAATACTAGCTAGAGTATAACTACCTGCTACTACTGCCGTGTTATCTAAGTTCATTGTCACAGTAGATACAGTACCAACTGTAGCTATTACACTACTAAGTCCTGTTCCACCTTCGATATCAACAGTATCACCTGTTAAAATAGTATTTGAAGTACCTGAATCAGCAGCGGCTGTCCAACTTGCGTATCCTGCTGCAATTGTTGCCCAAGTATTATCACCCCTTAAATAAGTGGTTGAACTTGGTGTTCCTGTTGCACTAAGGTCATAAGTTAAGTCACCTGTTGATGTAACGTCTGCACTTGAACTACTAATGAATGTTCCATTACCCGCTCCAACAGATGTTACTGTACCTGTGTTATCTGTTGCTGTAGTGCTAATAGTTACCTCAGTACCTGATACCGAAGTCCCGATAAGACCTGCACCTGTAAATGTCTGTGTTCCAACACCTGTAATTGCTGTTCCTGTTCCCGAATCTGCCGCAAGCGTAAGGCTTGTTACTCCTGAACTGTCTACATAACCTTGGTCTTTAACCCAAGCTGTAGATGCCGCCTTAGTTGAGTCGTCTCCTATACTAGCCGTTCCTACTACAGGAATCGTGGTGAAGGTTTTTGCACCTCCAATAGTCTGTGTGCCTGTTGTTCTTATTACCGTACTATCAACAGCAACCGAATTTGAGTTTACCTGTATACCTGAACCTTGACCTACCGTTAATGTTTGAATGTGTGCTCCCGATGTAGTATCTACCGATGTACCACTCAATCCGTTTCCGGCTGTAATATTAACTCGTGTAATATCACCTGTTCCGTCTAATGAAACCCAAGAACCCGAACCTGTTGTCCCTGCGTAATACTTTAACGTATCACTTGTTGTGTTGTAAATAATTTGTCCCTCAAATCCCGTTGGGTCTGATGCGACTTGTTGCAAAGAGGCGTTCAGTAACTGATTCTCCTCTAAGTTAATGTTGTCTAAATACCTAATTGCCATAACTTGTTTTTATTTATTAATAATTATTATTCTTAATTGAAAAACGCCTGTCCCGAAAACGGAGCACTAAACGTTATTGTTACTTGGTTTAAACTGTCGTATTCTATATCGCCATAAACAGCAGTTCCTGCCGTGTCTACAATACTTACCGAACAATACTTGTTTAAATTATGTGACACAACCCAAGTGTTACTTGATGATGCCTGTGTAAACACAAAGTTTTTATCTCCTGTGGTCGATGAATAATCATATCTTAATAGAGATATAAAGTAATCCTGACCATCTGTTATCTTTCCTGAACCTGATATAAACGTTAAACCTATGTCATAAAAATTAGACTCTAACGCATTCTGTGTTGAACTGTTCCATAAATAGATTGCCCAATTAGTAGGGTTGGCTGCATTAGTCACAAGAACAGTTGACCCTATTAAAGGTGCTGTATAAAACTCGTGAACATCCTTTCCTACAACTCCTGTTATTGGCAAAGCAAAAGTGCTTAACATCCAAGATGATATAGCCGAAAAATTTACGTTGTCTCCAATAGGGGTAGGGAACGATATTGTACCCATCTCCCTGTCTTCAGCGACTAATTTATTTTGATATGTGTAACGTAAAGCCTGAGACTCTATGATTCCGGTCTTGTTTAAAAACCGAGCTACTGCATTTAGTGAAAAGTTTTTTGTGGCATTAGAAACTAAACTATTAGCCGATGTTCCAATCCATTTATCACCTCCTACTAAATCTGAATCTAAAGCGTATGTACTAATTCTTGCCATTTAGTTCTTTTATAAAGCACAAAGATACATAAAATATGCCACTACTTTTTATCAACATAGGTGGTCATAATCTTCTCTCCTGTCCTTCCAACTACATATCCACCAATACCTATTTTTAATAAATCCCAAAACTCAATTTCAAGTTCAGGTATAGGTAAGTTAAACAATGGGCCTATAAACTTTACATATATAACTATAAAACCAAACGCCAACATAAGAAGTGGTCTCCAACTTCTTTGCATCCAATTACCCTTAGCCTCCGCTATAATAATATCGGTTTGCATTTTTTGAAGCTCTAACTCTTTTTCTTTTAGAACCTGAATTATTTTATTCTTAGCATTAATCCGCTCTTCCTCAGAAGTAAATAAATTGTCTATTACTTTACCAATGTCTCCTATTACATTTGAACCAAAAAATTCTAGTATTTTTTTCATTTTAAATATATGAGTTAAATATTGTTATTGTAGTACCCTGCTCTTGCATATCCTCTAAGGCTAAATGAAACCTTTTAAGTGCATCTCCGCTTGATAGGGTGTCATAGTATCCATCGTTATTTATTTCACCTAAATACGTTCCGGGTGCGATGCATCCGTTTATTTGATTCCACATATTTGCAGCGTGAATTTTACACTCTGAACGGTTGGGTACATCTTTCAGTTCCCATACCATACCAAATTTTGGTGAGCTTTCCCACACTAAAGGATAAGTTCCTGTAGGAACGTTAGATACATTTTGTTCGTTATTCCTATCACCCCTTTCAATACAAGGACTAATGTAAATAGGCTGACGAAACTCGTCTAAAACAATCAAAGAGCCTGTAGACTGATTATCGTCCATCCAAACCCTCTGTAAAATTACTTTTTTAATCTTTGTTTGTTTCATTTTTTTTGTCTCGCCTTTCCTTGTCTAGCAAGTACCAACGTTGTAATGTGTATCCGATAGACGCACTTAGTAAAATTATTTTTAATACTGTGTCTATATGTGCAAAAGACATAGCTAGACTTATTCCATTTATTGCATATAGCTTTATATCGGACATATTCATTATTCGTTTGTGTAAGGAAAAGCTCTGTTAAGCTTGTCTTTTCTTTTATTACAACCACAAGGTTTTCCTGTGACCTTTGATACTGTATCAACTATTTTTTTTATACCTGTTGCTTTAGTGATTTTATAAACTGTATCACCCAATCCTTTTGATTTCATTTTATTTGTTTTTATTGCAGTCGCAGTTCTCAACACCACAACAATTATTATATTTTTTAAACATCAACCAATATAACATTGAGTTCCACCTTCCCTTAAGGTAAGAAATAAATATTTTAAATTTATTTTTTTTAGGTTTTGGTACAGGTTTTGACTTTAATTGTTTTTTCATAGCACTATCTTTTTTTTCCGTTAGCAAAATTTCTTTTTGTTCTTGAACCTACAGCAGCCGGCATTTTCATCTTACCTCTAGTTGGTGGGTTGTATGGTATTCCTTTAGCTTTGCTCATATTACTTTCTAGATTTAGCTCCGGAACATTTCCATCGCTTACGTGATAAATTGTTTGGGGTGTTAGGGTCATTTCTTTTTTTAGCAGATAGCCTTTTCTTAATACCTAAACTTCTAGCACAGTAGCTGTCACCCTTAGAAGTACCCGGTCTTACCCTAGGCCCACCACCTTTAGCTTTACCTGCCTGACCGTAGCTTACTTTTTTACCGCTCTTGGTAATTTTTACTTTTGCCTTTCCCTTCCTTGGTGTTGCCATTACTAAGTGTATCTTTTGGTTACTTTTGCTGCATTAGTATTTGAAACAAACTGTTTCTTTCCTCCTGATGCTTTCTTTTTTCTAGCCGTTTTAGCTAGTTGTCTTTTACTTAATGACCTAGCCTTAGCCAACGGAAGACACCTGTCCGGGTTTTTCTTATTCTTACTAGTACCGCATTCTCCTTTTATAGAGCCGTCAGTTCCAATACGAACCCATTTTTTATCACGCCATTTTTTAAGTTCACCCATTTCTATTTTTTATTTTTACCCTTACCGTAGTTAGGGTCTTTACAATACTTACTAGCAGCCATATTAGCATACGCAGATGGGTACTTATCAAAAGTTCTCTTTGCCCAAGCAATTCCTGAAGGACAAATCTTATTTCCTTTGGTTCTACCTTTCTTTGCCATTATTTTTTACCGCACCTAGCGTATACACTATTAGCTATCTGCTTATTAGATGGTAGTCCAAACTTTTCAGGTTTCCCTCCCATTGATTTACTTGCGTTTGTAAAATAAGGTTTCATCTTCTCCATAATTATTTTGTTTTTTTAGGTTTATAAGTTCTACTTCTTTTTATTTTTGTCGTTTTACCAAGTCCTTTTAATCCAACTATACCTGTTGCTCTTTTGTTTTTCTCTCTTTTTTTAACAGCACTTGGAGCCCATCTCACAGAGTCTGATTTTGTAAAAGTACTAAGGTCAGCTACCTTTTCTGTTTTATCTGACATAATTTTATATCTTTGTTGCAAAGTTAATGAATTTAATTAAATAATATTTCAATGCGATTACCACCAAACGATTACCTAAAATATTGGCGTGTAATAAGGTACTTCATAAAAGCGAAGTATAAAATAAATACAGGAGAACTTGATGTACTACTTTTTCTTTATTCCGAGAAGTATTTTAGTAAGGATAAATTCAATGAGTTTGATGAACTTATATCTTGGGATGTCAACAGATTTAATAAACTTTTAAGAGATGGGTGGATTGTAGTCTTCCGAAAAAGACAAGGCAAGAAGAAAGCATTATACGAAGTGTCGTATAAAGGAAGACGTATGCTTGGTTCTATGTACAAGAAGTTAAGCGGGGAGGAGATACCTGAGTCCCCCTCCGTTAACCCTATGTTTTTAAAGAACGTATCATACACCGACAAGGTGTACCGTAATATGATAATAGAGATGAATAAGTTTATAAGACAACAACGACATCCTTCTCCATAATTATCGTACACATCTTCTCTTCTATAAGCATAGTGTAACCCGCACGAGAGTCATAGAAAATACTATCTCCCTTGCTTATTACAGAAACATCACTACCTACCTCAAGTATAAATCCTTTTTTGTATCTTAGCAGGTTAGCTTCCTCTGCACCCAAGATTAATCCTGACTCAGTTTTTATTGATTCCTTAATCTCATCGATTAGTATATATTTTCCTATTGGTCTCATAATTTTATTTTACTTATTTATATTTCAGATGGGTGAAACCATTTTGCTTTTACTAGCTCTCTATCTACAGCGTGACCCGCCTGTATGTTAATATACTTACCATTACCTCCAAATGGTACAGTCATACTTATCCTAAAGCATAACAGGTCACCTTGCTTCCAAGTGCAATGTTGGTGTCCGTAATTTCTACGTGTTCTAAAGTCAAAGCCATTAAGGTTGCCACCATCGTTTCTTATTATTTTTAAGTCTTCTCTAGGAGCATCGGGGTATTTAAAGGATGCTATGTAGTCCCAACATCCGTTTCTAATTACGTTCCATTGGTATGCATATAAAACCTTACGCCACCTAGGTAGTGCATAGAACCTTTCATAGTCTGCCTCCCAAACACCTTTTGAGTTTCTCTTCTTTACAAACTCATACACACCATAGGTAGAGTTTAAATAATTTTTCTCGGTAGTCCCGAATGCTATTTCTGATGTATCTGAAAACCTCCAATACCAAGGCCTTTTTGTATCAAACCTTGAGGCCCAATTTTTTCTTCTATTAGGAAAAACAATAAATGGGTATATAAATATACCCGACAATAAAACCATTCCTAATAATTTAAGTTGTCTTAGTGTAAACAAAATATATCTCATTGTCTTTTTTTAAGGGTGCTCTGTGTTACTCCGCAACGACCAAGTTAAAAAAGCTAACAGTTACACCCCTTTGTTAGTTTAATAATTTTACCGCCAATAACAATAACGTAGGCAGGAAAGTAAACAACGCATCAGTAAAGCTTGGGTAGCTGTACCTAAACTTAGCGTCTATAATCTCTTTTGCTATTGATATGAATACCATAAATCCTACTGCCTCCATTGTTGTCCCCCATATCACTAATGGTGTTGCAATTATACTTCCATAAAAAAAGTGAAGTAGTTTGTCGGTTGGTATTAATGCCATTTCTAACAGTATTCTTTTAATTAATTTCTTCATAATTATATATATATATGTTTATATTCCTGATATATTAATACGTCTGTTACATCACAATTGTCATTGTGACAGGTACAGTTACTTACCATACCATCCCCTTCTAAACCCTCACCATCTAAGCTGTGGTCTCCACCCCATATAAGCTCCTGCGAGCAACTCGGACAGTTATACATTAGTTTGTTTCATATGTTCGTGCCTGTGTTATAATAGCATTGGTTGACAGTATACTAACCGCAACAGACACAGCGTTCTGTAGTGCTGACTTGGTTACCTTTAACGGGTCAATGACCCCCATCTTATACATATCACCCCACTCACCGGTTTTGACATTCATTCCGTAGTTTTGCTCACAGAAGTCTAGGTCTTCCAATATTTCCTTGTTTATATCAATACCTGCGTTTTTGTATATCTGAATTAAGGGAGACTTGAGTGCAGCTTTTAACATTTTTTGTGCTATACTTGCTTCATCAAGGTCATACTGTCTAGATAAGTAATATAGTGCCACTCCACCTCCGGGTAGTATACCCTCCTCAAGAGCAGAACGCACCGCACACACAGCATCATCGACCCTATCGTATAACTCCTTGTGCTCTAGGTCAGTCTTTCCCCCAACGAATATTCTTCCAACACCCCCTGTAAGAGAAGCAATCCTTGAAAGAATAAACTCCTTGTCACTCTTCTTGTCTGTGTTAGTATGCTGCTCACGAAGTTGGGCAACCCTCTCAGCAACCTCATCAGATATTTCCATAGAATCCTTTAGAATAATAGTAGAGGTGTTGTCAACCACAACCTTTGCCGCAAAACCTAGGTCACTAAACTCAATAAGGCTGAGGTCATCACCCGTCTTCTCAGAGTAGTAGGTAGCACCTACAGCAATTGCAATGTCCTGCATTAGCTCGTGCTGCTTGTACCCAAAGTTAGGTGGTGGTATCGTACATACCTTTATATCTCTCTTCATCTTATTGGCTGCCAACGTGTTAACAACATTTGTCGAGCACGGTGCAATAATAAGCAGCTTCTTATTGTCTGTTAGAATTGGTTTTAGTATGTTCTCAATTTGAAGTATATTACTTATCTCTGCATCCGACACAAGTATGTGAACGTCATCGAATATACATTCATCCTTTTTTTGGTCTGTTATGAATATGTTTGACGAGAACCCTCTCTCAATCTTTAATCCATTAGTGGTCTCAAAGTGTGTCTCTGATGTTTGGGAACGGTCAACAGTCACGATGCCATTCTTGCCAACGCCCTTATACACCTTTGATATTATCCCACCAATGTGCGTGTCGTTGTTTGATGAAATAGTTGCCACGTCACGTAGTCTCCCTTTTGTAACAGCCCTTGACATCTTCTCTAGTTGTGACACAATGTCTTTAGTATTCTGAACAAGTTCTCTTAGCACCTCAGTCTTGTTGGATTTAATGTCTAGTAACATCTCACCCTCCAATACCAACTGCTCTGTTAGTACTATAGCCGTGGTTGTACCATCACCCGCTGAGGTAGCAGTCCTGTCAGCAGCCTCCTTCATCATCCTTACCGCAAGGTTCTCAACAGGGTCTAGCAGGTCAACCGACTTTGCCACAGTAACCCCATCCTTGGTTACAGTTATTCCGTGTATGTGGTTTGGTGACTCAATAAGAACCGTCTGCCCGGAAGGGCCTAACGTGGACTTTACTGCGTTTGATATTGCCTCAATGCCGTTTATAAGTTTATTCCTGCCTTTATTTCCGAAGTGTAAATTTTTCGGAGAGTATCCTATTTCATTCATATTAATTAGATTTTGAGCAAATATAAGAACTTTTTACATAACAAACCAAAAGTTTTATATAAATAACCAATAGTTATAACTATTAGTGAATAAATAATATAACATATCAAACAACAAAACTCTATCCTCCCTAGGGGGGGGGTAGTATTATATATATATATATATTTTATTTTAATAGAGAATCAGTTTAAAATTAACATTATCGACATCTACTTAATAATCAAATAGTTACAAAACAATAAACAGCATTAATCAGCATTAAAACAACATAGTTCTTTAATTATAGGTATAAAAAAAGAGAGGGTAATCACTCCCTCTCTTAAAATCAACTAAAATAAAATCAACTACATACTAAAATCTATAAAAACCTTTACGTCCCTCGGCTAACTCCATACCGTCAGCAATCATATTTACCTTCTCTTTATTTTGAACAGACTTCCTTAACATAGCAGCCTGAGCAATACCTGTAATCCCACTTGGTCTATCGTTAATAAGGCGACCGTCTTTGACAGTCAACCCTCCCATACTTTTAAATTTCATAATACAAATGTTTAGAGTACAAATATACAAAAAAAATTATTAGGTGTATATAGTGTTTGGGCTCCCTACCGTTATACGTGTGCACCCCTAAAAAAGAAAGTGATTTTTTTTTCGGGTTCAATTATTTTTTTGAGATTTTTTTCTCGGTTTTTTTGGCGTTTTTTAAACAGGCATCCGTAGGTATTGATGACTAGCTAACGCCCGCCACTACAGGGGTTGAGCATTGTTCTTCTCAGCTCCTTCCTTCCTTATTCCTTCTAGCTCAAGCTTATTAGTCCTGTATACGTAAAGAAAAGAGAATCTTCTTACACTAAGAGATATCTCTTAACCTCAGCCCATACATTTAATGCACCAAACAAACCTTGGTGAACACAGGGCTGATAGCTTACACCAAAAATATATTAAAAATAATTCCAATAAACACCAATAAATAACAATAAAAGAACTATATTGCAATCTGTAAGAACGCACGTTCATTGACATATTGAGATTATTACCGAGCTAAGATGCTGATTATCAACAAGATAACGCCTGTTATCTAAAGCATTACTTTAACTGTTTACTGAGATTCTTACAATCTCTTCCTCGTAAACTGCTCATTCTTAAGGTTTTAATCTCATACATCACAGTATATGTGAATCCTAGGAGAATAGATTTCCTACATTGATGCCATCTCAATAACCACGAGTTTAACTGTCGAGGACAGGGCGAAAAGGTAAAGTCTAGGGCTGTAGTATACGACAAAAATTATCTTGTGCCATTAAGGGCTTACCTATTCGTTAGGCAAAGGAGCGAAACCTTTCAAGATAACTAACTAGAGTAAAGTCCTTCTCAATAAACACAGGCATTATTTATTATGCGTTACACAAAACAAATGTTCAACAACGAATTTAGCAAAGAAGAAATCAGCCATATGACTCCTAATTCAATCAAGGCGTTTATCGAGCTAAAGAAATTAGGATGTCCAATAGGCATTTGGTATCAGAACAATCCAAGATACCAAGATTACAGAGGTTTCTTTTGGCTAAAAGCAGAAGAAGAAGAGGCTGAAGAGTGGCTAGATTATTACCATAGTGAAATGTATTGGGGTAGCGATAAGCTACAGAAAACACTTCAGAAACACGGACTATATTTTGAGTGGCAAAACTCGGCAGTAGGCTGTGTTTACGAAGTATAGTAAACTGAATAGATGAATGGTTTATGGCGGG
>CERP01009888.1_pt1 | contig 11454 bp, 12 predicted proteins | sample 530801 | NCBI WGS metagenome assembly CERP01 (sample SAMEA2620991, study PRJEB7988) | marine metagenome | biome: marine biome (ENVO:00000447); feature: surface water layer (ENVO:00002042); material: "saline water (ENVO:00002010), including plankton (ENVO:xxxxxxxx)" | depth 5 m | reverse complement strand
ATGCAATTCCTTATGTCGCTGGCGATATGGATAACAAATATATTCCTATCAGCAACGGCATTACAGGCATCATTCGTTTATTCAACTTCGGTGGTGCTGCTACAGCCAACACTCGTGATGGCAACCTATTTGATCTACAGTATCAATTCAGACAGAATGATCTGTACAATCTGATGGGCGCTGATATGATTTACTATTCAATGGTACAGTCACATCTACAAACGCTTGAAGAACTATTGATCAGCGATAGACAGATTCGTTGGAATAGAAAAACAGACAGACTTTACATAGACACTGATTGGGACAAGACATTCAATCCAGGTGACTATGTAATTGCAGAAGCATATGCGATTCTTGATCCAGAAGAATACTCAGAAGTTTACAACGACATGTTTCTAAAGAAATACGCTACTGCTCTTATCAAAAGACAGTGGGGCGAGAACATGAAGAAGTTCGGTGGAATTCAAATGCCAGGAGGTGTTACTCTCAATGGCGACAAGATTTACGAAGAAGCTATCACCGAAATCAATGCGATAGAAGATGAAATGCAATTGAAATACTCTTTGCCGCCTTCATTCTATGTAGGTTAAACTATGCCTACTAACTTCTATTTTCAAAGTGGACTGACAAGTGGGACAACCAATGAGCAGCGTCTAGTAGAAGACCTTATCATTGAGAGTCTGAAGATTTACGGTCAGGACATTTACTATCTCCCTAGAACGAGAATAGCTACAGACGATATCTTTGACGAAGATACTCTGTCGCAGTTTAATGCTGCCTATCCGTTAGAGATGTACATACAGAATGTAGATGGCTTTGAAGGTCAAGGCGATCTGTTTACTAAGTTTGGTATTGAAATCAGAGATCAAGCGTCTTTTGTTTTATCTAAACGCAGATGGGAACAATTAGTTGAAACATCTGGCGGCACATTTGCACTAGACGCTAGACCGGCAGAGGGAGACTTATTGTTCTTCCCGCTCACAGGTTCTTTGTTTGAAATCAAACTGGTTGAGTTTCAAAATCCTTTCTATCAGTTGAGCAAGATCAATACGTTCATAATGCAATGCGAATTGTTTGAATACTCATCTGAAGTTTTTGATACTGGTCTCAAAGAAGTTGATGATATTTACGAGACTCAAAGCATTGATATGTTCCTATTCCAATTCTTGTTGGAAGACGATTCGTTGTTACTACAAGAAGGCGGCGAGTCTCTAATACTTGAAGACTACGCAGAAACTAAATCAACTGCTAATACGGACAATACAAACTTCATCACAGAAAATGAAGCACAGGACATTATTGATTTCTCTGAAATTAATCCGTTTGGGGAAATAGTCTAATGTTTAAAAATGTACAATTCTATCATGAACATATCAGAAAAGCTATCATTGCTTTTGGTATGATATTCAACAATATTCGAATTGCTAGAGAAACGACTGACGGCGACATCGCACAAGTAATGCGAGTGCCTCTTGCATATTCTACAAAACAGAAGTTCTTGTCTCGTATTGCATTGATTCCTGATGCAGAATCTCGTGGTGAAGTAGCGATTGTTCTGCCTCGTATGGGCTTTGAGATACAACAACTCTCGTATGACCCTAGTCGTAAAATTTCTCCGATACAAAGAAACAAAGCAGTCGGCGAGGGTGATGACGCAAACACTGTTAGAACTTCGTATGTTGCGACACCTTACAACATGTCACTTTCTTTGTATGTATTTGCAAAGAATCAAGAAGACGGTCTAAGAATTGTAGAACAAATACTACCATTCTTCAATCCAGATTTTAACATAACTGTAAATGAATTACCTTCACTCGGCATAAAAAGAGACATCAAAATCACTCTAGACAATATTGATTATGATGATTCTTATGAGGGTGATCTTGCAGATAGACAAAGCATTATCTGGACGCTGAATTTCACAATGCGTTTGAATTTCTATGGCCCTGTAGACAATCAAAAAGTCATAAAAGAAACTATTGCTAGACTATATGATAAAGAAGACTTGCTAAATATTAAGGTGAAGTCTACGAGCACGATCGGCAAAGACGGTGTTATTGATAAAACTTTAACGCCTGCAGATGAATATGAATATATAACTACTATACTTGAAAGCTTTGGTGATGGCCTTGAATAATCCATTTGATAGTTTAGACAAAACATTTGACACTAAGGACAAAACAAAAGCCCTTACGTCAAATTTAAAATCTGTCAGGGAAGATAATAACTTGCCTACGCCTCCTGCTGACACAGCAAAAGACCTTGAAGATGATTTTCAAGAAGCAAGAGACATACTGAAAAGAACTGCTGACTATAGCGAAGAAGCCATCAAAGGCATGCTTCACATTGCAAAGAATTCAGATCAGCCAAGAGCATACGAAGTCGCTGGTCAGTTGATCAAAGCATTACAAGATAACGCTAATGCTATGATGGATGTGCAAGAGAAAGCTAAAAAAGTGAAAGGTGAAGAGATCAAAGCAAACAATGCTGCGGTTACAAATAATAATCTATTTGTTGGAAGTACTAAAGACCTGCTCAGAGCCTTGAAGGACGAACAGGTTATAGAGCATGAATGAAGAGACTAGTTATCACGGTAATCCTAATCTAAAATCAATTGGTCACAAGCACGAGTTCACAGAAGAACAGATAAAAGAATATCTAAAGTGCCAAGATGATCCGATTTATTTCATAGAAAACTATTGTCATATTGTTACATTGGACAACGGTCTACAGTTGTTCAAGCTTTACGAGTGTCAGAAGAAAAAAGTTGACATCATTATGAATAATCGTAAGGTTATTCTGATGGAAGGCAGACAGCAAGGCAAGACTGTAACTGCTGCTGCATGTATTCTTCACTACACAATCTTCAATGCGGATAAGACTGTTGCTATTATGGCAAACAAAACTGCCTCTGCTAGAGAAGTATTGTTGCGTTATCAGACAATGTACGAGAACTTGCCCATATGGATGCAACAAGGCGTCAAGACATGGAACAAAGGTGATGTTGACCTAGAGAACAATTGTCGTGTATTTACAGCAGCGACAACAACATCTGGTATTCGTGGTAAGTCTGTAAACTGGCTGTACATTGACGAAGCGGCAATCATTCCAAACAATGTAGCAGAAGAATTCTTTGCTTCTGTATATCCTACAATTTCTGCGGGTGAGACTACAAAGATTCTTCTCACATCTACTCCACTGGGTTATAATCATTTCTGGAAATTCTGGAATGAGGCAGAAAAGGATGCGAATGGATTTACACATCACTTCATTCCGTATACAGATATTCCAGGAAGAGATGAGAAGTGGGCAGAAGAACAACTCAAGCTACTAGGTGAGCTGAAGTTCACACAAGAAGTTTTATGTGAGTTCTTAGGTTCATCAAACACACTTATCAATGCAAGAACAATTGGTGCATTGAGTTCTAAAGAACCTTTGTATGACAACGATGGAACGGGCGTAGACATATACGAAGACCCACAAGATAATCATTTTTATTGTATCACAGTAGACACAGCACGAGGTATTGGTGGTGATTACTCTGCGTTTGTAGTTACAGACATCACTGACATGCCGTATAAAGTTGTTGCAAAGTATAGAAACAATAAAATTGCGCCGATGTTGTATCCAAACATCATAGCAAAAGTAGGACAAGACTATAATAATGCGTTTGTTCTCATTGAAAATAATGATATAGGCGGACAAGTAGTAGAGATATTACACGAAGAAATAGAATACGATAATATTTTTAGTACAGTAACAGAAAAAGCAAGACAATATGTGTCACCTGGATTCGGTAAAGCAACGAGACTTGGTGTCAATACTTCTAAACAAGTTAAGAGACAAGGATGTTTCAACTTTAAATCATTGATGGAAGAAAAAAAGTTATTAGTATTTGATGCAGACATAATAAGTGAAATCTCTACATTTGTTGAGAAGTCGAACACCTATCAAGCAGATGAAGGGTATAACGATGATTGTGTTATGTGCATGGTTCTCTTTGGTTGGTTATCTACAATGCCTTTTTTCAAGGAACTAGTAGATGTCAACACAAGAGAAGGTTTGTATAATCAGCAAATGAAAGATATAACAAAAACTTTAACTCCCTTCGTTATGAAAAAAAGCAACGATGAACCTAAAGGATGGGTAGCAGGTGGTGACTATTGGCTAGTTGATGACGAGTACAGTAAACGATTAAAAGATTCTAATTTCAAATATTAGAAATTTATAAATAATCAGAGAATAACAATAAATAAGTTGTCTGATTTTTAACGAGGAGAATAAATATGGCTTTTCAGCTATCACCTGGAGTCCAGGTAACAGAGAAAGACCTCACTTCAGTAGTTCCTGCCGTTGGCGCCTCGATAGGCGGTACAGCAGGAATATTTGCATGGGGCCCAAGTGAAGAAATAACCACAGTTAGTTCAGAAAATGAATTAGTTGCAACTTTTGGCAAACCGCCAAAAACAGATAATAGAAGTTGGTTTGCTGCTGCTTCATTTCTAGCTTACACTGATACATTGAAAGTAGTACGAGCAATTAATTCTGCCTCTTTGAACGCTACTTCTGGCGTTGGTGCGGTAGCAGGAACTGGCGAATTAATTAAAAATAATACTGACTACGAAAACAATCATTCCAGCGGTGCCGCCGACGGCTCAGATGGTATGTTCGCTGCCAAGTGGGCAGGCGCTCGTGGAAACAGCTTGAAAGTTTCTTTTGCAGATTCAAGTGATTATGCTGCTTGGACATATAAGGGAGAATTTGACTATGCTCCTTCGGTGACTGCTTTTGGAGCTGATCAAGGCGCAACTGTTGATGAAATGCATATCATCGTAATTGATGAAGACGGAGAGTTTACTGGTACTGCAGGTACTGTTCTTGAAAAGTTTGCTGGTGTTTCAAAAGCATCTAACGCTATAGATTCAGTTGGTCGTTCAAACTACTACAAAAATGTTCTTAACAATAGATCACGATATATTTGGTGGACATCTCATCCGGCTGCAACTAATAACTGGGGGTCAGTTGGTGCTGGCACTACTTTTGATAGCAGTCATGTTGCTGCCGAATCTACCACTTCTTTAACAGGTGGACTCGACGGAACTATCGCTGATGCTGATAAGCAAACTGCTTTCTTGCTTTTCTCAAATGACGAAGAAGTAGATGTTAATTTGGTATTCACTGGCGATGCCTCTGCAACCGTTAGTGAATATGTTGTTGACTTTGTTGCTGAGGTTCGTAAAGACTTAATGGTATTCATTTCACCCGTAGCAGAATCAGTTATTGAAAATGCGAACCCTGCGAATGCTATCAAAACCGAAATAGATACATTTACTACTAGAAGCTCTTACGCAGTATTTGATTCTGGTTGGAAGTATATGTATAACCGTTACTACGATGAATATCTATATGTTCCTTGTAATGGCGACACGGCAGGCCTTTGTGCAAACACTGATACTGTTGCTGATCCTTGGTTCTCTCCTGCAGGATTCAATAGAGGCACGATTAAGAATATTGTTAGACTTGCATATTCACCAAAGAAATCGGATCGTGATACTCTTTATCAAGCAGGTGTCAATCCAATCGTAGGTTTCCCAGGCAACGGTATCGTATTGTTTGGCGACAAGACTATGCTTGCTAAGCCAAGTGCATTTGACCGCATAAATGTTCGTAGATTGTTTATTGTGATGGAAAAAGCAATTGCTACTGCTGCTAAGTTCCAAATGTTTGAATTTAACGATGCATTTACACGAGCACAGTTTAAGAACTTAGTTGAACCATTCTTGCGTGATGTTCAAGGTAGAAGAGGACTGTATGATTTCCGTGTAATTTGTGACGGGTCAAATAATACTACGCAGGTAGTTGATACTAATAACTTTGTCGCAGATATTTTCGTTCAACCGGCGAAATCAATCAACTTCATTCAACTTAACTTCGTTGCTACCAGAACTGGTATTTCGTTCGAAGAAGTTGGCGCCTAGGTCTTATAAATAAAAGGAAACAGGAGAATTAAATGAACATTACAGAGTTTAAAGCTCGACTAGGCGCCGGAGGAGCAAGACCCAATCAGTTTAGGGTCTTGCTAGGATTCCCAAGTTACGTTGCAGGTGTCGATCCTTCTTACAGCTTGCTTGTCTCTGGTGCAGCAGTTCCAGCATCAACAGTTAACCCTGCGATCATTCAGTACAGAGGTCGTGAGGTTAAGTTAGCAGGTGAAAGAATCTTTGATCCATGGACAGTTACTATTGTAAACGACAGTAAGCAATCATTACGTCAACCTTTTGAGCAGTGGATGGAAGGCATGAATGCTACTGCTGAAAACACTGGCTTCTTGACGCCTTCTGATTATCAAGCAGATGTTACTGTTCAGCACTTAGACAGAAATGACGACGTATTACCAGGCGGTACTTACATCTTGCGTAATGCTTTCCCAATTCAAATGTCTGAGATTGCACTACAGTACGCACAGAACGATATTATTGAAGAATTTACAGTGACATTCCAGTATCAGAACTACGACAACTTTTAGTCGTAGTTGATGTTTAAGGATAAAATTTTAGTATGAATATATTTGGTTTTAACATAACTCGGGAAGGGCCGCCTAAGACTGAAAAGTCTTTCGTGGCTCCTAACGATGAGGGTGGCGTAGAGTCCATACGGGCAGGTGGGTATTACGGTACTTACCTTGACCTCGAAGGCATTGCGAATAATGAAGCAGAATTAATCAAGCGTTACAGAGATATCTCTTTAATGGCTGATGTTGATACTGCTATTCAAGATATTATAGATGATGCCATTGCTAATCTTGATGACGAAGACCCTGTAACACTTGTCACAGATAAGTTAAATGTTTCCGAATCTGTTAAAAAACAAATTCAAGATGAGTTTGAAAACATAGTAGAACTGTTAGACTTTAAAAACAGATCGCACGACTATTTTAGACGTTGGTATGTTGACGGTCGTTTATTTTTTCATAAAGTTATTGACACTGAAAACCCTAGAAAGGGTATCAGAGATATCAGATACATTGACCCTCGTAAAATTACAAAGGTCAAAGAAGTAAAGAAAGAAAAGAACGCTCAAGGCGTACAGTTTATTAAAGACGTTGAAGAGTTTTATCTCTTTAATGATAAAGGTCTTACTTCAAAGCCAGGGCAATATAAAGCTCCAGGCAATGATAGTGCCTTAAAGATTACGAAAGATGCTATTACTTATTGTCCTTCTGGTCTAGTAGATCAAGACAAGAACACAGCACTTTCATATTTGCACAAAGCCATTCGCCCTGCAAATCAACTTAGAATGATGGAGAATGCCGTAGTTATCTATAGAATTACGAGGGCTCCTGAACGAAGAATATTTTATGTTGATGTTGGTAACTTACCAACTAATAAAGCAGAACAATACTTGAAAGATATCATGGACCGCTATCGTAATAAGCTAGTGTACGATGCGAGCACGGGCGAAGTTCGTGATGATAAGAAGTTTATGTCAATGCTTGAAGACTTCTGGTTGCCACGAAGAGAAGGCAGTCAAGGTACAAACATTGATACTTTGCCTGCAGGGCAGAATCTAGGACAGATTGAAGACGTAGAATACTTTCAGAAGAAATTGTATCAGTCTTTGAATGTTCCTGTATCAAGACTAGAACAGCAAGCGGGTCTTAACTTCGGTCGATCTGCTGAAATAAATAGAGATGAGTTGAAGTTCACTAAGTTTGTTGCACGACTTAGAAGAAAGTTTGGAGCGATGTTTGATGACTTGCTCAAGACACAACTTGTTTTAAAGAATATTATTACAGAAGAAGATTGGATAAGCATTAAAGATGATTTGTTGTATAAGTTTGCACAAGATGCCTACTATACTGAATCAAAGAACCAAGAAATTTTACGAAGTAGAGTTGAGGTTCTCAATGGTATGTCTAGCTATATTGGCACATTGTTCAGTAAAGCTTACGTTCAACAAAATGTTTTAATGTTGAGCGATGAAGAGATAGAACAAATTGAAATGGACTTGAAGCTTGAGCAACCTTTTGTGACACAAGAACAACAATTCCAAATGAATACACAGCCTCAACAACCTGAAGCTGAAAGTGAAGAACCACAACAAGATACTGGAGAGGAATAATGGACAGACAAGAAGCTATTAGAGATATGATGGACAGCATTCAACAGGGTAAGGCTGCGGACGTTCAAACTAAATTCAATGCGATTATGCAAGATAGAGCAAGTGCTGCGGTAGATGATTATAAGCAAGAGCTTTCAAAAAGCGTATTTAAGAATCCAGATTTACAAGCAATGGGACTAGCTGATGGCGAAGATCACATCACAGAAGTAGATCCTGCTGCTGGACCAGAAGACTACGAGGATAATTCCGATGAAGACATTTAAACAGTTTAGACAATTACAAGAAGCTAAAAAGTGTAGCGACTGTGGTTGCGATCCGATGAATCCTAAAGAAGGATGCGACTGCGATCACAAAGATATGAGCGAAGCATCTATGGACGGCGTTGCTGCTGGCTCACTTGAAGGCGACAAGCACATGTGTGCGACTAAAATCTTCAAAGAAGGTTTCGGTGAGGGCGTTCCGATTAAAGGCGATCACGCTGCTCCAGACGAGTTTGGTAATATTTCTTGGTACACTACTATGTTCGATCACGGCATTGAGACAGTAGAAGTACAAGAAGAAGGCGTCAAGATTCTCGCTCAAGAAGCACACATGAATCATAAGAAGAAAGCATAAAAATAACGGAGAAGATAAATGGCAGCAGTAACTACTGTTCTAAAGCTTACACAAGTTCAGGGTGTTGTAAAAGTACACGGCGAGAACAGCGACTCTGCCACTATCGCTTTAGCAACTACTTTAAAAAAGAACACCGAAACACAGTCATCACCTGAAGTAAATATTAAAAGAATTTACTGGTCTTGTGATAAAAATGCAGACATTACTATCACAAGAAACAGTGTAATACTATATCACTTTCATGATGCAGGCGAGCTTGATTTTAATGGCTTTTCTGACATTCAAGAAAATGGATCTGATATGGTAATAAATTTTAATAATGGTTATGGTACCATTATTATTGATGTTGCCAAAGTAGCTGGCTACGGTTCACAGCAGCATCAAGGTGCTGACGGAGACTTAGGATAATGAAACTAATTAAAGAAGTAACAGAAGAGATCAAATATATCTCTGAGTTAAACGAAGAGACTGGTAAGAAGTCACACTTTATCGAAGGTGTGTTTCTACAGTCTAACCTTAAAAACAGAAACGGCAGAATGTATCCTAAAGAAGTGATGCAGAAAGAAGTCGCTAGATACACTGCTGAGTCTATTGATAAGAAAAGAGCATACGGTGAGCTAGGCCATCCTGATGGCCCCACCGTGAATCTTGACCGTGTATCTCACATGATTGTCGGTCTTAAAGAAGACAACGACAACTACATTGGTAGAGCAAAGATTCTTGATACACCTATGGGTCGTATTGTTAAAGAACTTATTGACGAGGGTGCCAGCTTAGGCGTTAGCTCTCGTGGATTGGGTTCACTCAAAGAAAGAAACGGTGTCAATGAAGTACAAGAAGACTTTATGTTAGCTACTGCTGCTGATATTGTTGCCGATCCTTCTGCGCCAGATGCTTATGTTCAAGGCATCATGGAGAACAAAGAGTGGACATATGTGAACGGCATCTTTCAAGAAAAAGAATTAGAAGAGTCAAAGACTAAGATCAGAGCAGCAAGCACTAAAGAACTTGAGGCTGTGAAGTTAGAAGTCTTTGAAAACTTTTTATCCAAGTTGTCTAAAATTTAAATTTTATAAATATATATTAGCAAAAAGCAATACAACCGAATAGGAGAATTAACATGGGTGTAGAATCCAAAATCCGAGAGCTTATGGAGGGTGCAGCAAATCGCCCTAAAGATAAGAAAGAAGGTGATGCTTCTAGTCCTGCTCAAGGAAGTTCAAACGCAAATCCTGAAATGCAAGACCTTAGTGGTACTGGCAATGCAGAAGGCGGCTTGACTTCAGAAGTAGGCAAAGCAGCATCTGGCAAAGGTAAGAAAGACGGCACTCTTCCTAAGGGAGCAGGCGCTAAAGAAGCGCCGGCGAACATGACGAACGATAAGCCATCTGAAACTGATGTAATGAAAAAAGCATCAGCAGGTAATGTTGCTAAAGAAGAAGTCGAAGCGGAAGAAGAAGTTATCGCAGAAGACGAAGAAGTGACTGATGAAGTTATCGCAGAAGATGCGGAAGAGATTGCTGAAGAAGAAGTTTCTGTTGAAGAAGCTGCCTTGTTTGAAGCTGATCTTAACGCACTATTTGCTGACGAAGAGCATCTCACTGAAGATTTTAAAGTAAGAGCGGCGGAAGTATTCGAAGCTGTTGTTACATCACGAGTTAGTGCTGAAATTGAGAGCATTGAAAACGAACTAACTGAAGCAGCAAACGATGAGTTTGAGCTACAGCTAGAGCAAATGACAGGAAACATTGATAAGTACCTTACATACGTAACTGAAAACTGGATGCAAGAGAATCAAATTGCAATCGAGAGCGGTGTTCGCACAGAAGTTACTGAGTCATTTATCAAAGGACTACAGCAAGTATTCTCAGAGCATTACATTGAAGTACCTGAAGAAAAGTACGATGTAATGACTGAGATGCAGAATCAAATCGATAGCCTCACTGCTTCACTAGACGAAGAGATTCAGTCTAAGATGGCAGTACAAGAAGAAGCTATTGCGTTGAAGAAGCAGGCTGTATTTGCCAAGCTTTCAGAAGACCTAGCGTCAACTGAAGCAGAAAAGTTTGCAACATTAGTCGAAGACATTACTTATACGGGTATGGATTCATATGAGCAAAAACTTCAAGTCGTTAAAGAGAACTACTTCCCTTCTGAGAAGGTAGTTGCTGAGGCTGTACTTGAGGACACATTTGAAGCTAACGATGAAGTAACTAATACAGTTATGTCTAAGTACGCTCAAGCAATTTCAAAATCAACCAAGTTCTAAATATTAATTTTTATAAATAGTACTGATATTATAAAAACAACTGAAAATCAAGGAGACTTAAATGTATCTTTCAGAGCAAATTGAGAGCAAGTGGGCACCAGTCCTCGAGCATACAGACCTGCAGCCTATCGCAGATCCGTATAAAAAGGCTGTAACTGCTGTAGTTCTCGAAAACCAAGAAAAAGCCCTCGCAGAAGAAAAGGGTATTATGGAAGCAACACACGCTAACGCAACTGGCGCTTCTGTTGATAACTACGATCCAATTCTCATTAGCCTTGTTAGACGAGCATTGCCTAACTTGATGGCTTATGATGTTGCTGGTGTTCAGCCAATGACTGGTCCTACTGGTTTGATCTTCGCTATGAAGTCACACTACACTAGCCAGACTGGTACTGAAGCACTCTTCAACGAAGCAGACACTGACTTCGCTGGTGGCGGTACTCACGCAG
>CERP01084554.1_pt1 | contig 11467 bp, 12 predicted proteins | sample 530801 | NCBI WGS metagenome assembly CERP01 (sample SAMEA2620991, study PRJEB7988) | marine metagenome | biome: marine biome (ENVO:00000447); feature: surface water layer (ENVO:00002042); material: "saline water (ENVO:00002010), including plankton (ENVO:xxxxxxxx)" | depth 5 m | reverse complement strand
AATTATCCCTACACGCCTGATATAATAACTCCTGGCGTTGCAGGTAATGCTTCTGGCGAGCTGTTTTACTGGCTTTGTAGTAAAGATCCAATGCACCCTAGTTACCCAGCGGCGGTTTATTCACGAACAGGAAAAAGTAAACAAGGCTGTCCTCGTTGTGGTGGAAGATATGCGACGCATGATAATAATTTAAAATCAAAGCACCCTGTATTTGCTAAAATGTTTGATGAGGCAGAAAATTATTCAGACACTGGTGAGCTGCTTGTCGCCTCAATGATTACACCTAGTTCTGGTATAAAGTATGATTGGCTATGTCCGAAAGGGCATCTCATTACGTCAAAATCTCCAGATGAGATTTTGAAAAATAAAGAATATTTGGGGTGTAAAACGTGCCGCCAGCTCGCCATCGCTTCTGGTACTCACAAATTTGCACACCAAAAATTTGATAAACAAGAAATTATCAAACTTTTTGAGAGTGGCCACACCTATGAAGAAATAGCTAAAAAAGAAGGCTGCTCTATAAGAAACGTAGGCAACATAATCATAGATTATAAAAAAAATAATAATATGAAAATCCAAAGCAAAGTGACTGACCCCATTTTTTGTAAGGAATTAAATCGACATTTTCTTTCCCATGCTATTGCCAAAGAAGAACTCATTCAGTTGGGGTATCCTATTGGCAATATACCGAGTGTCCTTAGAGGGGATTGTAAAACAACCGGAGGGTTAAGTTTCAGCTATTCAGATTTGGATAAGAATCAAATTGAAAATCAAGACCCCTCAGATTTTATTGAAGTCCCCGTCCAAAAGTTATCAAACAGTAAGCAAGAAGTTTATTGCGTTGAACTAGAACAGAAGTTTCCTTCTAAAAGCGCTGCAATTAAAGCTATGAAAGAAGCTGGCTACCCACCCTTCATACAAAGAACATTAAATAAAGCGATAACAACGGGTGGTCTCGCTGGTGGATTTCATTGGATGTTGGTTGGAGAGTAAAGATTTTGATCACAGCGTTGTGTGCGATAGAATTAGATACTAATTGCTCAACAGCAGATCGATAACAGACCCCTGTCATACCTATCATATGTGTCATATTTGGACACAAAATATGATAGATATGACAAGTATGATAGCTACTGCGCCATGAGCCTACCTTCTTTTTTGACGACTAGACCCACCTCAATGAGCCGATCTATTGCTTTTGCGACTTGGCCCTGATCCTTACCGATCGTGTCCACGATATGCTTTTGCATGCAGCGCGGGCTTTCCCTAATCAGTTCAAGCACGAGTTTCTGCGTTGCGCCGAGCTGAGCCTCACGAACGTCATCGCCAATATCAAAGCCATGACCATTCCAGCTTAAATACTTTTCGCACTGCTCGACGTCTTTGCCGGTCACATACAGCTTGCAGTCTTTGGTGCCAGTCTGTTGCTCCATAACAAGGATCGTTTCCGCTGTGCCGGTTATTCCAATGCTGCCTATGACCTTCTCAAGCGGCGCGCTGGACACGTCGGAGGTCTTTTTACAGTGATGCACAACGACAATCGCTATTCCGAGCTTATGTGCGAGTTTGCGCAGGCCGTCATATTCTTCGACGGTCTGGTCGTAATTTTTATTATTGGCGCTGGGCATCAGAATGCTTTGCACCGTATCGATCACAATGCACTGTGCCTTTGTTCCCTTGGCGACCAGTTCAATGTGGGAAAGAGCCGCTGCGCCGCGCGGCAGCTTTTCTTCCGTCGACATCACTGCATGGTACGTGAGGTGCTGAACGTAACCGCTGAATACGGCTAGAACACGATCTTTCAGGCGCCGCTCATTATCTTCGGCAGCGAGGTAATGAACGGGAATGCCATCAGCGTCTATGTGCTTTGCCAAGTTCAATACAAACCAAGATTTACCAACCTTGGGCAGCGCTGCCAAAAGCGTAAGGCCTACAGCTGGTATCAGGCCATCATAGAGAAAGCGCAAAGGCTCAAAATGCATATCGAACAGCGCGCTCGCCGGTTTGATGCCGAACTTTTCCAAATAAGCTTGTTCCGGCGGCTTTTTATTGGCTAGGTCCGCCTCAGCAAGCGAGATGAACGTTTCAATCGTATTGCCCTCAATCTCTAGCCAGTCTGAAAAGTCGCCTTTGTCTTTGAGGCCGTCTAGGTAAGATGTGAGCATAAAAGCTTCGATGCCATCTTTGTTGAAACCATGAAGCAGCTTTGTTGCATGCTCAAACCCTGCGCTGTCATTGTCAGGTACAACACAGACCACGCGTTCCTTAACAAATTGATTGAGCGCGGGCTTCCAGTTCCCAGCTCCGCCAGCGTTACAAGTTGCCAGCAGGCCAAGTGAAACTGCACTATCAACATCTTTTTCACCCTCGAAGATGAAAAGTATCCCGTCAGACGTGTCTGCCGCCAACTCGTCCAGTTGATAGGGTATATCCCGCAGTCCCTTAACTTTTGGCCTCCATTGCCCCTCATTCCAACCCATCTGCCGCCAAGAGCCATCCATAAATTTGATGCTCTTCTTGATAGGTGTGCCGCTTTCATCGCGATAAATGTGTGCGCGCTCAATTGGTTTTGTTTTTTGTGGCGGTCCAGAAGGCGCAATCAGTCCATTTTCCTTCAGCCACTGCGCTGCAGATGCTCTGTCTTTGGCTTTGCCATGATGGACGATAAAGTCCAGCATCCCGCCGCCTGTCTGATGTTCAAAATCATACCAGCTATTTTGAGCAAGGCTGACGCTTAGTGAGCCTTTTTTGCCAAACCTAAGTTCGTGTGTTGACTTGAAGCTTGGCTCCAAATTGAGCAATCCGATAATCTGCTCCATCGTGCAATCTATTGTCATATTTCTGCCTCTTACTTGAAGCGGATGACCTGTTCAGGTATATTAATGCAGTAATTCCTACGTTACGCATCAGCATTGCCCACGGTCACCGCGCCGTGGGTTTTCTATTTCTTGTGATACTCGGAGATGAACTCGGGGAAGGCTTCCACCGCCTCTAAACCGCTGCTAGGGAGCGCTTTTAAGCTCCCACAGGCTCGGAGTAGCCCATCTCGACTGGTGTGATAGCTTACGCCTCGCCATGGCCCTCCATGGGAGGATTCCTTTTGCTGTACGATCCATTGCATTCCATCTTTGCAGACTATCACGCGCCAGCGTGTCGTAAGCTGTGCGACTACGCCTTTATAGCCATCATCGCGTTCGCGGTGTGAAGGGGGTTCTGTGACAGCTACCCCCCGTAAATCGTTTGACGGGGGGGCGTTTTTGACCGGCTTATTCATGTCACCACTCTCCCTGTTTATACGAAACCGCGCCATCCAACTTTTGCTCTGCAAATGCCAACGCTTCCGCGACTTCGTAAACAGCAGCCCTGTTAGGGCGGCGTACTGTAAGCGGCCAAGTTTGCAGGGTGCGGTGACTTATGGGAAAGAAGTTATGCGTAATAATCGCTGCCAGAGTTTTGCGATCAGCGAAGCGTGGAAGCGGCTGATCTGGCTCCCAGTTTGCGGTTTTGAATGTCATCTAGTGCCTCTAAGTTGCTTAATGAGGGCTTTATAAGCAACGCGGCATAAGTCACCTTTAAAGTGCCTAAAAATCAAGTTTTTCGTTATTATGAACGTTCAAAGCGCCGATATTCTTGCCATAGATTATCAACCTGTTTGGCAGACAGGGAATATTTTTCGGCAATTTCTGAAATGATTCTTAACCGCGATCCGCGCGGTGGTTTTGTGGGTATTTTTAGCAACCGGCTTGCAGGTGAAATGTTTGCAGTCGTAGCTCGGAGCGTTTCCAGTTCTTCCTCAATATCGGAGATATGTTGGTCGCCAGCTTCACTTTTAAGCCAATTGCTTCTTCGAGGAATTGGGATCTTATGCACTTTGTCCCATACATTCTTGATATCAGTTTTTGTGCTAAAGTGTTCGTCAATTGCCTTTTTTTTGGCCAGCTCTTCTTCTTGCCTAAAAAGACTTTCGCAGTCTTGCCCGACGCGTAATTTAAAAAGTGGACCCCATTTCGGCTTACGGCCCGCCCCCTTTCTTTTGCCGCCATGTCTTTTGCTGTTAGTCATCCGCTCTGGTCGCCAGACGCGTCAGCTGAAGGTTTAATGACCTCCCGTTCCAAGAATTCACCCCACCACTCCATAATTTCACGTCGCTGCTTCACGTTTTTTGCATGCTGATAAGCTCGCATTACACCAGTTCTCGTTGAAGACCGCTTATGGTTCAGCAGGCTGTCGAGGAGGCTCTCTGAGAAAGGCGAATGCTCCGATAGCAATGTAGTGAATGTACGACGAAGATCGTGCAAATTGAACTCAGAAATGCCTGTGGCGCGCCGGACAGCCTTATTGAAATATGACCACGCTTTCATCGGCTCATCAAGTTTGCTGGAAAGTTGAAAGTAGCGCCCCGATTGATCAACGTTTGTGGCGCTAAGCAGGTCACTCGCTACGCGTGGAATTGGTAATGTGAATGGTTCGTTATTCTTGGTCGCCGTCGGCGATAGGCGCAACTCTTGCTCTTCTGTGAAGATATTCTGGCTCGTCAATTCAGAGGCCTCAGTCATTCTGAGCGGGCAGATTATCATAAAGCGCAAGAAACGTAGATAATCTTCACGCAGTGCATGTTCTGGAGACCACAACTTTTTCAACTGTTTAATTGAATAATATGCGGTGCGCTGGGCAGGTGCCTTGGGCCTATGTCGGAGAGATATTAATCTTGCTGGATTTCGTTCGATGACTTCTTCATCCACCAGATAGTCTAGAAAGCGAGATAATGCTCCAAACCTATGTCTGGCGGTTGATGGTCTATCAATGTGCATGGAGATGATTTCGCGTATCACTCGCTTTGTGACTTGTGATGGTGAGGCGTTTTTGATGCCCAACTCACTCAATGCACTTTTAGCATGCATATATTCTTCGCGTTTGTGCTTTGATGCATCTCCCAAGACCTGCTGCTGATATTGATCAAGCCATATTTCTATGGGTCTTTGCTGGAATTCGTATTGTCGCTGTTCATCGGCTTTGCGCGCCAGAGTGGTTGCTGGATCTCCACCATTCCTGACTTCAGCTTTAATCTCTTCAACGCGCAGGCGGGCTTCTTGAGGCGTAAGCGTCAGAGGGTCGCCTAATCGCAGGGTCTTTTGTGGATGGCGCTTGCCATAATGATCAACACCGCGCTTTCGGTAATTATAGTTCCACGATGCGCTTCGGGCATTTATTGCCAGCCTCAAGCCTGATGGATCAACAAGCGTCACCTTGGCACCTAGCTCACGCTGCTGCTTAGTCGCTTTTTCAATTGATCTACGATCTATATTACAATTTATGGTAGGCATCAGCCAGACATTCAGCCAGACAAATTATGGTTGCTTATAGTAGGGTAGCGCAGGTTTAAGGTGATTGTAAGTGCATAATAGCTCATATAATAAAGAAAAAACATCGTTTGCCTCTATAGCTCAGTTGGTAGAGCAACTGACTTTTAATCAGTAGGTCGATGGTTCGAACCCATCACGGCTCACCATTAATATCAAGGGCTTAGCGGTAAATGCGCTGAGCCTTTTGTTTTTTCAGCCAGACATACAGCCAGACAAATGATGGTCAAACCACGTTACTTAGCGTTATCTCATACTTGTTAGCAGCGCTTTTATTTGGCACGTGCGCGCGCCTGTGCGCGTCGTCGTCTGCTTCAGCCAAGCCGAAGTTTAAACAGTTAGGTGGCTATGTTATAGCTCGAAAATAAGCAATTAACCTTGTAATTCGTTACATAAACTTTTTAACGTAAGCGCAGACGAGTTTTATCGCGCTATATGTAACGTTTCCAACCTTAACCAAATAGGTGAAATTCTTTCCAGATTGTTCAGTGTAAACTTATCTAAAGGTAAAAAAATCAATGCTCGATCAGCTAGAAGCAGACGCTGTTCTTCAAAATCAAAATTTACAAGAGTTTTTATCGGAGTTAGATAGCATTCTAACTTTAGGTTACATAAAATCCGATGTTTGGGGGCATTTGGAAGATCAAAAGGCTACCCCATTTAAACCGCATATGGCACCCTACATTGAACCAAGTAAGCCAAACTCGGAGAATTGGACGCCACCCAAAAAACCAGAATTTGTAAAGCCTCAATTTAAGGCTAGCCCTTTTCCAGAAGCCAAGCCGGACGCAGATCACTCACGCTTAGCCCAATTAGAAACAAGACATACAATAGTTACGTTAATTTTTATCGCTGTGGCTGTATTGATCGTTTGTGGGATTGCTTCTACGGCTTTGGAGTGAGCTATGAATATTGTTGTTTTAGCTGTGATGATTGGTGCGGCTGTGATTTGGTTGGTGTTTTTTTTATTAGGGATCAGTGCAGAAACAATTTCAAACATTTCTGGTTCAGCTGCAAAGGCCCAGTTTGATAGAGAACTAGGTGAAGAAATAGCGGCTTGGGAAAAAAGAAAGTTGCGCTTTGAGGCACAAGACAAACGGGATTTCGAAAAAAAAGCTAAATCGGAAAGAAAAAAATACGATCAGTTGCTAGCCGAATGGAACGAACGCTCAGAGCATCAAAAAAGCATATGGGAAGCGCGCGTACAAAAAGATCTGGATGAATGGAAAGAAAGAGTTCGCTCAGAAAGTTTGGCGCATGAAGAACGAGAGCAGCGCGCGATCGTGGCTTGGGAGGCTGAATGTCTCAAAGTCAAACAAAAAAATGATCAAGCAGCTAAGAAAGCTGAAGAGCTACGCATTGAATATTTCTCCGGCGACGCTCATGCAATTGAGCGCTACGCAGAAATTTCACTCAATTTGCTACATGGAAGATATGGTTTTAGCCCTGAGGTTGTAACACAATACCACGCAGAAAATAGAGTGCTTTTAGTAGAGTGTGAGCTGCCGTCCTTAGAAGATTTACCGCAAGATAAAGAAATTAAATTTATCAAAAGCCGCAATGAAATTAGAAGAATACCTCACAGTCAATCTGCAATGAATAAACTCTATGATGATGTCGCCTACAAGCTCACTTTGGCTAGCATCCAACAACTATTTGAAAATGATGAAGCTGATCACGTTGACGCTATTATTTTTAATGGGCGTGTTAAAGGAACTAGCAAGGCAACGGGACGTATTAGCAATGCCTGCATTTTATCTATCCAAGTTTCGAAGGTTGAATTTAAGGAAATTGAACTTCAAAAAGTTGATCCAAAAGACTGCTTTTTTCATTTGCAGGGGGTGGGAACACCTAAGCTTCACTCCATAACACCAGTGGCTCCAATTTCAACTTTAAGCACTGATGATAATAGGTTCGTTGATCCAATTGAAGTAGCAAGTTCTCTACATCAAGGTAGTAATTTAGCAGCGATGGATTGGCAGGACTTCGAACATTTAGTCCGACAAGTTATACAGGCTATGTTTAAAGACGATGGCGTGGAGGTGAAGGTCACTCAATCAAGCCGTGACAAAGGCGTAGATGCTATCGCGTTCAATCCTGATCCAGTAATGGGGGGCAAAATTATTATACAAGCCAAACGGTATACTAATATAGTCGGTGTCTCCGCAGTAAGGGATTTATATGGCACGGTTATGAATGAAGGCGCTATGAAGGGGATATTGGTTACGACTTCAAATTATGGCAATGATTCCTACGATTTTTGTAAAGGCAAGCCATTAACTTTGATTAGCGGGGGCGAGCTACTATCAATCTTGAATAAGCAAGGCCTCAAGGCGCACATTGATATAGACGCAGCTAGGCAAACCAAAACTTGAAAACAAGATTTTGTATAACCTTGACAATAAAAATGCGAATTAACTGCGAATTAGGCACTTAATCACCAACTTGTGCGCCTTGGCATCCTGCCTAAAGCACTAAAGCGGAGGCTTTATCATGTATGTAATTACTACAATAATCGTAATCTGCCTTGTCTTATTATTTCTGCGTGGCTTTTATCTCATTTACTTGGATAGCCTGAAGGAAGGTATCCCTCCACCGCGCCAGCTAACCAATGAAGAAAAGCTTCGCGCTGCCTACAGAAACGCCTATTTTGCGAATTTAAGTTTATCAGACGACGAGTGAAAAGCGTTAGTCTCTAGATGAAATTCATTTGATTTTTGCGGCATAAGTCGCGATGCTTGCGTCAGAGGTGGATTATGAATTGGGCAGAGCAGCACATTCAACAAATTGAAACCCCCAAAACAAAAACAAAAGAGTATATAGAGTGGGGTTTAAAGTTACTGTTTACGGCGACAGGTATAACTGTGGCTTTTTTTGCTTTGATGTTTCTGGGTTTTGAAAGCGTCGAAACAAAAGAACAGCAGGAGGTCCAAATGTGGTGCGACGAATACATGCCTGAATTATCGATCAGGGCGTGTATGGATGAAGCTGGGCTTTAGGCTGATTTATGAGCTGGTTTTTAATTAAATTCATTCGACTGCGGTACTGGCTAAGAAGCGCTTTCAATAAACAATACAAACCTACCATCGAAGAATTCTTGACCTTGCCAGTTCATTGGCAGTTTGACTGGATTTCAAAAAATATCGACGACTATGAGATGCGGCTGTACGGCGATGGGTATTTGGGAATTTCATATCCAGTAGATACGAATGTGCTTGGTCAATATATGGAAAATCCTCTTGATTACGGGGTCTCGAATTTACTTTCCACGCAAATGCAAGATATTTCAGAGACACGGCTGGATGAAATTGATCAGGGTGCAAGCTTAACCAAAGATGAAGTGGATGCTTTAAAGAATGCTATAGCTGAAGATGATATTGAAGGGTGGACGCTGCATAGCGGATTTGAGCTTGAGCTAGAAGACGGAAATCAATTCGTTTTATTCAGAGGTTATGGTGAAGGTCAGGCAGGACCACGATATGAATATGATCTAACTCTACCTTCGAAAGATGCAGCTTTGGATTTTATTTTAGAAGAACCTCTTGCGTCCGTAGTGTGAAGGTTCAGTGCGTTAAGCAGGGTGCAGCTTTTTGGGAAACAAAAGCCTAAGGTGAATGTGATCAGATAAAATGGAAATGAAGCTCAAACTCTTCCACGATGCCAAGGCTCCACTGGCGAATGGCCATAAGCGAGACAGCTTGCTTATGATGTCCGATGAAGAGTTTGAAAGTAATCATGGCTTTATCCAGTGGGCATTTCCAACGGCAGAAAAAAGCAATCACAACTTTAATGCGCCAGTTCTAGACTTGGATTCTGCGATTTGGCTTGCTGAGCGAAGCGATGTTTCTGAATTTTTGGAAAACATGTCGGTTCGGTTTCTAGAGTTTCTACAGCGGAACGATCACTGGAAATCCCGCTATAATCACAACCATCTCCGGATCAGCCGCGCAATTGATAGTTTGCGACTTTTGCACAGTTGGGAGCTGGCGGACTGGTTTTATGGTCAGGTCAAGGCGTTCGCAGGCACTTCTTACGAGTTAATGTCGGATGCAAGGACCCACTGGGACCGTAAAGCATCTGCTGAGCATGACCGTATCGCGGGAGCCTTCGTTGGTCTCTCCATGGGAGATGCGCTGGGCGCCCCCGTGGAGTTTTGTCGAAGGGGGGGCTTTCCGGAGGTCACGGGATATCGCGCTGGCGGTAAGTTTGATCTACCCGCAGGCGCATGGACTGATGATACGGCCATGGCGCTGTGTCTAGCACAAAGCCTTATTGGTTCGGATGGTTTCGATGCCGAAGACCTTCTGCAGCGCTTCAGCGGATGGCTCGAACACGGTGAAAATACCAGTACGGGAATTAGTGTGGGTGTTGGCCAAAATACGCTGAGAACCCTTGGTGGGTTTCGTCGCAATGGAACGCTAACAGCTGAGCGTTTTGGTTCCAAAAACGAAGGAAACGGTTCGCTTATGCGATTAGCGCCGGTGGCTTGTTATCATTACAAAGACCTACAGACGGCTCGCGAAATGGCTAGCGCACAATCACGAACCACGCATGCTTCAGATATTGCGGATGAATGCTGTCAGTATCTGGCGGGTTTGATGGCACGAGTTATTGGTGGTCAGTCTTATGAAAATGCTCGAAACGAACTGCAGGAAACTGAATGGGGCTATCCTCTGATGGCTGTCATTGAAAACAACCATGAGACTGCAGCTGAAAGTGAAATAAAATCCAGCGGTTATGTGGTTGATACGTTGAATGCAGCCATATGGGCAGTCGAAAATAGTCAATCATTTGAAGGCGCAGTATTGAAAGCCGTGAACCTTGGCGATGACGCAGATACTGTTGGAGCTGTCGCTGGTCAAATTGCGGGTGCTATCTACGGGTATTCGAGGATGCCAAAGCACTTGAAGGCTGGATTGGTGGATGAGCGAAAGCTTTATGTTACGTCTCAGTTTCTAACAATCTGATTGACCTTTTAAAGATATCTTTGTGATATCTTGATATGGCATCGTTTAATAAATTTATAAATTCCATAATCGCAGATAAAAATAGCGGAAAAGCTTTTGAGCTTTTCTGTAAACAGTTTCTGGAAACCTCTCCAAAATACATAGACCAGTTCGAAAAAGTCTGGCTCTGGGAGCCGTGGCCAAACAAGTGGTCGTACGACAAGGGCATCGATGTAATTACGAAATACAAGGGTCGCGACACCTGCTGTGCGCTAGATCCATTAGCGATGGTTCGCGTATTTGAGTTTATGGAAGATCCTTAGATGCGAGCCAGCAATAAGACGCAATGAATAAACGGTGAAAGGTGTTTTTAGAATGGGGCGCCATCGGATTGTAGATAAAAAATATAGCTTGGCTGCTAAGTTCCCCCATTTATTAAAAGAGTGGCATTGGGAAAAAAACCAAGAGTTGGGGATATCTCCTTATGAAATTGGCCCAGGATCACCAGAAAAAGTTTATTGGATTTGCAAGAAGCACGAACCTTATCCGGCTTCTTTGGGCAATCGCACGCACAAGACTAACCCCACAGGATGCCCAAAATGCAAATCACAAACGTCCAGGAATGAACTCAGAATATATTTTGAATTAAGATCTATTTTCGGTAAAGTTGAACATCGTGTAAAAGACTTCGGTAGTGAAATAGATATTTACCTACCCGACCATCGCTTAGGTATCGAATACGATGGCGCTCGGTTCCACAAAAACAAAGTCGTTAAAGATACAAAACAAATTCATGACCTAGAATTAGAGGATATTAAACTTATTCGGGTTAGAGAAAAGCCTCTTTCGAAGTTGGGGGCGAATGATTTAAGTGTTTCCAAAAATAAGTTAATCTCACATGGAGATATTGCTGGTTTATTGCGGCAAATAATTAAAATTAGGTTAAAAGAGATTTCTTCACAAACTGCGGAGGACTGTCAAAATTATATCAATAATGGCGTTTTTGTAGCTGACGACGAATATTTAGACACGGTAATAAACCGTTTCAGCGTTCCATTCGAGCAATCTTTAGCAGCTAAATTCCCAGAAATTGCAAAAGAGTGGGATTTCGAAAGGAATTATCCCTACACGCCTGATATAATAACTCCTGGCGTTGCAGGT
>CERP01013015.1_pt1 | contig 11489 bp, 4 predicted proteins | sample 530801 | NCBI WGS metagenome assembly CERP01 (sample SAMEA2620991, study PRJEB7988) | marine metagenome | biome: marine biome (ENVO:00000447); feature: surface water layer (ENVO:00002042); material: "saline water (ENVO:00002010), including plankton (ENVO:xxxxxxxx)" | depth 5 m | reverse complement strand
TCAGCACTTTGTTCTCCTGTAACCCAAGCAACTCTATCAAAGCCTTCTTGCGCTGCCATTTGCATTGCTCTACGCATAGCCATACCTACCCATTGGTCGGTTTTTTTGTAAGGCATTTGAGGTAAGCCATATTTTGCTTCATATGAATATATTTCTTCATCTAATGTTTTGAGTTCATTATATATATTATCTAAGACGTAGTAGCTCGAATAATTAGTTATTCTCTTCTTATTGTCTAATAATTCAATAAGGTATGTATCATAAAAATTACCCCATTCTTCCTTACTCATTTTTGGGGTGTCATACCCCCGACCTCCCCAATAACTTATAGTTTTTGGGTATTCATTTAAAAATCTTTCTTTTCTACTTTCATCGTCAGAGTACTGATTATCTATTGCATTTGTTGCATTCTGCTGGATAGCATAAAATACATCTTTATTTAAATTTCCCTCTGTTTTTTTGTTTAATATACCGTACGATTTAGAGCTATTTAAAACTTCTTGCTTTTTGCTTTTTGACTCCTCTATTTTTTTTGTATTCTCCACTTGTTCAAACCCTCTATCCTTCCCCTCTTGCGCCCAATCAGACTGAACCTCTTCAATAAACATTACACGCTCTCCGTTAGGGAGTGTTCTTTCATTTATTCTTAGGTGGGCAAGTATGTTAGCTTCGTCAAAGTGTTGTTTTTTGTAAAAATTTTCTGAGCTTGAAAAATCATCTCCTATATCTTCTAAATATTCATTATAACGCTCCTCTGCAATTTCTTTTTCAGTAAAATTAATTCCACTTCTTCTAGCGTCTTTTATATATTCTTCTAAAGTCATTGGTTTAGGTGGTAACGTCAACAACACCTCCCTGTAATTCTCTCCGCCTTCTAGGGTGTATTTAGACCATTTGGTCTTTGACTCACGCATATTATCAGCCTTATCTAATAAATCTTGGTGATTTTCACGCATTTTTCGGTCAGCTTCGGCTATTTTATCTGAGACTATAAATTCTTTAGACTTTTGTTTGTATTTTCTACGAAGGTAAAAAATTTCAATATCAAGCTTTTCTAAATCACGGTAACTCGCATTTTTAGTAACCTCAACAATCTCAATCTGATTGTCGTTAATGTATTGTTCTACTACTTCTTTAGGAACAGACTTAGAGTTGTTTTCTTTCTTCCACTCATTAAGGTAGTCCTGCAATCCTATCCAATTGAGTTCTTGAGATGTACCCTTACCACCCTTTTCTGTTATTTGTTTCACCCAAGCTTCTGGTGTCATTGGGTTGTTGGGCAATTTACTTAACCCTTCTTTAGCTGTTGATTTAAAAATAAGTGGCTCTTGTTTTAAACTACCATCGGGTGCTTTTTCTGCTTTATCAAATATTATTTTTTCATACATTTCTTCTTTAGAAATGCCTTCACGCTTTGCCATAGTTGCTACAATAGCGTCTTGAATTAACGCTGAAGCTTTAGCTTGAGTGCTGTTTAATCCGAAAACAGAACTCATAGCATTCATTAAATCTTTAAGACCTTTCTTTACTACAGATTTACCTTTAGATACATCTTCTGCTGCTTTGTTATTAATATTTTTTTGTTCAGTAGTTGTTCTTAAAGCTTCTTCTACATCAGAAGTCTTGTCATTAAATATTGCCTGCTCAATGTCGTTTAAAGTTTCATTCTTCCTTACTTTTTCAGCCAAGTAGTTTATTATTCCCTCATCTACAACACCAGTATCTACAAATTTATCGTAATCTTCTTTTGTTATTTCCGATATTTCATCTGTTGTGGTGGATTCTGTAGCAGCAGTCACATCATCTAAAGTATCTGGTAGCGCATTATACTCTTCTTCAGTTATCTCTACTCTACCAGAGCCATCTCCAGCAGCATAAGAGCCATACTTTTTAGGTGTATTACCTGTGTAAATATCTACATCTTCTTTAGTTACAATGTCTTCAGAGACCACAGACTCAACACCATCAACAACTTCTTTTTCTAAACTTTCCTCTAATCTTTCTTGAGCCAACTCTTCTGGAGTTTTTGTTCTTATATTAGAAAGTTCTTCGTTTATTTCTTTGATTCTATCAGACTCTTTAGTAGTTAAAGCACTATCTCCAACTTTTTTTATTGTTTCTTCAAGGTTACTTTTTTCTATAATAAGGTTTGTTGCTGTCAGTGTCTGAGCATCATTAAGACCTAAAGATTTTAAAGAATTTAAAACACCTTGTATTTGTCTTGCTTTTTTCTTTGCAGCATCTGATTCTTCTTCAGTTATCTCGTTATTAGATACCTCCTCTTCTAGTTTATTGTCTATTGCAGGGATAGAATTTTCAATATTAATTACATCTACTACGTTTTCGTTAACTTCTTTATCATTTGACAATGCGTCATATGCAGAGGGAAACCCTCCGTTTTTAAGTTTATTACTCACTTCGTTACCTGAAATTAACCCTGGAACTTTATTAGCAAAGTTTATAGCATTAATTGGTGCGCCATACATAGAACCACCAGAAAGTCCTAATATAAAAGCGTCTGGCACTCCTTCATTTAAAGGCCTACCATTGATTATATTTTGAGTTTGCAAGGTTAAAACTTCCTCAAAGCCTTCACCTAATGCAGATATAGGAAATCCATACTTTTTAAGAGCAGTTTGATACATCTCAAGTAAACCCTTTCTAAGTGTGGTTTCAGCAATATCTTTTCCTTGCTTAAGTAGCATATCTTTATATACAAATGTTAAAGCTTTTGCGTTTATCGCTGAGAAAAAAGTTTCAGCAGCAGCTATTCCCATTCCTTTTACTGTAGCAAAAAGTGGATTTTGGTCTGGATTTTTTTCTTCTTGCTCGATAACTTCAGGACCCATAAGAGCAATAGTACTTCCCCCAATTAATTGTGGAAGTGTTGTCATACCCGAACCAGCCATTATAGATATAGATACAGGCGCACTTTCTGCCAATCCATTCCCTATTTGAGCAAAAGCATCCAAGTATTCTTCATTACTAATACTTTCCATTATACCTTGATTCTCGTATGTATTTATATCGTAACTCTTAGATATTTCCCTTAATCTATCTCTTTCTTTTTTATAGTTTTCTAGAGCTGTATTTGTTATGTTATATTTTTCTTTAAACCTTTTTGCAGAAGCTTCTAAAGTTGGTTCATCAATTAAATAAGCAAGAAAATTTTGAGGTATTGCAAAAACATTGTAAATACTTTCTGGTATAGAGGAAACTGACATTCCGACCATTGTGCCTCCTGTCTTAAAAGCTATGCCCAATCTATCTAAATAAGATAAGTTCTCTACATATTTTTTCTTTTTCTCTTCCCTTATCTTCTCTCTATCTTTCTTAATTAAAGACAATTCTTTTTGAACTTGCTCATCTATAATCTTCTTTTTTTCTTCTGGTAAGTTTTCATATAGATTTTTTTCTTGCTGATTTCTTTCAGATATTTTATCACCCCATACTTGTTCTTTTTTAATCCAATTATTTATTTTATTTGCGTATTCTAAATCACCTTCTTTTGTAAATGCATCTATTGGAAAAACTTCAGACTTATTAGTAATTTTATTTTTAATTTTTATCCCATCAGTTAATGGCATTGCTTCCTCTACAGTAAAATCTGTATTTTTGAATTTTTCTTTTAGGACTGGGACTAACTCTTCTTCGTCTAAATCAACTTCCTCAACTGTAACCTTTGGAGCTATTTTTTTATCAACTTTTAATTTTAATTCATATGGGTCTTTACCCTCAACTAAATTTTCATACTCAAACTTAGTCAGCTGAATATTACCTTTTTTATCTCCTCTATTGACATACCCATACCTTTCTTCAGTAGCTCCCGTATAAACTTTTAAAGATTTTATCTTTAATAATCCAGAATCTATATCTAATTTTATTTGACTTACCTCTTTTTTTCTTTTATCCTTCTCTGTATCTCCTTTCGATACTTCTTGATTTTTTTGTAATGTACTTGGCTGCTCTGTAGATGATTCTTTTAATCCACTTTCTAAAATTAAGTTTTTTTCTGGTACGGCAGTTGCAGCCACAGACTCCGCACCCATTTCTTTTTTTAACTCTTCAGGCTTGTTATTTGTAAGTATAACATTATTGTCTACAGCCTCTGTTTCTTCTAATGTGTTTTCATCCCCACCTTCTAACTTTTCCTTGTAGCGTAGTACGTCTTCAAATACTTCAAAAGAAGATAACCCTAGCTTATCTTTAGATAAATTAAAAACTTCTAATCTCCCTTCAGGGTCATTCATAAGTTCTAAAAAACCATCTCTATTTTCTTCTTTTAAATTAAGCTTATCTTTTGCTTCATTAAAAAAGTCTATCACTATATTTTTTGATTCCATTATCTCTTATAATTATAAAAATAAATTACTTTGCTCTTAAAGCCTCTAAAACAGACTGCCCCTTTTCACTGTATGGAACACCTCTTATTGTTTCAATATACAAGGCTAAGCTTGCTCTATCTTTTGGGTCTATTATGTTAAATTCCTCAAGGTCTATAGTTTCTACTTTTCCAGTAGAGCTTGAAAAGAAAATAGCTCCTGCTGGCATAACATCGGTTGATTTAACTGGAGGCTTATTTTCTTTTAATCGTCTTTTATTAAGTTCTTCAAGGTCAAGGTCTCCATATAGAGTTCCATATGTTTTAACCCCATCAGCAGTAAATACGTCATATCCCTCAATCCCTTGAATTTGGTCTTTTAAATACCTATTAAACTCTTTAATTTTATTTTCTGTTAAAGTTTCACTACCAAGATTACCTATTTTTTCAATTATCCTTGAAGTCCTTATTTTATTTAAACTTAACTTTTGTTCAGAAATACTTAATTCTTTTGGTAGTTCATTTAGCTTTTTTGTTGCATCTTTATTTATTTCTTCTTTGCTTGCCCCATTTAAATTTAAGTTCATCATTGCAACATCCTGAGTAAACCTATTTGCCTTATCAAAGTCCTCCTTAGTCATACCTAAGTATTGATTGTCAACCCCAGTACGCATATTAAATCTACCCCCACTCAAGCTGCTACTACCCATCTCTGTAGGGCTATCTTCTGGTATAAAGTTACCATTCCCATCAAGCTCATACTCTCCTGCCTCATTTCTTTTAGGTAGATAAACCATTATATTCCCATCCTTATCAATAGTGCTACCCTTAAATTTACTAAAGTTAGCCTTAATAAAAGAAGCGTACGCTGAATTTTCTCCACCACCAAACATTAATCTAGTCAAGCTATCAGCCTCTACCTTTAGGCTTCCTGCTATCTTATTGACTTCTGGTCGTGTAACATCAACAACAACCCTCTTACCATTCTGATTTATTGTTTTTTGAAATGGTACTTGTGACATATAGTCATTTTTTGGAGAGCCATCACTTTCAAGAATGTTATTTTTTTTAGCGTAATCTACCACAGAAGAAACCCCTGGAACTGTACCAAATTGATTGCCAACTAAGTATGAGTTATTATTTTTATTATTTACAAAGTTTTTAATTTTATCATAAGATAGCTTATATGTGTCAGATATCTCTCCGTTTTCGTCTAAATATTGTTTTTTTAATTCAGGGTCTTGCTCGCTCTCATATCGTCTTCTGTTCTCCTCCCTTATAGCTTCACTCTCTACTACTTGATATGTTTTAACTTTTCCATCTTTATACTCTATGTCAATAGAAACACTTCCTTTTGCAGTAGAGTTTTGGTCTAAAATATTTATTAACTCATTGAAGTAAGGGTCAAGAGTACTTAAATCTATAGAGCCTTCTTCCATACCATCAGTACCTTTATCATTTTTGGTTTTTATAAACTCATCAACAACATATGACATAGTACCAAAGGTATCTCCCATATTAGTAAAATAAGTATCTAATGCAACAGAACGCTTTACTTGTTCATCGGTAGCCGTTCCTTGCTTTATTGCAAGTCTGTCTGCGGTATAAGTGCTTACTAACCCTTTTATTTGATTAGCAATATCAACCTCTCCGTATGCCGATTCTTCAGGAACAGAAATCCCAGCAATCTGCTTTTGGACTTCGACTTCGTTTTTTAGTTTTGTTTTTCTATTAACTTCCTCTTTAGCATTGGCTTCTTTTATGGCTAACCTCTGAGCCTGTAATGCTTGCTCTACTCTATCGGCCATTCCTGGAGTTAGGGACTTACTACCCTCTATTATTGCAGCTCTAATATTATCGTTCATATTTTTTATTATTATTTATCCCCCAATTCCAGCAGTAGCAAAACTAAATCCAGCCTCAGAAATTCCTCCAAACATATCTGAAGTTGTTTGATACTTTGCCTGTTGAGCAGCCTGTTTCCTTCCCGTAGCGTTATTTAAATCTGTCTGCGCCCTGTCTAACGCCATCATCTCTCTTTTTTCTTGTTCGCTATAAACAAAAGCCCTTCCAGCAGCATCTGCTCGCTGGACTCTCTGCTGTTCTGACATAACTAGTTGTTGAAGCTGTTGTTCTCCTTGCGCCTTTAGAACCTCGTTCTTAGCCTCTTGTGACTCTATACTTGCAGATACGCCTTTCTTGCTCTGTAAGGCAGCCTGCGCAAGTGCAGTAGCCCCTCCAGCAGCTCCACCTGTAGCTCTTATTGTATCCAATGTGTTGGCTAAGGCAATATCCGTCTGTTCAATTTGCATCTCAGCAGCTTGCGTAGCAACACCTAAATTATTGTATGTGTTACTTAAGTTTCCTGATAAGTCTGTTATAGCTTCGTATGGATTTATAATATCTTGCCTACTAGCCTCAAGAGAAGCTATCCTAGCTCTAGCTAAATCCGCTTGATTCCTAGCATCTCTTTCTTGTCTTTTTGCTGTTTTGTTTTTATGAATAGCTCCACCAATAGAGCCTGCCAATCCTATTCCTGCTGCTATTCCAGTAGCTACAACCATTGCCATAATTAATTATTTTTTTTTATTAAACTCTTCCATCGTAATTGATACTATTTCTTTTTCTAATTCTTTTATATCTTTAGTGTTAGATGGGTTTTTATGAATATTTACAAATATAGAATGCTCGTGAGCATATATGATTCTTTGTGAACCTGGCTCAGAGACCATATAACACGGGGCGATGTGGTCAATTATTTCACCATTATCATTCACTGTTATCTTACCTTTTATTAAGAACCAAATGTGTTTATGGTTATGTATTGCTCCAATAACAAATTGACCTTTTTGTATGGTCATCTCTCTTAAATAAACTTGGTCTGAAAAGTCGTGCTTTATTTTTATTTCTGGTACATCAATAATTTCTGTACCGTCACCATAGAACCCATCAAGATTATTGTTCTCTACAATAAACTTTTGCAATGACTCTACATCCTTATTTGTTTTTTTTAATTCCATTTAATTATGATTTAACAAAGTTAGAAGACACTGCGAATAGGTTCTTAGCTCCACCTAAATCTGTTGTGTCATCTGTACTTAATTTTACTGTAGCAAAGAATCCTTTTACGCCACTCATACTAGCTCCTGGTAAAACTTGTCCTGGCATTCCAAATGCAATTGTATTGTTACCGTTAGCTTGAACTCCATTGTTTACTAAGTTAGCAAAATATTTATTTTCTTTTATGTTAAATCCAACTCTATATGTAACACCTGATTCAGTATAAGCCCCTTCGTCATAACTGTAAATAAATGATGACTCATCTTTGTAGTGAACCCCATCTATTTTACCTGTTGGGTCTGACAAGAAGAAATCTGCTTGCCATCCGTTTGTTCCTTCGTAGTTTATTGTGTTAAAGTTTTTAGACACAGAAACCATTGGATTAAATGATAATGTAACCGATGTTGGATAATACGTTCCGTAGAAAGTCCCTCTATTATTAATTACACCTTCATCGTAATGTTTCCATATTGAACCACCTTTTGCTGTATAATAAACATTATTTAGTGTTCCACCAAAGCTTGGGTCGTAGTCCCAAAGACTAGTCCAACCGTTATTACTATCGCTAAAAGATAATGTATCGTATGTTCCTAAGTCGGTCTGCTGCATTGATACTACGTACTTGTCATAGTAATTGTCGTATGTACCCACAACCTTGTCTTTTGTAAACTTTAAAAAAGACAATCCATCAGAACCTAAAACCGATGTATCTACTCTTTGGTTTATTAAAATATTAGCAGTGTTGTTTACTGTGTCAATTGATACCACATCTACAATATATAAATTTGTAACATTATAAAAAGGCTCTATAGAAACCATTCCTAATTCTAAGTCTGACACAGAATTTGATGAAAGCCCTGTAATAGTAATATAGTTAGTGGTTGTTGGCTCTCCTGGAGCTGGCACTCCTGTAACAACTATATTTTGACTTGGCGTAAATTGCTGTGAAATGCTTGCTAGCGTATCACGGAAGTAATCTCTCATACCGTACTTACTTATCTCGGTAAGGCCATCTCTTGATAGCCTCATAATTGCCCCTCTGTTCTTGTCGGAGAAATACATTCTATACCCCTTGAATGCAAAAGATTCAGGGTTTTCACTTATACCATATTCTCCTGAGTATTGATTAATTTGTCCTAAAACAAGTTGAGATGCAGTAAGTGCAGGATTCCCATCTGCTGTATATATTGCATCCTTATCAATTAAGGCATTACTAACTTTATCTTCTTGAAAAATTATTAAATTTGTATCGGTTGTGTAAAGCTTTTGTATTGACCCATACCTAGGGTCAACCTCTTTTGTTATATTCTCTCCCGTAGAAAAAACATTTGTCTCATTAACTCCAGTTCTAGAGTTGTACAACCCAGAGTATATAAGGCCATTACTTAGAGTTAACTCTGTATCTTCTGTTTCTGTTATAAATGCTTTAACACCAAGGTCTACAATAGTGTTATTATATCCACCTCTTATCCTAGCCTCCTCAACATACCAATTAAACTGATTTATATTAGTATCGTTACTTGCCAATAAAGGAAATGTAGGATACCCTACGGGGTCCCAAGGAAGAGAAGGCCAAGTAGCTTTGCCAGCTTTACCAGACCCATTATCTTCTACAACTTTTTTAACTAAAAAAGAATTAAAGTATGTTATTTCTTTTGTTACAGACATAATGTTAATTTGTTGTTATCATATTAAAATAAACAAAAAATCTACCAGGCCCAGTACCTTCTCCATATCCTAATACTCCTAAAGTATTTTTATCTATGTCTCTAACTGTTACGCTGGCTCTAAATTGAGTGTTTTTTCTTTCACTAAGAATATAAATTCCATCTACTGGAGGAGTATTGTTTGAACCAGGAGGTGTAGTTCCAGTAGTAGTATTTGCATTAGGATTTATACATCTTAAGAAGCCAGGATTCCATTTAAGTTGCTCGTTAACTGCTGTTGTGTTTGTTGCAAATTGCAAAAGATTATTTACAGGAGCTGCAGGAAACGGAAGAGGGTGATTTGCATTACCAGGCCCACCACCATAAGGAATCCACGCTGTAAAACCAATGGTACTTGGAGTCCATAAAAAATCTAATCCGTTTACTTCCCAATTTACATATTTTTTCTGTTCGCTTACACTTGGGTTTGCCGTTCCGTTTGCAGAGTCAAATTCATATAAATTAAAAAAGTTTTGGGAACCTACAGTTAGATTTTCAGTTACTGCAGGAATATTAATTTGACTAATTCCATTAGGAACTAATGTTGCACCAGCAACTGTTGGGTAAGCGTTTTGAAGAAGATTGGTATATGTATTTGGATTCCAGTCAGCAACATCAATAGTTATATCTGATTCTACATTTTCATTAGAAGTGTTTACAGTACATTTAAAAACAAACTTAAATAATTTATAATCACTATAAGTAAAGTATGTACCAGATGTTGTTCTTAATTTAAACTTATAAGGAGGAGACGTATCTTGCACTACTTCAAACAAGTTATCACTTGTTACATCCACAAGCGAAGGGTTAGGCTTATTTGGCAATAAAGTAAATACGTTTTTTATTTCAACATCAACATCTTGCCCAAATATAGCTGTTAAACTTGAGCCATAAGCATTCAAAACATCAAAAGGATTTTTTGTTACATATGAAAAAGGCGTTGTTGTTTCTGATAAAGAAAAATTCCATCCATCTATAAATGTTGGTAAATCGCTGCCTCTGTTTGCATTTATTTCAGCATTTAAATCAGATATTAATCCAGAACTAGTTGTCTCGTAGAATATATCTATACTAGATTCAACAGGTTTTGTTTCATATACATTTAATCTTACATTTTTAAATGTAACTGGCGCACCACTATAGCCTCCTTTGGCACCTATTTCTTTTTGCGTAGATATACTTCCAATATATGGATTTGCTCCTAGGTTAAGTGTTTCTGGAACAATAGGGTCTAATGTTTTGTCTCCTGATTCGTAAACGTCAGGAATACTATAAAATGGAGACTCATCATAGTCAACACCATCTACTGTTTTATTTAAACCAATCTCATTTCTTGTACCTATCAAAATGACTTTATCGGGAGTCGTTGAGGTGTCTACTTGTTGATTTGTAGATTGAGCTGTGTTAAATGAAGAGTTTGATACTCTTGGGTATATTTCTACCGAACTTGAAAACTGCAAGTCTTGAGGACCAACTTCCTTTAAATCTCTTGGTATTTTATTTATGTTATCTGAAAATAAGGTTATAAAGGCAGTGCTTTTGGACTCTTCTGGAGCAGTAGCATCTTGAGGGTTATTATTTAAAATTGTTGGTATGTATACATTATAGTAGTCCTGCTCTGTTTGTTGAACGACAACTTTGTAAGTATACCAACCAGTTGGGTTTGTAGTACTATATAATCCAGCGTATCCACTTAAATTTATAGTAGACGGAATAACCTCTGTAAAATTTATCCTTAGAGAGCTACCCCTATAAACCTCATCTGAAGTTATAAAATTAGAAGATGCTGACTGATACGGGGTGTATATTGTAGATAGTTCAGAACCAATAACATCCGATTGTCTTCCAAACTTATCAACCAAAACTAAACCCACCTTGTAAGACCTATTTTGTTTTAATATATGATTAGGATATTCCAATTCGTTCACTGAATTATCTTGCCCAATTTTATATTTTTCATCAGATATAACACTAAACCCTAATCTTGATGGCCTAGAAGTTCTTGATAAATAATTTCCATACATAACTCTATTCCCTGATATTTCCTGAGCTTTAGCTCTTATTGGAACTTTATCAGAAGCTCTTGTTGTTTCATTTGAAGGAAGAACCTTAATTGGTTTTTGAGATGTATATTGATATAGATACTCAGGGCTAGTGATTGAGTTTAAGTCAGTAGTTAGTATTGTATCTACTACTCTTATTGAATTTAAGTCTGACTGCTTGTATAATATGTCTATTTCTGAAACTTTTAATTTGCTTGACAATTCAGCAACTGATGAAACGCCTTCTGGCATTTGAATAGAAAGCCCAACCGAGTTTACTTTATTTTCAAAAAAACTTACTATTGTGCTTTTTATAGCTTTATTTTCATCTGATATATTAACCTCATCGTTAACACTTGG
>CERP01007242.1_pt1 | contig 11536 bp, 10 predicted proteins | sample 530801 | NCBI WGS metagenome assembly CERP01 (sample SAMEA2620991, study PRJEB7988) | marine metagenome | biome: marine biome (ENVO:00000447); feature: surface water layer (ENVO:00002042); material: "saline water (ENVO:00002010), including plankton (ENVO:xxxxxxxx)" | depth 5 m | reverse complement strand
GTGAACGTGGTTTGGGGTTGTGTGCTGTCCTCCTGATTCTCCGATAGAGTAAGCCCCAGAAGAGCCTGAAAATGTTGATCCATCAGACCCTACAATAAACTTATAAACCATGTTGATTGTCCCATTTGTGCCGTCACTTAGCTGCCACCCGTCGGGAATGTCAGAAGTTTTACCAGTAAAAGCCATAATCATGTGGGCAGTCCCTGTAGGGTTTCCTGTCACTGGGGACTTAGGGGGAGGCATTCTAATATCAAATTCTGTAAGTATCCTATCAAACATAGTCTGAACCTTAGACCAATTCTCATCGTGCTCTTTAGGAGTTAAAGGCCTACCCGTAGGGAGCCTTAATTTTAAGATTTCATTTGTATAGCTCATGTTAAGTAACGGTTAAGGTTGCAGCATTAGAATTACTAGATCCTTGTGAATTAGTAGCCACGCAGCGATAATCAAACGTAGTAAGAGTGCTCGACGCACAGGGAAGAGATAAAGAAGCTGAGGTAACACCTACATAAGCAGGTAAAGGTTCCTCCCATACACAACCTGTATCTGTATTAGGGTCAGTGGTATTAGACGTACCTCCAGTCAAACACTTATATACTTGCCCCCCAAAAGAGACCACATCGTTAGCCACATAAGCCGTAGCGTTTGCGTACGCATTATACCCTTCAGTTCCCCCTGCAACTAAGTTCTGAAAACCAGAAACTCCGTCATCATACTGCCATTGATGTGTAGGTGAAGGGTTACCTGTAGTAGTAACTGTAAAAGAGGTAGAGCCTCCTGCAGCTACTGAAGCACTAGAAGGTTGTGATGAAAAAGAAGGTGCAACTAACGCATCTATAGTCAAAACACAGGCGTTAGAGACTACAGCTACAGAAGAGTGAGAGTTATCAATCTCACAAGTAAAACTTCCACCTGCCGCAGAAGCTAAATTAGTTATTGATAAAGTGCTCGTAGTCGCTCCAGAAATAGTACCAACCCCCGCAGAAACCCCATCCGTAAGAGTTGTAGTTCCTCTTTTCCAAACATAAGCTAGAGGAGAGGTTCCTGTAGCAGAAATAGTAAGAGTTAATGTCTCAGCTTCCGTTTCAGTCTTAGCAGAAGGTAAATTAGAAGTTATCTGTACAGGAGAGGACACAGTTAAACCTACTGTATCTGAATTAACTGAACCTATCCCGTTTTGGACTATACAACGGTAAGTCTTTCCTGTATCGCTTGTTTCCGCCCCGTAAATGATAAGGGTACTTGAGTTAGCGCCTACAAGTAAAGTATTAGCCCCCGCAGGGTCTTGGTACCATTGATACTGTAAGTTTGTCCCCGTAGCTGTAACGCTATACGTAGCGTTGTCGAACTCATCAACTTGTTGGCTAGTAGGTTGAACTGTAATAACAGGAGCGACCTCAATGCCGAGGACTGCATACTCAGAGTCAATAAACTCTGTAGTGCTTGGGTTAGTAACCCTAACAAAATAACTTGCTTCGTCTGCAGCTTCAGCGTTCGCAATAGAAAGAGTATTGGTAGTCACTCCAGAAAAATCTCCAGCATCCGCTAAAGGATTACCTATAGTATCTTTATACCACTGGTATGTCGGGGCGGGGGCGGAGTCTGCAGTTACGATAAATTGAACCGTAGCTCCAGATATAGCAACTTGACTACTAGGCTGTGCAGAAATACTTGGAGCTTCAGTAGACACGGAAAGGACTGCAATATCTGAAGTCGTAACCCCAGAAGCGTTGGTGGCAGATACGGTATACGCACCTGCGTCGCCGCTTGAAAGATTTTCTATTTGTAGAGAAGTTGTGCCTGCTCCTACATCAGAAGTAACAGTTACGTCTGGGTCGGCTGCGTTAATCGCAACTCCTGCTTTTTTCCACGTAAAAGACAACACCGCAAGATCAGTTTGAGCAGAAAAAGTAACACTCCCTGCAGGGGCGACAACATCAGAAACAGGTTGAACTGTAAATATAGGTAAATTCTGTATAACAAGTAGAGTAACTCCAGTAGTACTTAATGTTCCTTCCCCTGAAACAGTTACTTCACAAGTGTAAGATCCTGAATCGCTGGTAGTTAAACTAGAAAGCACTAAAACAGAAGAGGTTTCTCCTCCGATTGAAACGCCGTCTTTCTTCCATTGGTAAGTGGGTGCAGGGGCTCCAGAAGCAACTACCTCGTAAACAACGGCTCCTCCCTCACTGACTGTTTGAGTTGAAGGGGTTGGTTGAGAAGTTATCTCAGGTCCATAAGTTACTAAAACGGTATTAGTAGTTGAACTTACAGTCCCCGCCTTATTAGTAACCACACACAAGTAATTACCGGAATCGCCACGAACAAAAAGTGTAGAATACGTAGAAGAAGTGGCTCCTGGAATCTCCAATCCGTCTTTCTTCCATTGATAGGTGGGAGAGGGTAGCCCCGTCCCCGATGACAATGTAATCCCCAAAGTAACTGTCGCATTTTCAGAAATACTTTGCGATGCAGGTAAGTCTGTATCAATTGTAGGTGCCACCGCAGCCGCAACTTGAATTTTCTTAGATGTGATCTCTCCTGTTGCATTCTTAATAGTAACTACGTAATCTCCTAAATCAGAGACTTGTATATTGTTTAACTTTAATTGGTTGGCGCGGGATAAAATTATATCACTCATGATTTTGTCCAAGTAAAAGTAGGCTGTGGGTTAGACACTACAGAAACATCTAATTGTATATTTTCCCCTACGTTGACATATATAGGCCCTTCAGTAAGAGATACAACGATGGGGGCAAAAGCTTCTGAAGATTGACAAGAAGGGGCGGGGAGAGGGTCGGTTACAGTACCTCTGCGAACCATCAAAGAATGGAGTTGCCTGCGAACAAGTCGATATTGTTCATACTCGAACCGCGTCTTGTTTATCTGTTCTTCTATTTCTTCAAAAATTTGACTTTTAATAAAATGAGCAACTGCTTTCGCGGCAAGCTCAGGAAATGGGACAATGTCAGTATCGGCATATTCTAATTTATTACCTTTCCAGTATATAAGAAGTTCAACAGGGGGAGCAATTGAGTACTCTACCCAAGTAACACCTGAGTCATCTAAAGGTGAAGTACCGCTAGAAGTCCCTGCAACAGTTACAATGTAGTAAATTCCTTCATGTTCTACTTTGTTGTCTACTACGTAATCGACTGCGTTCGCCCACTCGGGGAAACCACTACTTAGCCTAGGAAATACAATAAAATTGTCTCCTTGGGGGTCTACCGTAAAACGAGGTTCACACGCACAAGCATCATTTAGGAGGCCTTCTCTTTGTGACCAAGGAACTACTCCTAGTCCACAACCTACACCTTCTTCTATGGAAGGATATCTTAATCGAACACGTTGTACCTCTGCGTTAGTAGGGAGAGCTCCTGTAGAAGCTGCCCCAATGCGGCTCGTATTCCTGTAATCATATACATTAACATTACCATCCAAAAAAGCAGGTATTAACTCTTGTATCTCAATTAAGCATTGGCGGGTCTGTTGGTCTACCCAATATTTAAAACCCGTTAAGTCGTCGTAGGCTTTATCAATTTCTCCATCCATCCAAATACCTAAAGCTTCGATGTCTTTTTGGGCTTGGATGATAAGCTCGTTTAAATAAGTTTGAACATTCTGTCGGTCTTTGTCTACTGGTAAATACTTACGAACTTCATCTTCTAGTTGAGTTTTTGTAAGAGACGTCGTGTAACCAACAAGACGTATCCGGTCTACCGTGTAAGTTTGTTTTATACGGTCTGCAAGAGTCGGGTCTCGGTCTATCTCTTCAAGAATATGATACTTAACATACCTAGAAATTGTTTCTGGAAATAGGGTTTCTGCGCTTGCGTCTGTTAAATATGTTTTTGTAGAATTTTTTACATCTGCAAGAGACTGTGTGGGGACGTACCCAATTAGCTTTCTCCGCTTTTTATCGTAAGTGCCTTTGAAAGAATTGTAAGAAGTCTGCGAAGAATAGATACGAGCATATTGAGAGCGAACCCAAGCAGCAGTAGCTTGAATAAAATGGTCGTCGGTAGTCTTAACGTCGGTTAGGAGTGTTCGGACTTTAGCAGTAAATTCAGCATATGTCATTAGTCAGTAGCAAGGTATTCTCTCCATAGAGAAACATTGTGGCCTTTAAAGCCTTGTCTCTTTGGGGCACCTTCTTTTGCGAGTTCTTTTAATTTTTCTACGGGTTCCCCAAGCAGTTCGGAGAGGTCGTCATAATTTTTAACGAACTCCGGGTCGAGAGTTTCTTTAACGCCCTCTTCAATGTCTTCAACTTCTGTTATGCTAGCAAATTTCTCTTCTACGTCTTTCGGTTCGGGTTTGCTAGGCTCTTCCACAACACTTTTTGGTTCTAGCTCGCGTTGATTGTTGGGGTCGAAAGCTATCAAGCTCGTCCAAGGCTTTTTTTTTGCGGCATAATGCGAGTAGTCGGACTGACTAATCTCCCTAACCCCAGCCTCAGAAGAGAGCTGTTGTTGTATAGAAGGGTCGTCCGTCATATAAACTCCCCTGCGCATACCTGCTAAAATATCAACAGCTGCAAATTCAATAGTGTGCCCAGGTAGTTTTACTGGGATAGTTGAGTTGTTCTTTAAATAATATTTCATAAAAGGTCTATTAGTTAAATAACTTTAGGGTAGGTAAAAAGTCAACAAAAAAGCCCTCATTACGAGGGCTTTTAAGGTTAAATGTTTTTTGTTTTATACAGGAACTATCGAGAACCTCTCAATAGAAAACATGCCTTCAAAAACAGTATTGTTCGCAGTAGCGTCTGCAGATACAGTAAAAGTATCCGTAGATGTCCCAACAGTAAGGGTGTCTGCCCCGTCTTTAAAAGAAACAATAGAGGGGGAGCCAACAAGTGCAGCAGTCCCAGCTACGTTCTTTACAGCTGCCGTAATTTCATAAATAGAGCTGTGTCCCGCAGTAGCGTCATGAGCTTTGGCTACAATAACAACACGTACAATTTGCCCCGTAGGGACTTTCATGTCTGCTAATATTGAACCCGTAGCCCCGCCAGCGACTGTGGTTTTTGGTATTTTAAAAGATTTTATTTCCATAAAATTATAGGGAGTGAGTTACCTCACTCCCCTCCAGTGGTGGGTTAAGAAGTTACTCCGCAATCTTCATACGTGTAATTCGGGCAATCATCGGAGAAATTCTCCCAGATAAGTGACTTACGAGGGTCATTAATTATTGGTGTCCAAGAAACAGACTCCATTTCAGTGTGTTTGATGTTGGCTTTGATCGTACAATTTAGATCTGGGTCAGTATCAATGTTAGGTGTATCACTCTTACGAGAACCTACCTTAGCAACACCGAACTGGACGTCGTCCCAATGTACAAACATTAGACAATTACCACGACCGGGAATCCCAGCTTTCGTGAAATGTGATTTTTGATCAGCAAAGAAAGGCTCGGTGATTACGTTCAACTGAACTTGTGCGTCGTCCATCTCATAAGAGTTGTAGTTCCACATAGTTTGTTGACCAAACTGAATTTTTTCAGTTGGTTTTAGTTGACGCTCCCATCCCATACCATAACGAGCTTTATAGTAAGAAGCCATAAGAGTCTTCAAACGATTAGCTGTTGCTTTGTCAGTCATAACATCGATGCTATCAACAGAACCCCCATCTACTTCGCGGTAGCGTTTCAAGATGTAAAGCTGTTCCTCAAGCTCATTAATATTAAGTGCAGCAGAGCTACGGTCAATAACACGACCACAAGCATTAAGTTGGGTTCTAACCCCAAGAGCATTTGATTTATACTCAAGGAAAGAGTTATTCCCACGAGGATCTCGGACTTCAGGGAGATTACGATAAGTTTCAACAGTTTGATTCTCATTAATTGCTTCACCAAAAAAGAAACTATTAAGCATTTTTCTTTGGTAAGTAGCAAACTGCTGACGATTTTGTGCAGCCATTGGGAGCTCTTTAAATCTTTCAAGGTACGGATTAATATTACCGTCAAAAATCTGATCGAGATATTCTTTATACACGTCATCCCAACAGCGGGTAAACCGAGAAGTCTGTGGCCAGAAAGCCAACATACGACGGCTCAGCTCCGAAGGCTGATTGTGGCACCAAGACTCATAATCAGAAATAGAGTTAACACCTAGTTGTACAACTCCTGAAGTGGGTTTGTACGGGTCTAAGTCTGCCCCAGTTAAGTAACCTTCAGAATAATTAGGCTCGACAATAACATAAGCTTTGTCACTACCAGCAGACTCTGAATCAACTACTTTAAAATAAGAAGTAGTAGCATCATTACCAGATTTACCTAAGACGATGATATACTCTCCGGGTAAAAAGTACCGTTCTACGTTCTTCACAGGAGAAGTTAAAGCTAACTCACTGGAAGTATAGGTAGGAGTTTCAACAGTCAATCTCCAAGAATCATTTCTGTGTACAACTCCACCAACAGTAGTCCCTGCAAGAGGATTAGTCGAACCTGCGGAAATGACTAAAGAATTAACATTAATATAATCCTCTTGTTCCCGCATAAAGTAAGGTAACAAAAATGATTTGTTTGGACCCATAGTACTTTCAGTAATTTCATTACCTACGTTCTTGATCCTAGACATTAGTAAATCCCACAAGGAATTTTCACGAACCCCACTGATACCAGCAAGAGTTGTTTGGCGGTATAAAAAAGCTTCCCCGATCGCTGTGTCTTTAAGACTTTCGAGCGTTCCTGGGGTCATCCCTTGTATATCCGCTTTGGTAAGAGATCCATCGCATGAGCTACTCACGTCGATAACTCTTGGTCCACATTGATTATATATATCGGCCATAATTTTTATTTAGTTAAGATATTAAAACCTTAACGTAAAACTAGATAGGGAATTTATCAATTAAAAAAGTTACTTAACTTTTTATGTTAAGTAACTTTTTAATAGAAGAACACTTATAGCTCAAGCGGGTTTGTCATAAAATCTTTAAGCCCCCCACTTGGTTTTGGGGAACTCCTCCTAAGAGGCGGAGTTGAAGCAGGCCTACTTTTAACAGAAGCATTTTCTGAAACTACTTCTTGGGGGGAAGATACAGGAACATCTGTAGCCGACTTTTTTGCATAGCCGTGTTTTGCGAGTATCCGAGATTCTAATTGCTCTTGTTGAGAAAGCCCTTTTTGGATACCAGCATCGATATTTACCTTCATCTCTTCCCCTAATAAAGAAAGAATTTCATTGGGGGAAAATGTCCAAGACTGATCTTGTTGTTCTGCAGTTAGCTGCCCAAATTGCTCTCGGGGGACAAACTTTTTGCCATCGCGGATTAAAACTTGATCCCCTTTAGGGTGACTTAACATTTGTTTGCCGTAGTTAATAATCTTGTTGCCTAGCTGTTCATGTACAGGATTACTACTATCATAGCTCAGAGCTCCCCTAGAAAGCTCAATAAGGGCACGACCTTGTTGCTCCACCGCAGCCACCTCTCGGCCAGTTACCTCAGTTTGAATTGGGTACGATTGCATAAGTTTTTTCGGGCCTTCTTCAGCCCCAAACTTACTTAAAGTATCTTGAACTTCTTTTGGTAAATGTGTAAATAGAGTCTCAGAGAACTTAGTGATTTGAGCCTCTAACTGAGGTTTCTTTTCAAACTCCTCAACCTTACGCTTCAACTTACTTTGTTCTTCCCGCATTTCTGCCTTAGCACGAGCAGTTGCTTCATCGACAATATACTCGCGTTGAAGTTTTTTAAAGTTACTGCGATCTATATTTGGACGATTTTCTTTTAGCCAGTCTTGATACTCATACCCTTCTGCGTCAAAACTTTCTCCTTCGCGGGTAACGAACTGTTCATGCTTTTGTAAAAACTCAATATACTCCTTAGACTTACCACTTTCTTCCCCTTTAGCTTCTGCCCAGCGCAGTATCTCTAAAACCTCTTGATCCTCATACGACTGACGCTCGACAAACTTTTTTTCGTCTTCTTCAAATAGTGGTTTAGGTTCGGCAGCTTTAACCTCAGCTTCATAAAGTGGGGTATTTAAATCCTCATCAATAAAAGCATCTTTAAAAGTCGGAGAATCTTCTACGTCTTGCTCCCCCTCAACCTCACTAACTTCCGCATCCGCCTGTGGCTCTGTCTCGCCGTCTACTTTTTCTACAACTTCTTCACTAGGGGGCTCAGAATCTTCAGACTCAATTCGAGCTTTTGTTTTTCTTAGTAGGTCAGGGATGTCTCTCGCTGAATATAAATCTGGTTTTCCTTTTTTATAGTCCTGCTCGGGCAACTCTAAAGGGTTTGCTAAAAACGCACGACTCACTTTGTCGGGTGCGTCTACGGGGGTGGGTGCTTGGCTTTCCGCCATCTCCATTGCTTCTGTACTCATAAGTATATAGGTTTTTTATTGAAATGTAAGCGCTTGAGCAGCATTCGCTGTAGCTGGATCTACTGCAGGCACTTGTGGTGGTGTTGGTAAAGCTTGTTCTGCCCCTACCGCTTGTTGAATAGCTTGTTGTAGTTGAGCTAAAACTTGACTGTTCTGTTGAACTTGTTGCATTACTTGATCTAAAATTTCTCTCGGAGGGACTACCCCTTGTTGTTCTGGGTCTAACTTTAAGTTAAGAGTAGTGCCTAACAATCTAAAACTTTCGGCGATCAACTTAGCCATTTGTTCTGGGCCAATCATGTTTATAAACTGCTCGTTGCCCATCATAGACCCTAAAAATTGAAGAAGTCCGTTAGCAACCTCTCTGGATACAGTCCTCTCAGACCCATCCCTAGAGTTAAACAAGTATTCATGAACTAAGGCTTTTTTAGACCCAGAGATTAACCAACCCTCTTGGGATTGTCCGTCAATTACTAAACCTTTGGCTTTTTCTTGAATTTTAAAACCTGCGCCTTCGATTACTGCGTCTTGGAAAGTTTCAACTACGGGAACATAAACGGTATCTTCACCCCTAGCAATAAGAGACTCATAAATTATTTCTTTCATCGCTGCCCGGTACTCGTCAGGCCCATGGGATAGAAAACCGTGAATAGCATTTGTAGTATTAGCTACCTCAAATACTTCAGATGCAGAAGTTTCCCTTTGGTTAAACTGACCAAGTTCTTGCGGAGACATCATCTGCGTCTTTTCAAGAAGTTGGATCATCTTAGTGATCCCCTCCACTGTAGTAACAATCTGCGATCGTAAATCAGTAGCTTGAAACTTAAAAGGCGTGTCTCGTAATTGATTTTTCCCCTGTAGTTGTTCTTGATTAGAAGAACTAAATTCTGCTAAAAGTGCTTGGCTGTGATACCTACCGTTCTGCACAAAAGTTTTCAACTCATCCCGGATCTCTTCAGAAACAAGGTCTGTGTCTACTGAAAGCAAAAGAAAACTTTCTAACCGCATCAGATACACAAGTTGCGAAAACAGATTATCAACTTGATCTTGGAAAGGTAATATCTCATGGGCCATAGAAGCCGCACGGATTCGAGAATCATCTCTATTATATTCCATAACCGCTGCGGGCTTTGATGGAAGTATCTCCCCGTGGATTACTGTACAGTCATTGGCGAGAATTAAACGCACCCAAACTGGATGAGGGTAATCCCCTATCCCTACTTCTTTAGGGATTATTTTTTCAAAATACGTTGTTACGAAAAGAGATTGATCGTCCTCACAAGCAGCTAATAGGCCTTGGTTATCTTTACGGCTATTGTCCCTAGCTAATACGGTGGCTACGTCTGAAGGCTCTTCGTACCCAACAACCATATCTGGATAATAAATATCAAAAAATGTTTTATATGAAGAATAAACCGAAGAATTTTTACTATACTGTTTTATAGTATCCCTGTTAAAATACCCAGAGTTACCCCAGACATCTTGCTTGCGCATGACGTCCCAATACCCGACGTAATTAATCCCCGAATCGTGATTTAAAGAAGACAAGGGATACGCAGAATCTTGGAATACCCTAGCAATGTGGGGATGCACAAAGTTTAAACCCTCTTTAGAGGTGTAGCTTTCCTCTTCTCCGTTAGCGTCTAGCCGAATCTGCCTTTCTCGATCCCAAGAAGATTCTACAAAAGATATAGCGCTGGTGTGGAGGTAAGACCTCCGTAGAACTTGTATAAATTCATGACGATACCCATACTGATCAGAAATCATGTCTACCCGCTGAGACAATGCCGCACCTACTAAGTTACCTGTATCAGTTTTTAGCCGAGACTCGTATTTATAAAAAGGATAAAGCTTAGCATACTTAGAAACTTGTGCAGCGACTCTTCGAGTAATAAAAGGCCTAACTAAATTCATAGCTACGTCGTGCAACCTACCTAATTGAAGGTGCTTATGACCTCCCTCGTCTTCCACTACATAGTCAGAAACCCCAGTAGCTTCTTCTAAATCTTTAATACAATCTTTTTCAGTAAGTTTACCTTGAGCAAATAAAGTTAAAGGAACTTTCTCTTCAATTGCGGGCTGGCTGTCCCAAGCCAAGTCTGTTGCGTAAAAAAAACGGTAATCTTTAAGCCCCCGTAGTCTACCTTCGTGGATTCGAGATTCAATACGATCAATAAAAACCTTACGCTTGTGATCCATCTTATCACTAAACTTTTCCCAAAGTTCATCGCGCTCCTTATCTGACAATTTATGTTTTTCGTCTTGGAGGTCTTCTAAACTTGAGCCTCTCTTTCTAACGGACTCTTTCTTTTCAACAAGTCTCTCAAAAACTTGTTCCCTTTCTGGGTTCTCATCACTTTCCCTAAACAAAGCTTTAATGGCTGTGTCATCAGTTCCGTATTTTTTGAGTACTTTAAAATCAATCATTTTTATCTACTGGTGAAAGTTGCTCTCGTAAAGGTAGTCCTGTTGTCTTAAAGATGTAATAATTCTCCCATAAGTCAAGTAATACACACGCAGAGCCAGGAAACTTCCCCTTCTTAAAACAAGTTTTTGCCTGGGCTACAGACATGTTAAGGTACGCGGCCAACTCATCTATAGTTATGTTAAGTAACTTACAAAATTCAGAAATTTTACCTCGGTCCCATTTTTCGTTAAGCCCTACGTAGTGAGAACGTATTAACTTTTCACTTAAAGTCATACTTACTTCATCGACTTCTTGCCTCTACACTTCCATTTTTTACGAGACAAATCGTTCGCACAAGGAGGCTTCTTACATTTTTTTATACCAGCACTACGAGCACAGTACGCATCCCCTTTTTTGGTTCCGGGACGTATGCGGTCTCCTCCGCTTTTGGCTTTACCTGCCTGCCCGTAGGAAACTTTACGTTTCCTACCGGTCTTAGGATTAGTAACTACTTTTGCGAACCGCTTACCTTTTGCGGGTTTAGGCATTAATACCCGCCCCTTTTAGATTTCTTTTTCATCATCTTAGGTTTTGCCATCTTTTTCATCATCTTAGGCATAACTTTTTTCTTGGTGGCTTTTGTTTTCTTCATCATCATTTTAGGGATCTCCTATATTTTTATTGTTTAGTGAAATTAATTAGTTGGAAGGCCAACTCTCGATAAAAGGCTGAGCATATTTGAAAATAATTTGTCCTGTAAATAAGGCTCCAAAACTAAAAATAAACCATCGTTCATGT
>CERP01002193.1_pt1 | contig 11561 bp, 3 predicted proteins | sample 530801 | NCBI WGS metagenome assembly CERP01 (sample SAMEA2620991, study PRJEB7988) | marine metagenome | biome: marine biome (ENVO:00000447); feature: surface water layer (ENVO:00002042); material: "saline water (ENVO:00002010), including plankton (ENVO:xxxxxxxx)" | depth 5 m | reverse complement strand
TTTTTTTTTTTTTTTTAGGGGTAAATATTTTTTTGGGGGAAAAAAAGGGGGTTATGTTATTTTTTATTTTTATTACCATTTATCATAATAAAATAATACTATATATATATACTATGTATATACCACCCCCTTTTCCCCTATAAATTTATAAAAGTAAGTTATAAAAACTTATACTACAAAAAACCCTTAAAATGAGTAGTAAAATGAGATATATATATAGAATACAAAAATAAAAAAAGAGGGGAAAAAAGAGGGGGATAGAAAAAAGGGGGGTAGAAAATTTACATAAAATTTTATTTAATTTTTCAGGATTATTTTATTATAATAAATAAAATGTCTCAATCGCAATTACCCGAAGTTCTAATTCCAGTTAATAAAACTACTATGTCTAATGTTGATATATATACTTCTGTATTAGAACCAGTAAATAAAAGTCAAAAAAGATTAATTTTTAACCTCCGCCAACAAGGCATACTAAATGCTGGAAGTCGTCTTGTAATGTCGGTGCATCCAGTAGATGGAACTGCAAGTGCCGCTGGTGATTGTTTTTTACCTCTTACTGCTGGAATTGGTGCTTGTATTGATAGTGCGGTGTTGCGTGCTGGAACAAAAGTATTAGCCAGAACAGAAAATTTTGGTAAATTTTATGCTATGAAAAAATCAGTTCATACTTCATCTCAAAAACAAAATATAGATATGGTATTAGATGGAGGTGTTGTAAATATTGGGCCTTCTCCTAATACAGATGGCCTGCTTTCAGTTGATACTGGTTCTGCTATTTATACTAATAAAACTACTGCATCTGTTCCAAGTAAATATAAACTTGTAGCAAGTGAAACTGATTGTCCTACATTCTCACTCGCTTTAAGTGATTTATTCCCTATGATGCGTGGTATGATGCTTCCACTATTTGCTATGGAAGAACAGGTTTCAGTAGAAATTAATTTAACTCAACAAGCCGCAGGACAAGTTGGTAAAACTATTATGTTTGCAAATGCTCCTGCATCTACTGCATCAACATATGCATTAAACAATTTTGCTATGCATATTGATTATTTAGAATATGATATGCCTACTATGCAAAATATTCGTAATCAAGTAATGGGTGATGGAATGCCTATGCGCTATCCAGATATTGCCCTTACAACCACACAACTAATTTCACCTGGTGGAATTACAACTGGTAATACATCTACAACAACTGATGTGAGAGAAGTGGGAACTGCTGGTATGAAAGTAAATAATATTATGGTTGTAGAAAGTAATGGGACTGCTAATGGTCTTGTAGGTGATTATCGTAGTAATGCGATGATACATCCACCTCATTATAATTTCCGTGTAAATGATAAGATTATCTATCCAAGAAAAATGACTAATACTTCTCATATGAGAAATGAAATGGAACAAATTTTACAATTTCCTATGTCGGTTGCAAATGGTGAATATTCTGCCGATGTAGAATGTGATTTTTTTGCTAATAAAAATGGAAAACAAAATCCAGTATTTGATGCTAATGTAAATATGATGGGTCAAGCATCATCTGCACTTGCAGGTAATTACTTTATTACTGGTCTAAATCTTCGCAAAGGGCCTGGTGGTGAAGGAACTGATGTAGTTAATAAAAATGTTCTATATGAGCGTGATACTACTTATTCTTTTAACGACCAACAAAATAGAACTATAAACTTCTTTGTAGAACACGAACGCTCCTTTATTCTTAAAGGTGGTGTAGTTCTTACAAGTGCCTAATTTATTAATTAGAAGTTTTTAGTATTAAATTAATTATTTTTCTCAATTAAATATTTTTTTATGTGTATTACATTAAAAAATATAGTATTTTTATAAATTTATATAAAATATAAAATTAATTAATTTTTTTATATTTTATTATATCTATTAATAAAATATGGATTATTCTATTATTGTTGAGAGCAACCAACAAATAGCAAAAAGTAATTATGCAGTTGATTTTGGAACTGCAATTACAAATGATACTTATAATGATGAGTTCAGTAATAATAAATGGAAAATCAAATTACCAAGTGGTGGTATAAAATTAGATGTTGGCGACCGCATTAGTTATTATCAATCTATGATTAAAGCTCGTGGTTTATCTGATGAAGGTGTAGAGTTAATTGGAACTGCTAACTCTAATCAAGAATTAACAGATAATGCTGGTAGAATGGAATTCGGTTATTATGTATATAATAATTGGTTAAATAATGCTATGCTTCCATTAGGAACTGCTTCATTAAAACCACCTATAAATAAAATATTACAACTAAATTTTGAGCGAAGAGTCTTTAATTATCAAGACCCTAAACACACATATAATGTTGCTGATGAAACTGATACAAATGTTCCTCGTGTTTGGTGGAGTGATTATGGAGCACCAAGTTTAGAAACACTTGATGATTGGATTAATAATGGTAGTAGTAGTTTATATAATAATGCTAATGAATTAAATGCAACTAAATTCGGTCATACAAATACTAATACTACTGCTACAAATAATTTAGCATATTATACACCAGATACTCAAAGACTTTATATAGGAGGTCAAACTTGGGTTGGCCCATATAATAATGGTTATTCATCTTATCATAATCAAGCATTAACTGGTAGTTATAGTGGTAAATATGGTATTGTAAAAAGTAATGCTGATTTCCAAAGTGATTTAGGTTTTAATAGTCCTATTGTTATTGGTAATAAAATTACAGAAAGTTTAAATAATCCTAATTTAGAAGGTAATGATGAATTTATAAATCCTACTATAATTGATTATACAGATGATTTAAAAACAGATACATCATTAACAAATTATAAAAATTATTTTGATAGTTCTTCTCATTTACAAGTAGAAGATGAAAGTGTTAAATGCTTTCCTACTACATTTGGAAAAATGATTACAGATTTACAAAATGGAACTGAAAATTTTTCTATTAATCAATCTCTTAATACTAAAACTGGAATAGCACTACCTACATCAGCACAAAAAAATAAATATTTTTGGAATTGTGTAGCATCTGGTGATTATAAAAGAACTATGGCCAGTAGTGAATTATATTCTAATTTAAATTTAAGTAAAAATATAGATACTATTAATGTAAATAATTTATCAAATAGTAGTTTCTATTCAGGTTCTGCTCCACCAGAAACAAATTATTCAGGTGTTGCTATATCTACAAATGCAGCATATCCAACTTCTGCACCTTATGATTTAGGCGAACAATTTTGTATATTTGATGATTTAGATGGTTTCTCAACTAATTTCACTTCATCAGAAATACAAAAAAAAACTAATAATATTATATTTAGAACTGATACAATTGCAGATTATTCTGCTATTAAAAAACCAACAACAAATGATAAACATTTAGTTTTAAATCAACATAATATATTAATGACGAATATGATTGCTAATGATGATAATTTTGCTAAACTGAAAAAAGTATTTGATTTATTAGAAAAACCATCAACTGATATGAAAGTTGATTATTCTAATCAAACTTTTAAAGATACTTTATATACCACATTAGAACTTGGAGCACTTGATGATAATTATTCACAAAGTATTTATGGTCTTACTTATGATGATACATTCACATCATCATTAGAAACTGGAATACCCTTACCAGTTTCTTTACCTTGTGTAAAATCTATTGCTGATAAATTAGAAGGGGGTGATGTATCTGCATTAAGTTATACTGAATACAAAAAAAGAGCACGATTACCCTTATATGCAGGCTTATTTTGTGATGAAGATAATATTACAGAATATAAAACTATTGCCCCTGCACCAGCAGTATCAGGTTATGAAATAACTTTAATGAAAGAATGGAGAGATAATAAAATGTATGAGATAGATTTCCATTCACGATATAATGAAACAAGAACTCCAAAAAATGATGGTGTTAATCTACCATCATCAACTAAATTTTCTTTTACTGATGATAATGGTAATTTTTATGATGATAGTAAAATTAAAGAAAATGATTTAGGTGTTTGTGTTGCTTATAGAAATTTAGTAGATAAAGCAGATGAAACATTAGAATTTGGTTTAGGTAATGAGCCTTCTGCAAACCAGTTCAGTTTATATTCAGTAGATACTACAAATAATTATGCTGTAAATAGTTCTAATTTTATTAATATAAGTTCTGATAGTGATTTAACTAAATTTGGTGATAATTCAGTCCAAAGTTTAACTACAAATAATACAATTTATTTATCCCAAAATAGCACCAACACTTATAGTGAAAGTGCTGATAAAGTAGATATATCTGCTACAAATGCTATGGTAATTGAGTATGAAGCAGCACAACCAATAATGCCTTCCAAGATGGAGGTATTCCAACAAGCAAGTTTTCCAGACCCAAATGCTACAACAACAACAGAAGTATCAACACCATTAGGGGGAGCAAATGGGACTGAACCACATACTGCTTATGGTTTATGGGGTAATTACGCAAATGATGTTATACAATCTGGTAATTTTCATTCACTCGGGCATTATTGGAGCACAGCTACTATGGCTGACCAACTGAATAATAATGCTATTGGAGTTTCTGGTATAGCAATTAATAATCAAGGAACTTATCCACTTGGAGTAAGTTATGATTTTACTACTGCCCAAGTATGTAATAAATATATAATATGGGGAGATGTAATTGGGACTAAAAATATAAGAACTTGGGAACTACGAGCATCAAAAGTAGATAAATCAACTTATAATTCACAAGACCCAGATACTTATGATACATTAGACACTCAAAATAATTTTACAATAAATACAATAAGTAGTTCATCACCAGCAAGAGTAGCAAGTAATAATCTAAATGAAGGGAATATATTCACTTTTACGAATACAACCGCATATAAATATTATGTATTATATATAACTGCTAATGGTGGTGATGGTGCTTATACAGCCATAAGTGAATGGGGACTATATGGTGATAAAGTTGGGGAAATATGTGTTGCTGGTGCTGAAACGAATAATATATCAGGAAACTTTACTTTAACTGGTTCTGATATTCACCAGCCAAATACTTTGGGAACTTTACCAAATTTATACGATAATCAGATACTCGGCACTTCCTCCCCTGGTGGATTTAGTTCTCAATTAGTCGTTCTACTCAAAAATACAAATGGTTATACTGGTGGCTGGTTTTTAAATTATGCATTTACTAATCCACAGAAAATTAATAAATATAGAATATGGGGAAGACCAGATGGAGGTGTGCAAAATCCTAATCAAAATCCTGTGGATTGGGTATTACAAGGCTCAAATGATGGTTCTACTTTTACTTCATTACATAGTGTAAATGGTGCTACTTGGAATAATTATTCAGTTAGTGGAACAGCATCTGATAATTTAATTTACGCAAACGAATATAGTTTTACTAATGAAACTCCTTATACTACTTACAGGTTAGCAATATCAGTAAATAGTGGTCACGCCAGTTATTGCACTATGTCGGAAGTAGCATTATACAAAGATAATACTTATGAAGCAGTAGCAGGTGTTGGAGTATCAACTGGTTTTACATCAGATACATCAAGCACTTTGGGGACTGGGTGGGAAGTAGCAAATTTATTTAATGATGTAGTAAATGATAATGCTGCTGATAGAGGATATGCAAGTGCAAACTTTACTTTTAACACCAGTTCAGGTGCAGCAATTGGTTATACTTATCTTGGTGTTATATTTGATACACCACAAATTATAACAAAATATAATATATTCCCTTCATCACCTTCTTATTCATCTGGTAGAATTGGTAATCCTCGTGATTGGACTTTGGTAGGAGCTGATAATTTAAGTGATTTGCAAGGTAATGTAAATTTATCAGTATTAGATACTCAAAGTTTGACTGGTGCAGGTAATGCAGCAGGAACTGAAACATCATATCCCAATATTAACATATTACAATATTCTAATTCCCCCGCAAAAGATTTAGCACAATACGCAAATAATTATGAAATCGCAAATACCACACCATACAAGGTCTATGGTTTAAGAATTACCAGAAATCATTCGGGGGCAAACGCGATGTTTTTGGAATGGGGGTTATATAAAACAGCATCAAGTATTACGAATTCCAGAATACCGAAAGAAATAATTTTACAAGGTCAAAAACTAAATGATAATATATGGACTACAATAGAACAAAATGTTTTAGCAACTGAACCTGATGCGGCAGGATTTGCAGCACCATCAACATTACCACAAAATCCAGATTTAGCAACTTTAACTGCACCATATAAAGAAACATTTAATCAAAGTAATCAACAATATAAAAAGGTGAGAATGGTAATACCACAAGCATATACAGACAACTCAATCAACATAGGCGAATGGGTATTAAGAAAAAAGAATCATATTAAAACATATCTTGGTAATAATGATTCAGCATTTGATTCTACAAAATTAACTTTTGATGTAGTTAAAACTACCAGAAATAATGATAATGAATACCCAGTTGATTCTACACCTGGTGTAAGTGTGAATATAAATCCTTCTACCACAAAAGATGAACTCCAAGATGGTAATACTCATACATACACTCAATTAAGTATGAATACAACTCAAACATTTAGCACAAGTGCAAATCTGATTAATTTTGGTGAAAGATATATGCAAATAACATACAATTTTCCAGAACCAACTGTTATCAATAATTTCTTTACTTGGTCTAATAATAATTCATCTTTATTATCAACATTAATGAAAACAATAGAGATTCAGGGATTTTATAGTGAAAATAGAGTCGTATATTATGATATATTATATGATGGAACTTTGGCGACAGATACTCCCGCCGCAACAACTGCAACATCTATTGATAGTGAAACACCATATTCTCCAAAAGAAACATTAGGATTTAATACAACTAATAAAAAATATGATGCAGTAATAATTATAGTTAAATCTAATTTTAATGAAGCAAGTAATAATATAATTTTAGCAGATTTATTAGTATCTGGTTATGATGTAGGAACAAATATTTATAAACAAGTCCCGTTTATTGGCTTTACTTGTGCAAACCAAATAACATCAGCAAATAAATATAATATACCCAAGCCGATAGAAGGTGAGTTTTTTGGAATTCCTCGTTCATTACAAAATAATTCATTATCATTTATAAATTCTTGGGAGAGAAGAGTAGTAAATGATAATAGAGGAATTGTTGTAGGAAAAGTAGAAGTAATTGATGGTGGATTATTACAACTTGGTATAAATGAGTTAGGTAAGTTAGGAGTTGCATTAGTAAATAATAATATTGGAGGGCCAGGAGAAGCAATAATAGAATTAGAATCTGAATTTAGAGAGGGTGCTTCTCACGGATTCGCAAGTATAGTAAGTGCTAAAATAACAAATAATGGTTCTCATTATAAAACACCTCCAATACCACTTTATTATACAATTAATGATGACGGGTCAAAAACAAATTACCCAGAAAGTAGTAGTGCTTGGGTTCGCTATCCAAATTTAGAAATAACTATGGGTGATTTTAAAACATCATTTAATCCAGGAGCATTACCAAATACACAACCACAATTTCCATATATAATGTTAGGAGCAAATGATGTAAGTGTTTCATTTGATACAACACAATCAAGAATGAGTATATCAAAGATGCATACATTAATGAAAGAAGGACAAGAAGATAATAATATGCAAAGATATTATGATGGAAGTATGATATTTAATAGTGCTAAACCATTAGTAGTTCCTGATGGTGAATCTGGTAATGATGTTATGAAAATTCATAATAAAAAAACTTATTGTAATTCTACAAGAGCATCATTTACAGAAGCAAGACCAAATGATAATATTACAGAACAAATAATACCTATTAGTAATCCAGCAATTAAACAAAAAGGAATTGCAAGTGGATTAACTGGTATTGGTTTATTAAATTTATATGCTAAAAAGAAAGATGGAAATTATAATTTAATTTCGGCAGACAACGAACATACTTATAATGGAACAATATTAGATAGATTAGGTTTTAATGTAAAACAATTATTACCTAAATTTGGCCAACAGAGTATAGTATTTAATCGTGGTTTATATAATAAAGATATTATATCTGATGAAAAACCTTTAACACAATATAATCAACAAGTATCACCATTAACAACCAACGGATTTATAAATGCAACATTAAATGCATCATTAAATACAAATAATATCAATTACTTAATGGCGGGAAGTGATGGAAATAATTTATTAGAGAAATCAGTTCCACAAGAAAGCGATTCATTAATTGGACTGAATCTTCCACAGAAATTTAGTTATTCACATTTATTAGTTTATTCTAATATCATACCAAAATATAATTATATTGGAGCAGAACAAATAAATAAGACCCCTTGTATCGCCTCAATCGGTCGGAGTTATGAAGTGGGAGATGTTTTATACGGAAATCAACAAGGTATTCCATACATAGTTGATAAGTCATATATTTTAACTGATATAGATGTTGATTTAAGAACTGAATTGGGATTACCAGCACCTATTGATAGTGGTTCTACAATAGTATTTAAAATTGATAAAAAGAAACATATTCCTTTGGAACAAAAATAATTAATTAAATTTAGTTTAATTAATTGAGAAAAATAAAAAAATTTTGGTATAAATTTTATTTTTTAAGGTATTATATAATATATAAACAAATATTAACATTCATCATTTTCATCAATATAATTAGCATTTAAATTATTTTTAATTTTAACACCAAAAATTTTAACTTTCTTTTCACTTTCATCTTTCTTTTTAAAAACATTTCTATTTACTTCTTTCATTAATGAAGTTAGTTTAGAAGATGTTAATTTTGTTTCCTTCATATTTAACATAAACTCTTTAACATAAACAAAATCTTCTATATTACCAGTAATATCATATTGTTCTTGTATAAAATCTAATGGGTTGTCTTCGTCTCTTTGGTTCTGTGATGATTCTATTATATTTGGTGTAAATTTTGGTTTATCATCTTCATAATGATTAATAATATCAAGAATAAAGGCGTTTATGATACTATCATTAACAATAAATTCATCAATACTATCATCACCAATTTTATAAAAATCTTTACTATCACTTTCTTCATAAGTTGTTTCACTAACAAATTGATAAGGTAATTCTGTATAAACCATCTTTTCTTTTGTATCTTGTGGTTCTACTTTTGGTAAATCATTAAGAGCACACACAAGAGTAAATTGTGGTATATTCTTTTGTGGGTCTTGGAAATTAGCTCTCATCTCAACAACATCATTCCCACCAGAACAAACAGATTTAATTTTATTACCATTAACAATAACATCATTTGTCTCAAATTCACTCGTAAAAACAATTCTACAATCCCATATAGGAGTAAGCCACATATTCTTTTTAGCATCATCAGCATTATTTTTATCATAAAGTAAATTACCAGAGTTAGTAGTTCCAATATATTCTCCGAAAGCATTACCAAATAATTTAATTAATTTACTTTTACCACTATCTCTTTTTCCCATTAATACAAACCATCTTTTATCTTGCACCATACCAGCAATAGAACGAGCAAATGATTTTTTAATAAATGAAATATCTTCATCATCTTTAATCATATTTCGCCAAATTCTTTTATTAATTAATTCTAAATCAACAATACTAACATTTGTAGGAAAATCATAATCAATAATTTTAGTAGTATAAACATCTTCACACTCAAACCATTCTTTAAAAGTTTTTGTTTTAAAATCATAAACACCATCATTAAAACATAATTTATATTTTGTAGTATCTGTAAAATATTTAGATATGAATTTATTTTGTGGAATTAATGAATATAATGCAGAACATATATTTTTATTACCAGATGCGATAGATGAATAATGTTTTAATTTACCATCTGGTGTCTCAAATCTAATATCATATCCATAAACAATTCTTGATAAACAAGCTAATACATTTTCTTTTTTAGAAATAATATCCCATTTATTTTCAGTTTTAATATAGTATATTTCTTTATTTCTATAAACTTTATTTTGTAAATGATTATCTAATAAATAATTTGCAGCATCTTTATCATTATCTATAATACAATAATTATCACCATCAACTAATTTTTCTATATCAGTAATCCATTTAAGGTCTTCTGGTTCTGGTTGTAATGATTTTTTTTTTAATTTAATATTAAAACCTAAATTTTTAAGAATATGTTTTTCTATTTCCTCAATAAAAGGCTTATCAACAATACCAAATTTATTAGTATTAATTGTAATTCCATCGTGAATAAATGTTTCAGTTTCTATTTCATTTTTTTTTAAATATCCCATAACTTCATACATAATATTAGTTTCTATATCTTGTAGCATTAATGCAAGAGCAGAGTAATAATTTTTTTTTTTTTTATCAAATTGAGTAATGGTAGTCATAATACCAACAATATCAATATAATATTTACAATCTTTAATTAAAACATCTATAATATTTCTAATATTATTTTGGAAGTTAGTAATGAATGTATTTGGTTTTAGTTGTATAGATAAATTATTATGTTTAATCCAAGTTTTAAAAGTTCCACCATAAGATAATATTAAGAATAATTGTTTAGCAACCCATTTTTCACATTTATAATTAATAGCAATTTGTGAAAGTATATTATCTCTATTATTAGAATATTCTTTTATAGTATCAACATCATCAATATTATAATCTTTAATAATATCTAATAAAATATGAATGTGAGAATTAACTAAATCAAGCTCAAAGGCATTTCCATCAATTAATAATTTTCTAATACTACCTTTAATAGATTGTAGTCCTAATGTTCCATTATAAAAGTATCTACCAAAATCATAATTAGATTTCATATAAGTTTTTTGAGAAATACCAGTTTTAGAATTCATATCTTTATGAATTTTTCTACAATAATCAATATCTTCTTTTCTAATAAGAGCATCAATTCTATCAGCATAATTAAATTTAACTTTCATTAGTAGTTTGAGATTACGAATATTGTAGATTTTTTCATTTAGATAAAATACTTTACTTTTTTTTTTAGAATACTTAATATTAGGAAGCATTTTATTATTATTATATACAGATTTAAATATTTCAGAATTACATTTTTTTTCTTCTCCTTGTTTAATAGCTTTTGCGATTAGTGCGATATTATTTGCAGTATCCATTCTTTGTTTATATATAGTAAGATAATAATTTTGTCTTTAAATCAATTTAATTAAATTTAAAAAAATCAAATTTTTAAAAAAAAATAAATAATTAATTTCTAATAGATTCTAATAATTTAAAAAAAATAATTAATTTCTAATAGATTCTAATAATTTTAAAGCATTTGTAATTTTAATAAAAAGTTATATTTTTTAATTTCTTTTAATTTATCTGCATTAGAGAGGTTGTCGTTATTAAAAATATTGTAAGTTTTTTCATCATCTCTAAATTTTCGCTTGTAGTAATTTAAACTTTTAATAATTCTACTATTATCAATATCTTTATAATATAATTGTTTCATTTGTTTTCTACATCTTTCATTATGACTAATCTTTGCATC
>CERP01006612.1_pt1 | contig 11614 bp, 8 predicted proteins | sample 530801 | NCBI WGS metagenome assembly CERP01 (sample SAMEA2620991, study PRJEB7988) | marine metagenome | biome: marine biome (ENVO:00000447); feature: surface water layer (ENVO:00002042); material: "saline water (ENVO:00002010), including plankton (ENVO:xxxxxxxx)" | depth 5 m | reverse complement strand
TGCTACAGCCTTAGCAGCTATGGATGCTCAGAATGCTGATCAACGTACTAAAGTAGCTATATCTAATGCTCAGTCATTTCTTCAAATGGATATGGCTAACTTAAATGCTAGACAACAGAGTATTATATTAGATCAGCAGATGAAGCAACAAAGAATACTTTCTGATCAATCAGCAGCTAATGCAGCTAGACAGTTTAATGCTACGTCTGAAAATCAAACTAATCAGTTTCAGGCTAGTCTTGCTTCTAATATGAATCAATTCAACGCCAGTCAAGCTAATGCTATGGCACAGTTTAATGAATCAGAAGCTAATAGGGCTGCTGCACTAAATGCTCAAAACAAATTAGAAGCAGATAAGATTAATGCAGATATAGGTCTTAAAATAGCTACCTTTGATAAAGAGCTACAGTTTAAAACTGATTCTTGGAATGCTGCTAACGCTCAAGCTGTAGAGCAGTCTAATATAGAGTGGCGTAGAAAATCTAATACAATTAATACTGCTGCTCAAAATGCAGCTAATCAGCAGAATGCTCAGTACGCTTTTAATATGAGTACACAAGCTCAGACTCAATTGTGGCAAGAACTTAGAGATCAAGCTACTTTTGATTTTCAAGGGTCACAAACTGATTTGGATCGTAGGTCTAATATTATCAACGCTGCTTTGGGTAATGAAAGATTTTTAACAGACCCAACTTTAAAAGATAATAGAGATAAAATATTTAGAATGTTGGAGGGTATAGCATAATGGGATTCTTTAGCAAAGTTTGGAAAGGTGTAAAGAAAGGTTTTAAAAAGATTGGTAGAGGTATCAAGAAAGGATTTAAAGCTTTTGGTAAATTCATGGGAAAGATTGGTATCTTAGGAACCATTGCTTTAACTATGCTTACAGGAGGGCTAGGTATAGGGAGTATGTTCGGTAACTTTGGAGCTACCTTAGGTAAGCTTGGAGCTAGTATGGGTGGGCCTTTAGGAGGTATTTTAAAAGGTGCCTCTTGGACTATTGGTAAAGCTGCACAGTTTGGTACTGCTGTTAAAAGTGGATTTCAGACATTAACTAAGGGTGTTACTGAGTTCTTTGGACAGACTGCTAAGTATGTAGCTAACAAAATACCCGGCGTAAACATTCAAGGAGCACCTACTAGTTTCTTGGGAGAAGGTGGTGTCTGGCAGAATACTTCTGAAGCAGTTGTTAAGCAGTTTGAAACTTTTCAAGGAGATGCAATAAATTTATTTAACACTACTTCACCTACTTTAGAAGCAGGTAAGCTAGGGATGTCTTATGATGATTTTAAAAACACAAATTCTTTTAATAGAGATTTATCTGATTTAAAAGATGGCTTTGATCCTAATAATCTTGTTCAAGAAGGTGACGTAAAAACTTTAGTTTTAGATGAAATGGGTGTCCCAAAATCTAATATAACCGTAGGTACAGGAGGTCTTGAAGACATAAGTGCTGAAATAGCTTCAACTGAAACTCCAAGTCTTTTAAGTAGAGGTTTTACTTCTGCTAAAGATAACCTTTTTGAAGGAGTAACAAAAGCTCCAGCATCTGTAGTCACTACTGCTATTACAAACAAAGCTATGGGTGCTGGTGAAGTTGACCCTTACTATAGTATTACACCTGTTGCTCAGTTTGATTCTTCTTATGCTTTAGCAGGTGCGGTTGAACAAGGGTTAACACAAGGCCCTGATCCTTTGTGGAGTCAACAGTTGTTTGATTATGATGCTTATGGTGGTGGTCAAGGTGGTTACAGTAATGTCTACGCTAACAGAATGAGAGGAGCTATGTCCTAATGGCTGAAACACAATATGATCCTGAAGAGATCGAAAATGTTTTCATGGAAAAGGCAGGTCGAATGGATAGACCTCTTCCCGGCGAGTCTTTAACTAATGACCCTGAGAATCCTTTACCTTTTGAAAAAGCTCCTGAGTACACAGATTTAACTACTGCTCTTGAGTATTACTTTGCAACTTTTACAGAAGAAGGTACATACGATAATATACTTGAGTTAATAGCTAGTGGCACTCCACTTATGAATATTACTCAGATAGTTCTTTATCAAGGCTTTCAAGAAGGACTATTTAATCCTGACTTAATGATGATGCTTGCAGAACCTATTACTTATATGCTTGCAGCTTTTGCTGAACAAGAAGGTATTGAGTTTACTATTCAAGAAGATGATGAAGAAGATATAGAGGAAGAAGAAGAGGCTCAAAGTTTACCTATGATGAAGCAAGCATTAAAACAAGTTAAGACAGTTGATAACCCTGAAGTAGTACCCGATCAGGTACAGTCTTTGTTAGCTGCTAGAGGAGAACAGTAATGGCGATTAGTGTTGGTGAAGGATACTCGTTACTAGGGCAAGGCTTTGCAAAGGCTGCTCAAGGTAACTTGTCTGAACAAAGAAAGATGATGAAGGAAGCACAGCGTAGACAGCTTGTGACTGCTGCTTTAACTCCTGTTGCTCAAGGTGTAGGACAGTTTGCTACTGATTTAATATCAGCACCTTTTAAGGACGCTGCCTCCAACTTCTATAATCGTGGTGCTGGTAAAGGTTTAAATGCTAATAGAAAAGCATATAGATCCCTTGAGAAGCAAGCAAAAGATAGAATGTCTGAGATCAACAAACAAGGAAAGTATAACTATTTTAAATCTATTTCAGATGAAGCATATCTTGCTTATGATGCTAAGTCTAGGTCAGATCTAGGAGAAGATTTCAAATCTCACGCTGCGTATAGTGAAGGTTTAGTAGAGCTTCCTTCTTTGATTAGACAGCAACAAGATAAAGAATATGGTGAAGCTGTTACTGAGTACAATAGCTACTTAGATTCTCCTACTCAAGCACAAGTGTCTGCGGCTATCAAAAAGTATAGCCCTTATGCAACTAATCCAGCTTCTTGGTTATACAAGAAAGGAAAACAAATTATTACAGGGCAAGACTCAGCAGAGATAGAAGAAAAAGCTCTTAATAGATTGCAAACACATTTAGCTTCATATGGTATGGATTTAAGTGATGAGAGTTTAGCGAAGTTAAGAGAGGTGAATAGGACAGGAAGTGACGCTTATTTTTCTGTGGACACAATCAATAATATGTCTCAGTTTCAAACAACAGAATATAAAACAGCTCTTCAGAATCATAGAGATAACCTTGATTTGCAAACTAGTGTTTTTAACGGAGACAACGGAGCTTTACAAACTCTTTGGTTTGAGATTAAAGAAAAAAGTGGAGGTAAGCAACCTACTGCTCCTCAAATGAATAGGGCAGTAAGTAATAAAATGTATGAAGTGTTTAGAACAGATTTAAAAGATGAACAACAAGACTTTAGAACTTACGTTAACTCATCTTCTCAAATATCTGATGTTTTAAAAGAAAGAATAAGCACTCTAAAGTTTAAAACAGAAGATGCTAAGACTAAGTATTTAAACAAAATAGCTGACGGAGCTTTTGTTGTTGCTAAAAGAATACATCAGAATGATCTATTAAAAGGAAAAGAAGTTGTCTTTGGCGAAAAAGAAAAACTAGAATATAGTGGATCTATTAGAAGGATAGCTAAGCATTTAATATTAAATAATGTACAGTTAGATACCATTAAAGAAGTGAGTTGGGGAAATGATCCAGCTTTGACAGTAATAGATCCAAGTGTTCTAAGAAGTTTACAGTCTTCAGCAGACTCATCAGATTCAAGCGGTAATGGAGGATCTCCTGCAAATGGTTCTGCTCAGCTTCAACCTCGCTCTAGTGTAGCTACAGTTTCTCCACAAGTTTATCCAGTAAATTTAGCAACACCAACTAGCAAAGGTAATGTTGCTCTTGCCAGTCAGGTGAGACAAGGACTTAAAAATATACTTGGGTCAGATCTTTTATTAGGAGATAAGCAACAAGAGTGGAATAAAATGCAGACTAAAATTGGTTCTAATATGGTCAAATCTCAAGGAGGTGACCCTGCTAATTCAAAAGTTAGGATTATGTATCCACCTGATATACAAGAAATGATTGATGCTTTAGAAGAAGGTCCTGAAGAGTTAGAAGAAAGTTTTCAAGATGTGCAAGCTAGAAATAGAGAATTTTTATTGTCACCCTTTAGATTAAGTGGAGCAGAAATTCAAGCAAGAAAAAGAGCTAAGTTAGGTCTTCCAGAGGAGGGAGGTTTTCGTCTTTTTGAAGCTACAACAAAAAGTCCTGAAGAGATGGAGCGTATTAACAGAGAGAGACAACAAGCAATAACTGACTACGAGAATAGGAGTTCCTCTGAAGCTTTTGCAGATATTGAAAGTGGTAGAGATGTTAGAGAGCCTCTTCAAAATGCTAGATCTTTATTTGAAACTACACCTAAAAGTGATGAGGAAATAAAAAGAATTAGGTCAGAAAAAGCGCAAGCAATAACTGACTATGAAAATAGAAGTTCTTCTGAAGCTTTTGCAGATATTGAAAGTGGTAGAGATATTGTAGACCCTAAACTTCAAGTAGCGAGAGAAACTTATAAGTCTAATCTAAGAGAGCCTTTTCAAAATATTAGCTCTTTACTAGAAACTACACCTAAGAGTCCTGAAAGAATTGCAGAAATACGCAAGCAGCGCAGTGCGGCTATTGCAGAGTACGAGGCTAATAAAGAGCCTGATGTTGATTCAGGGCCTAGTATTTTAGACTCAGTAATAGATTTTCTTGTACCTAAAGCAGAAGCTTCTAGGGAGTTGAAAGCAGAAGTAACAAGCAGAGGAACTTCTATAAGTAGAGCAGCTAAAAGAAACCAAGATTCAGAGATGTCTAGATGGGAAGATAAAGGTACTATTAAAGTATCTAACGTCTACAATGATGGTAGTGTTGTAGAAGTACCTACTAAAAATCCTATCCGTTTTATACAAAACAATATAGACACTCCTATGGAAGCCGTTGCTATTTACTATGAGGCATTAAAGTCACATAATTCTGAAAGACCGTCTGCTGCTACCTATCAAATGAAACCTTTGACTCAAGCAATGACTTGGGCTTATGAGGCTTTTCCTGATCAACTACCTAATCTTGAGAGAATGTATTTTAATAGAGTTAAGAACAAAGAAAGTGGACGTTCTTTATTAAAGCTAATTGAATCTCCTTCTAATGAAAAAGAAATAAAAGCTTACACAGCTAAAGTTTCTAAGATGTCGGATTCTGAGAAGGAAAAAGAGTTTGATAAGCAGCTTAAAATTGCACGGAAGATAAGAATAGAAACAGATTCTGATCTTGCGGCTAATGCTATAGCTTACAGAAAACTTCAAAGTATTTTCGGGGAAGAGGACAACAGGGTAATAGGTAAGGAAGGATCAACAGTTAGTTCTAAAGTAGATCAGTACTATAATTATTTACTACCTACTAAAAGTGAGGACTATGATTTAATAACTAAAGTGTACGAACAAGTACTTGCTGATGTTAATCCACCTGCTGCCTTCTCTCTACTAGCTCAACGCTAAGGATAAGTATACATGTCTGAACTAGATAAGATTGATTGGGGTTCTATCGAAATAAGCACCTATGATCCTACTGAAGTAACCACAGCAGAAAAGATGGAGTTTGGTGCTAGGGCAGAAACAACCTTTACTGGTAACCTTGCTAGATATGCAGAAGCTTCTTATGATTATATGACTAAGCCTGACTTAACATTCGGTGAGGCTTTGGGAAATATTGAATCTACAAGAATGCGAGAAGTATATCAGGAAATGCCAGAGTTTTTTGGTATACAACCTGAGCAAGAAGATGCAGCAATTATAGGTGGTAGAGTTGCTACTGCTTTTGTTGATCCTATTACTTGGGCTGTGCCTTGGACTAAAGTAGCTGCGGCGGGTAAGCTTGCTTCAGCCGCTACGGGTGCAAGTTTTGCTGTAGCAGATAGCGCAGCAAGAGACTACATGACTACTGGTGAGGTGTCAGGTTTTAATACAGGTGTCAGTACTGTTATAGGTGGAGGTGCTGGTGCTTTATCTGGTTACTTAGCTAGAAATATTCGCTTTGCAGATGATGTTGAACCTAAGAAACTTGAGAGTACTTTAGAAGCTCCTGAAGCTATAACAGCCGATGAGTTGGATGACGTAAAGAAGGCAGCGGCTAAGGCTGTTGACCCTCAAAAAGTAAAGAAGGCCACAGAAGAAACACCTGTAATGACCTCTAGTACTCAGCCTATCAATGAAGCAAGAAAAGCTTTGGCTCTCCTACAAAAAGAAAAAGATGCACTACCTGAGAAAGATCAAGGCCCTATCGATGCAAAGATAGAGGACATGAAAGTTAAGTTACAGGCTACTAGAGATGAATATTTTATTAATCAACGTGATACTTATCTAGATAAACAAGATGTCAATATGACAATGCTTGAGGGTCTTAGTGCAGAAGGAAAGCTTACTGAAGGTATCATGGCTAAGATTTTATATGAGACAACTAGACCTGTAGTAGGCGGTTTAGGAGGTTTTGCTCTTAGTGGTATTGTGGGTGATGAAGATGATTATGGGCTTACTGTAGGGATGACTCTTGCAGGGGCTGGGCTAGGAACATGGCAAAGTTTACTGCGGCGTTCTAAGCTTACATCTATTGAAAAAGAAACAGGCTTGCTTATGGTGAATAAGTACGCTAGTAACAATGCTGCTACTTCTGCCAAAAGACTCTTTGCTGGTACTCTTTCTACCAAGCTGGATGCAATGGGCGGGTACGCCAAGATGGTTGGTAACATGCTGTTCCAGAGACAAGGAGCAAGCACTGACGCTGTTGAAGCCAGAGCAATAAGAGAGACTAGAAAGTTTAATACTACAGTTAATACTATACTAGGTGACTCTTTTGGAGATATGAATGTACGTCAACTAGTGGGGCAAATCATAAATGATTTTAATGTTGATGATATTCGTGTGGGATATAGAGGACTTAATGGAACTCTAAAGCCTGTTACCGCTGAACAAATAGAGGTGGCTCGTCAAGCCGCACCTAAGTTACTCAACCATCAAGAGATGTTATCTAATAGTCTTAGAGAAGTAGGTATAGACTTTAAAAAGTTAGATGAGTATGGTATGGCTCAGACTTACAACATGGCAGCTATTAGGTCAGACGTAGCTGGCTTTGATGAGACACTAATGGAAGCTGTAAGGTTACAGAATCCTAAAGCAACCGAAAAACAAATTAACAAAATCTTTACAGATTTAAGAAACAACATTACTGGTAAAAGATCTTATAACAAAAATACAACTTACACTGCTGAAAATGTTTTTAATAAAGATAATGAATTTCAACCTCTTCTAGATCATTTTGACAAAAAGCGTATGATAACTGATTTTGAAGCTAGAAAATTACTAGCTGAGAAAGGTTTTATAAACTTAGATGTATCAGAAGTTTTCTCAACCTATAGTGACAGAGCTATAAAAGGAAGGGAGTTTGCCGCTACCTTTGGACCTAAAGGAGAGTTTCTGGGTGAAGTGTTTAAAAAACTAGATGCTTCTTTTTCAGGTAGTGACAGAGTAGATTTTGGTACTGATTACAAAAAAGAAATATTAGATGGTATTGATGCTTATTGGGGAGTTTATGGAGTAGGTGACTACAATCAAGTAGGTAGGACTTTCATGTCTACGTTAACTACGGCTGCTAATACAACTTATTTAACAAGAGTATCCATTGCTTCTCTTGGTGACATGATACAGCCTTTCCAAAATAGCGGCTTTGGTGCTGCGGCTAGAAGCATACTTAGGAAGATAAATCCTAATGAAGTTTCTTTTTCTACTCAATCTAATTTTAAATATGACAATGCTTTTGAAAAAGAGTTGACAGCTTTGTTAGCGGCGAGTGGAGACTCACTTAGTTCTTATCAAGCTGGTCTTAATTATATTAACAAGAAGTTTTTTAGCTGGGTACAACTTGAAAGGATTACTAAAGCTGCGCGTGGTTTTGCATACGATACAGGGATAAATAGAGCTTTTACACTGGCAAGTAAAAAGAAACTTTCTAAGTCTAATAGAGCAGAAGCTAAAACTATGGGGCTTACTTCTCAGGATATTGGTGTATTAAAGCAGTACAAGAACGCTCAACAGGCATTTAACTCTGAGGAAGGTTTAGAGATACTAGACAGGATTGGACAGAAGGTAGCTGATAGAGATGCGATTGTACCTATGGTAGGTAATAGATTGCTGTTTGCTCAATCAAAGAATCCTTATGTTCGTTCCTTTGGTCAGTTTTTAAGTTGGTCACAAGCTAAAACTTCACAGATAAACTCTTTAGTAGAGCGTGTTGAGAATGGTGATACTGCTTTAGCACTAAGAACTCTAGGTCTTACATCTATCTATGGTGCTGTTCAAGGTCTTAGAGAAGTAGCTAGTCCTAGTTATGATCCAAACGAAGATGCTGTTGACTTATATGATACTCAAGATTTGACACAACTAACTAAAAGATCTTTAGCTCTATCAGGAAACTATACGCCTTGGCAGATTGATAAGCTGACTCAAACAGGGATGTCTTTAGTCACTCAAGGAAAGTTGCTAGATGAGGCAAGCCCTTCTATTTCGTATGCTCTAGATTTGTTTAAAGAGTTAGGTAAAATGGGGGCTAATATTGCTGCTGGAGATACTGAAGGTGCAGTAGTTAATGTTGCTGCAATAACTCCTTTCGGTAAAGAAGTTTTAAGTTACGGAGAGAGACTTGATCTTTTTCAAGAGTTAGAGGATAGGACTAACCGTGAGAAAGGTGGTGTTATTACTGATGTACCTAACGTGCCTGAAGAACCTGATCAACGTATAGATAAGATGACAGGACAGCCTTACGATAAACAGGCTGGTACAGCTTTTGTAGATGAGGAAGATCCTATAAGACGCTTAGGGTTTGGTGACGGTGGTTACATAGATCCTATGCAACGTCTAGGCTTTGGGCTTGGTAGCTTAGTAGCTAGACAAGCAGGTAAGTTTTTAGATAAAGCTGATGATGTTATCCCTCCTTCTTCTAGTATGGGTATGCCTACTACAAGTAATATGAAAGGCACTACTGAGGAGTTTGATGACCTTACAAAAGCAATTGATAAGGGTGAGACTCCAAAGATGTTTGAAGGTGTTCTTCCTGTGCAAAATGATTCATCTGAAAAATCTTTAAAAGAATTTATAGATCCTTCTGATGTAAAAGATTCTGCTCGTTCTCCTGAAAATGAGTTTGGAAATATAGCTGCTAACATGACAGAGGAAGATATTTCTAAATGGCAAGAAGTTAACAAGCTTCCAGAAAGTAAGAGACAAAAACAAAGACCTGAAATTATTCAATCTCTTCAAAAAGTTTTGGCAGGAAATAAAAGTATAGAGGAGCACAACAAACTAACAGACGAAGTTTTTCCTCCTTCACTATACACGAAAGACAACGCACCTGAGTTTCCTACTTTAGTTGAAGTAAGAGGAGCAGTAGGAAAGAAAACTTTAACAGGCGGTAGAGGAATCATAGGGTCAGATGTTAATGTTGAGGAGGGGCGTAGGGTGTCCTCTAGGTTAGACATTCCAGCTTATGACCAAAGAGGTGTGTGGGCTGTAACTTTGCATGAATTAGGGAAGGGTGGTAAAGCTTTTGCTTACGGTCAATCTGCAATACTTAAAAATGTAGATTTTACAACTGATCCAAAGGCTGCTTTGGACATTGCATTAGGACAAGCTAAGGGAACTATTGCTCGTATTGAAGGTGATTGGGTTAATCACAATCCAATAGAAACTTATCAACAGGCTCTAAATCTACTTGAAAGTGATGAGTGGGTTCAAGTAGGCATGAATCCTTATAAGCACTCTTACTTTTATGACAAAGCCACAATGAAGCCTGTTAAGTCTGCATCAGAAGTTATTCAGGTAGGGCCTTTAGTACTCGCAAGAAAAGACAAAGGCTTAGTGTATGCAGATGTAGAAGATTTTAATGTTGATCTTAGTCCTGAGAGTATCAAAGGAAAGAAGAAACTTAAAGATAATGATATAAACATAAAGAGTGTTTCTTTCAATAGTGGCGGTAAAGTACTCAACGTACTGAAGAGGAAGCAGAATGTATAAATATTTTAAAGACTCAGAACTCCTCTGCAAGCACTGTAATGGTGAAGGTATAGACCCTGTATTTATGCAGAAGGTGGATAAGCTGCGTGATGAATTAGGTTTCTCCTTTCCAGTGACCTCTGCATACAGATGTAAAGACCATCCCATAGAGGCCCGTAAAGCCTCTCCCGGCGCACATGAATCAGGTAGGGCCTTGGATATAGGGGTACGTGGTAATCAGGCTTACAAGCTAGTACAGGCCGCTATAGAGGCAGGTTTTACAGGCATTGGCATAGCCCAGAAAGGAGGCTCTAGATTTATACACATAGATGACCTACCAGATAGTGAAGGTAGACCAAGACCACACATATGGAGTTACTAAATGAGTATAGTTGCAAGCTTAGTAGGCCCTGTCACTGGACTACTAGATAAGTTCATAGAGGACAAAGATCAGAAGAATGCTTTAGCGCATGAGATAGCTACGATGTCTGAAAAACATGCACAGGAGTTAGCTAAGGGACAACTAGAAGTAAACAAAGTAGAAGCAGCACACTCTAGTATCTTTGTTTCCGGGTGGCGTCCCTTTATAGGTTGGACATGTGGACTAGGAATGTTCGGTAACTTTATTACAATTCCATTTTCTAACTTTGTATTAGCTCTTATAGGTTATGACATTGTTGTACCTCTTGTACCATTAGAAACTATGATGCCAGTGCTTATGGGTATGCTAGGTTTAGGTGCTATGAGGTCATTTGAAAAGACTCGTCCTAAATGATTGCTGAGATAAGTGCAATTGTTGCAGGTGTCAACATGGCTACGTCTGCTATTAAGCAAGCAGCAGGTGCCGCAGATGACTTGTCTACTATAGGAGTTTTTCTAGGTAAGCTAGGAGGAGCAGAGGTAGAGCTTGCTAAGGCTCAGAATGCTGGTAATCTCAATGAAGGTGATGCTATCAAAGCTGCGTTGGCTCGTAAGCAAATTGCAGACACTATGCAAGAAGTTAAAGATTTATTTACATTATCTGGTAACGGACATCTGTATCAACAGTGTATGCAAGAGATGGCAAATGCAAGAAAGGCTAAACAAGATGAGCTTGCAAGGCTTGCACTGCTTAAAAAGAAGCGGTACAAAGAACTACGTCAGATAGGAATGATAGTGTTATTATGTTTAGCACTAGTACCCGCAGTAGTGGGTGGTATTATTTATATGTTAATGAATAGGTGAAACATGGCAGATAAAAAGAAAACTAAATCTAAAGTAAATGAGGCAGGTAATTATACTAAGCCTACTATGAGAAAGAACTTGTTTAACAAGATCAAGGCAGGGACTAAGGGTGGTAAGGCTGGTCAGTGGTCAGCACGTAAAGCTCAGATGCTTGCTAAAGCTTACAAGGCAGCGGGTGGTGGGTACAAGTAATGGCACTCAAGAAATCTCAGAAGTCTTTAAAGAAGTGGACTAAGGAAAAATGGGGAACTAAGTCAGGTAAACCATCAACACAAGGAGGGAAAGCAACAGGTGAAAGGTATCTCCCGAAGAAGGCTAGAGAGGCTTTATCAGCAAAGGAGTACGCTGCTACTTCCAAAAAGAAAAGAGAAGACACAAAGAAAGGAAAGCAGCACAGTA
>CERP01016584.1_pt1 | contig 11620 bp, 13 predicted proteins | sample 530801 | NCBI WGS metagenome assembly CERP01 (sample SAMEA2620991, study PRJEB7988) | marine metagenome | biome: marine biome (ENVO:00000447); feature: surface water layer (ENVO:00002042); material: "saline water (ENVO:00002010), including plankton (ENVO:xxxxxxxx)" | depth 5 m | reverse complement strand
ATTACTGACCCTATCAGTCAAGAAGAAATTCATTCTAAGATTATGAGATCAATTGATAAAAAAATACTTCAGAAGGAGAGTAAATAATGAACAACAACTTAGTTTTGTTATGTGGCAAATCTGCTACAGGTAAGTCTGCAAGCTTACAAATGTTAAAAGACCCAGAGGGCGTAATGTATTTGAACTGTGAAAACAACAAAAAATTACCGTTCAGATCTAAATTTCAAGAATTTACTATTACAGACCCTACTGATGTACCTGATGCTATTGATTCAGTGCAAGACAATAAAAAAATACACACTATTGTTATTGATAGTTTAACTTATCTTATGGATATGTTTGAGAGTACTAAAGTGCTTACATCTACAAACACTATGAAAGCATGGGGTCAGTATGCACAGTTTATGAAAAACATGATGGCACAGAATGTAGCTAATTCTAATAAGAACATTATCTTTATTGCTCATACTTCAGATATATTTAATGAATCTGAAATGGTCAATGAAACTATGGTCAAAGTCAAAGGTTCACTTATGAACACTGGCGTAGAAAGCTATTTTAGTACTGTTATTGGTTGTAAAAAAGTACCTCTTAAAAATCTAGAGACTTATAAATCTGATTTATTGTCTTACAATGATGAAGAAAAGCTACTAGAATATAAGTATGTTTATCAAACTAAGTTGACTAAAGATACTGTAAATGAGCGTATTAGAAGTCCTATGAGAATGTGGGATACGCAAGAAACATTTATTGATAACAATCTGCAGCATATACTGGACAGATTGCATGAATATTATGACGAGTAAAAAATTTTCAGATGTAGACTTAATGAAATTCGTTGACGGTGAATTAGAAAATAAGGAGCTGTCAATGGATATCATGGGTGAAGTTATTGCTGGTAACGAAGACGTTAAAGAACGTCTAAAAGTGTATGCAGATACACGCAACATACTTACCAAAAAAGGCAATACTTTACTATTAAGTCTATTAAATTAGGAGACAATTATGTCAGCTTTAAAAATACTATTTAGTACATTAAGTTTTTTATTACTTAGTGTGACTACTGTTAGTGTTGTGTATATAGCACTATGGTTTGAACAATATGAAAGATATATTATTTAGGAGAATACAATGAATTTACAAGTTTTAAAACTTAGAGATCTAATAGAAAGTCCTAAAGGAGTACCAGATCCTAAAAATATGCCTGATACAAATAAAATCTATAAGTTACATCGAGTTATTGATGCTGCAGGTAGAACAGTAGGTTATCCTGATGAAATAGAAGTTGTTGTTGAAGTTGAAGAGATAAAAGTATGACAACACTATACAAACTTAAAAGAGATACTTTTTTTAATTGGTATTTTAGAACTAAGTCAAGAGAACACATTGCTAGCTTCTTATCACCTTACTTTATGTCAATAGTACATAAAGATGTACATTTTACTCTTGGTGATTTATTAAAAGATGCTGAAACTGTTCCTTCATATCTACTTGAAGATTATCCAACTGACGCTAAGCCTAATGTTGAAATCGAAAGCAAACTTATTAAATTAATTTAGGAGAGATTATATGAGAAACTTTGAATCATTATGGCGTAAAAAAGAATTAGCACAAAGAAAGATTAATGACACTTTACAGGGTTATAATCTATCAAGTACGGCTAAAGATATTTATATTTTTACAGGTGCAGCACATAGTACATGTATCACTAATATAGTGCATCATAGTCATTTTGCTGACAAATCTTTATCTACAATTAAACGAGCTGTGCTAGAACTTAAAGAACACAATTTACTTATTGAACAGAATATAGATAGTATAAAAGATGACAAACGAGTAACTTGGTTAACAATTAGCGATAGTTAAATTAATGGGTAGAAAGAAAAAAGTTGAAGTAAGTAAACAGTTTGAAGAACAAAAGAAAGAACGTCAAAATCGTATTACTCACACTATTAAAAAGACTATGCAAAATAACGAAGACTTTTGGAAAAAATTTAATAAAGCTTTAAACAAGGAGAAATAATATGCAAGTATCAATAACATTTAATTTTCCTGTAATTAAAGAAGGACTTAAAAAAAGTACTACTCATTTTTTAGATTCATCTAAAAGTGTTTGGGTAGATGTAGATAATCCTACTGATGCAGAATTAGCAAAAGCTATTAAAGACGAAACTATTAAAGGATTACAAGACGATAATAGAGTTTCAACTTTTGAAGTAACAGATTAGTATGAATGTTAAATTTAACATAATACCTGTTCCTGCTAGTAGACCTAGAGTTACAAGATGGTCCACTTACTACGGTAAGAAATATACTAACTTTAAAGAAGAAATGCTTTCTTTAACGTCAGATATTGTATTTACACCTCTTGAGGGCAACATATTTGCTCAATTACAGTTTAATGTCCCAATACCTAAGTCTTGGACTAAAAAGAAAAAAGAAGCTAAGAATGGAGCATATTGCGACAATCATGCTGATATTGATAACTATTGTAAAGCAATACTAGATTCACTCAATGGTGTTTATTATGAAGATGATAAACAAATAGTAATGCTCCAAGCTACAATGCTATGGGCAACAGAAGCTAGTATTGATTGTACTTTTACAACATTAGACTCACATAGTAATGCTAGGTTTGCACCTATGCCACCTATGAGTCCCTTTGGAAATAATTAATGAAATTAACAAAAGAACAACTATGCGAAGCATTAGCTTTAGATTACGCAGATCGAGCTAGTCGTGGTGGATTAAATTACGATGACGCTTATGAACGTTATATCTCTAGATGCAAACAAAGACAACTAAAAGACTTAGAAGACCAGTATAAAGTACAAGGACTTAGTTAAATACATGTTACAATTCACTTGTCTCCCTGAAAGTGTATTTCAGATTTGACTAGTTTTTTACTAAGTGATTCACGGATTTCAACTTAGTCTTGTTCCTAGTCAAATTTTTCAACGGTACGGCTACTATCGCATACACATGTAGCCATTCATAAGTTAGGACATTTATTTTTCGGTACTACATTTAGTGCTTACAGCCGATTAGTCAGTGTCCTAACCTATGGGAGACGCTAGTCCTAGAGGCTAGCAAGGCTACAGCCTGAGTAAGCTAAATAGTCTATATAAAAAGTGCTTATATCTTATTTTCTAACGGTGCTCCGCACCGTATTTAACCGATTTACAGAGGGTTTTGTTACTACCTTTGTAGATCTTTATTCACAGTAACTAAGGGAGATTTGTATTATGGGCAAATTTAGTATGCACGATGATATAAAATTAAAAGAAACTTCACTAGGTGGAGGCTCATATCTATGGGACTCTGGCGTATATAAAACAATAGTAGATATGGCATACTTTGACCAATCAAAAGGCGGAGCTCATTCATTGAATGTGACTTTGTTAGGCGAAGATGGCAAAAAGCTAAAACAAACTATTTGGTTTACTAACCGCAAAGAAGAAGTTCATTTTGTAAACCAGAAGGGTGAGAAAGATTACTTACCTGGATATACACTAGTTAATAACCTAGCTCTAATCATTACAGGCGAAGACATCAATGAGGCTTTCGACAAGAGTGAGAAGAAAATGGTTAACGTCTATGACTTTAATGAGAAGAAAGAAAAACCTACAGAGAAGAGCGTTGCTACTTCTTTATTAGGTAAGCAAATTAAAGCCGCAGTCCTGAAGCAAACTGTCAATAAGAGAGTTAATGACGGTAGTGGTACTTATGTAGACTCTGCTGAAACTAGAGATGAAAATCAGTTGAAAGAATTTTACTTTCCAGATTCTGATTTGACTGTAGTTGAAAAAGCTAAAGATGCTACTGAAGCATTGATGATGCCTAAATGGGCAGAGCGTAACACAGGCAAGACTCTTAACAGAGTTAAAGAAGTTACTGGTTCTACATCTGCAGCTGCAAAGCCAGCAGGTAAGAAGTTATTTAACTAAGGGGGTACTATGATTATTAAATTAAACAACAAAGATATTCATGGTGCTATCCGAGGTTTACTACAGGATCAGAACATTATTGATAGTTATACTGAGATAGATACTACTATTACAGTAGGTAGAGGTGCTAATGCAGGTGTAACTGCAGAAGTGACTATACTAGATAATGGTTCTGACCCAGTTGCAGAAACTACTAATAAAACACCAAGTCCTAAACCGTCTAGTGCTTTATTTACTGATGATGAAGTTTCCGAAGAATCTTAAACTTATAGCTGGTACGACAGGGTTTACAGTGCTTATTATTGCAATCTTAGCCCTGTCTATTGTGGCTATACCTATACTAGCAGTCATATTTATTATGTTTGTAGTATATTTTATTGTTCGTTTAATGTTATATGAAGTAGACGAAAAAGAAAAAGATGACGGTAACCCATTTACTTAACCAAGTCCTAAGCTTTCACCACTTAGTATTTCTAATCCAGGTAACATAACAATCTCTTCTATTACTTTTAATGGTCCTCCTGTACTAGGAAAGAAGTTACCTGTTAGAATACTTGATTCCATAATTGATTCAATATCCAATCCTAACATAGTATTACCTACATACAACATACCGATATTTAAAGGTTTTTCTTTTGCTATATTAAATGTAGCACGTTGAATTCTTAACCAGTATTTAACAAAAAATAACAAACCGATATCGTTACCGTATTGTAAGTATCTATTAAGCGGTTGATCGTAATTCACAAACGTTTCAACCATTTGCTTAAATGCTTTATTTTCATCCATGTTTTTAACTTCTATAGCATGGCTGTACATAGCATATCGAGCAATAAAATCACTTGCTTGCGTAAGATGCATCATTGTCTTAAACAAAGCAGTCTCTTCGCCAATATAAGCTTGGTTAGCTAATTTAACGGCTTTTCCTTTAAATCTATTGTCAAATTTTTTACCTATCTTAGTATTTCTAAGTGTATTCATTGTTTGATGACGATAAGTAAAATCATTTTTATTAATATCTTCAGTAATAGAGTTAAACAACCCCATATCCATAAGCTTAGCTACTTTATTATCATTTAAACTTTTTATTATGATTTTTTTGTCATTTTCAATTTTAGGATCATTACGTAAACTAGGATTACCTACTTGTTTTAATTCAAGTAACTGTAGTTTTTTGTGTTCTTTTTGATAACGTTCTAATTCTTTAAAACCTTCTCTCCATTTTTTAAGTAAATATGTAGGAGGAATGCCGTAAATCATTGAAGTCATAAAATTACTTACAATGTTAAATCCTAATACAGCAGGAATTTTAATTACAATGTTTACTTTTGAAAGTGCAACAAGTTCAAACATCATTTTTTCTGCTATCTTAATTTGTTTTTGTATTTTTTTGTTACTTCTAATTATTGGTGCATTACCTATACTTGGCATCTTATAACCAAATACAGTATCTAAAAGTTTTCTTTCTACATAAAAAGCAAGCTTTTTGTCTTTGTTCTTTTTTGCCAAATCTAAAATATGATTTCGTGCATCTCTTGGTAATACATTAAAGTATTCTTCTCTATTTTCACCTTCTAATAAATTTATATACTTTTGTGGTTCTTTGTCATAATTAAGAGTAGTGTGTGTATCTAATAAATCAATAGCTTCTCTGTTAATTTTTTCTGATGAAGCTTTATCTAAAGAATGACTGTACATAGTCGGCAATACTTGATCAAAAGCAAGTTCTTGTTCTAATATCTTTTCTTTAAACACATGATTCATATGTATTGTGTAATCAACAATTTCACCTTTTTCATTAAGAAGAGGCATCATTGTGTGATAGTTATCTAATGTGTTTTGTTTTTTTGTTTGTTGTTCTTTAAATCTTCTAAATAATAAATTAATTTGTCCTTCAGTTGCAGGATTTCTACTCATTATTTCTTTAAACGAGCTACCTGCAAAATGTTTTGAAGTTACTGAAGCAATACCTTTAGTTCTCATAGCATCAGGTAAATTACGATTTACATAAATACCATATTGACTGTCATTAACACCTGTAATTGTTTCAAATCCTGAAATAAACTCATAATCAGCTTCTTCCATTAATTTCTGTGTTTCTGCATCTGTTCCTGCAAATTCTATTTGAATATTTGGGTTTGTAATATCAGCTATATAACCTTTAGATACTAAAGCTAATCCAACAATTTTATTTCCTGCATCATCAGTTTTAGTAAAGTTTTGTTCAAGAGCATTCTCTTTAAATGCAATATGATGATAAATAGTATTAGTTATGCCGTTATGATCTTTATCAAGCTTAAATTCTCTATTTACTACATTTTTAATTTGATTTTTAGTATAAGGCTCTACGTGATTTCGTAATGCTAATAATGTTATGTATATATCTAAATCTTCAACAGTTCCTTTTGGTTTACTTGGATTTGTATCGTATATTACATGAGCATTTTTAAACTGATTAGTATTAAATTGATTTCCTACCATCATCCATTCTGCTAAAGATTTTGTTTGTGTAGCATAATGATTATCATTTTTAATATCTAAATCTTTAGCATATTTAGTTATTTGTTCATCTAAATAAGTATCATCATTTAATAACCGTATAGCATCTTCCATGCTATAAGTTTCTGTAGCAACTAAAGTAGAAAAATCTGATTTAAACAATACTCTTGTTATTGCTTCTTTTTCTTCTTTTGTTAAAGAATCTAAATCTTTGAATTCATTTAACAAAGATTCTCCAGTTAATTGTTTGTATTGCCTACGAGCTACATCTACTTCTTTTTGTGACTTATACAGTAATCTAATAAAGTCTTCATTTACACCACCAAATGCATCTGCTTTTAATGATGCTAAATTTTGTTTTAAACCTGGTTTAAAGTTTTTAAATGCAGCATCTAAATATCTTTGTACTTTAGGATTGTCATTGATAAACTTACCGTAGCTAGATGTCATTAATACGGCTAACTTACTGTCGTAAAGTACATTTGCAAAAAAGTTATTAATCTTTCCGTCTTTTGTTAGTTTATCAACACCTTTAATATACTGGTCTGACCCAAATTTAACACCTCTAGATACCATATCTTTAAGAAAAGTAGAAGCTGCTTCATTTGCTTTATCATAATCTTTAGCAAAGTTTTGACGTTGTAGTATGTTTCTAACTTTACCTGCTTGAGAATGGCTAGCGTTAACCATTTCTTTAGTTATTTGAAAAATTTCCTTATCTAATGTTCCAGAAATAGGTTTCTTTTGCATAACATTAACAAAACGTTTAACTAGTTCTGTAAAAAAGTCTATTATTTTTTCTAATACATGAGCATCACTTTCTTTATTCCAAAGCGGAACAACTTTAGCTGGTATTTTGCTTAACTCTCTTACTAGATGTTTGTTAGTTAATGAATAAGCTAAGAATTCATCTAATATAAATTCAGATTTTTTTGGACCAAATAAGTAGTTATATTGTTCTTTAGCTGCTGCTATTTCTGTTTTTGCATCTGTTAATGTAATAATATTACCGTCAGCATCTTTATGTAAGAATATCTCATAAGGACGATCCATTTTTTCTAATTCAGCTTTAACAGAGTTTCTTATTCTTGTTATATCATCTCTAAAAGAAGCATTTTTTGCTAATGGGCTATTAGTTATTATATGAATTAGTTCGTGTACATAAGCTTCTTGAGCAGTCTGTTCTGAAAAACTTGAAGGTTTTTTGTTATTAAGAACTACGCTTATATTTTTATTTTTTAAACTTACTGCACCAAATGCTTTAACATCTGCTGCAAATAGCTCAACAGACACATTATCTAAGGCATTACCTGTCGGTAAGATAATCTCGTCTAGAACACGCTGTAAATGGCTTTCTTGAGTACTTTGTTCCTCTTTAGTAGGATAGTAACTCTTAAAGTGATTACTAAGCTTATTAAAGATATTTTGAGCTGTATTAGCTACTGAGTCAGTATCCCACAAAGCTTTCATTTCAATATCTAAATCGTTATCTAATGAATATAACTCATCACTATCTTTTGGCGAGCTTTCTTCATTGTTTTCAAGATTTTTTAATATTTCAATATTTTCATTTAAATCTTTACCGTCTTCACCAAAAGCTAAGTCACCTGTTCCTACTAATACAAGTCTTTCACTAGGTCTTGAAGTAGCAACATACAATGCTTGCATTTTAGCTAACCATTGTGGTGGTCCAATAGTCCCCATAAAATTTTCATAATCAGCATATACAGTTTTATAAGTACTGCCTTGTGCTTTATGAGTATTAATTAAATAAGCTGCTGCAACTTCACCTGAAGTTATTTCAGGTATTACTTTTTTTCTAGCTGACCATTGAGCTGTTGGAGATAACTGTCTTTTTATAACTTCAATAGTTCTAGGATGTTCAAAAACTACACTATACTCCATGTCATTATCATCTTTAACTTGTAATATCCTTACAGGTACTTTATCAAAGTATCTACCATAATCTCCAGTTGTTTGAGCAGTTACTACTGTATCAACTAATTCTTCAATAACTACTACTTCTTGACCATTTGTTAATTCTGTTGAACGTTCTGTTTTATTGTCTTTTACAATAACAGCAGTATCACCAATTACTATACGTTCACCTTTTATAAACGGTAACGCTTTTAAATCTCCTGAATTTTTTACATTAGGAAATAATTTTTCTCTTATTCGTGAACGTATAGAGATAGTACGTTTATTAGATTCTTTGTTATAGTGTATGTATTTGACATTAGCAGGATCTTTTTTATATTCTTCTACAAATTTATCTAATGTTTCATCTGTTAAACCATAACGATCAGTACCTTTCATATAATGTACACCTTCGTGTTTATTATTTTCTGGTACTTTTGGTAATATAAAACCTGAATCTGTATTTCTAAATAATTTAGGGTTTTGAAAAATCCATTCAATAGTATTTGCAAGAATGTCAGTAATACCTAAAATAGGCGATTCTTCACCTTGTCGCATACGTTTAGTTAATTTAACATAATTATCTGGATTAATGCCTAAATTAGCTTTGTTGTTAAAGCCCATTACATTATCAAATATTGTAGATAATCCGATGTTACTTTTACTGTCTTCAATAGGAGGTAATTGAACGTTATCTCCCATAAAAATAATTTTTAAACCTAATCCACCTTCATTTTTACTTTTAGTTAATTGAACTAATTGTATAGCTTGTTGTTCAGTAACCATAGATACTTCATCAACTACTATTAACTCTACTCCTTGTGCTTCAAAGTTTTTTAAATTTTTTGCATATTTATCAACACTTTGTATAAACTCATATTCTCTTTTTTCACTGTTCCATTTTTTCTCTAATCCTAATAAACTAGCAAGAGTCATGTAATCGCCAGCTGAACCTTGAGTAATTTCTTCAATTACTTGTAAAGCTTTATGTGTAGGTAAAGCTATAATAACTCCGTTTTTGTCTACTTTTAATTCATCTAAAGTTTTATCAACAATAGTAGTTTTACCTGTTCCACCTCTACCTGCTAAGACAAACATCTTTTCATCAGATTGCCACCATTCTTTCATTCTATTAATAGCATTCGTTTGACCAGCATTGGTAAATACATCATTACCTTTGTCATCTTGGAATAATACGTATGGGTCACCTTCAGTAGCTTCTTCTTGTTCAGCTGGTCCTACTTCTTCAGTTAGTTCTTCGGGCTCGGCTTGCTGAGTTTCTTCTTCTATTTCTGTAGTAGTAGCATCTTCAGGATCTACCTGGCTCTCTGCTATCTCTTGTTCAGGCTTAGTTACTGTTTCAGCTTCTACATCTATACTAGCACCAGCTTTAATACTTTCTATCGTTTCTGAACCATTTTCAATTAATTTCAAAGATTCAGGTAAATACATTTGACTAATAGTTGCGTTTTTTAACCAACTATCTTTTATAGTTTTTCCGTCTTTATCTTTTGTACCAAAAGCTCTATTAAGTAACATTCGCATATCTTTAACACGTTTAATTTCTTCATTAAAAGTGTCTTCAAGTGTTTGAAAGCTTAATGCATCGTATTCTGCTTGTAATGCGTCTGATTCAGAAGTTTTTTCTATTAAATCAAGTAATCCTTTTGCTTGATAAGAAGGTTCATAAATTACTTTACCGTCTTCTTCTTTACCTTCTTTATAAATTTTTTCAATAGCTTTAAGGTCACCAGGTTCAATTGCAGATTTAACATCAATTAAACGTTTAAGGGCTGTTTCTAACATACTATATGTAAGCCCACTTTCTCTAAATCCTTCGTTATAGTTCGTATTATTACTATAAGCTGTTTCAATATCTGACATTGCAGCATCAAATATAGTTAACACATTAGGATTTTCAAGGATTAACTTACCTATAAGAACTGAGTCAGCATTTTGGATGTAGTTAGTATAAGCACTAACTCCTGGTGCAACATATTTACGTGCATTGGCATGAGAATCTAATGAATAAGTATCATCTGTTACATTTTTTCCGTCTTTGTCTTTAATAGCTTCAAACTTATAACCATTTTTAAGTATCATCGGAAATACTTTTCTAGGTACAGGTATTACTACTCTACCTAAATCTTGATTACCATCAATTCTTGCAGTTTTAATAATTTGTAATGGTGTATCAGGATCTGACCATTCACCATAAATCAATGGCATATACTTTAAAGCTAACTTATCTGCTATTGCTCTTTCAACTTCTAAAGGAACTAATTTTGATGGAGAGTTTTTAAATGCTGCAGTTCTTTTATAGTCTTTTATAGCTCGATCAAAATAAAACATAAAACTAGTATATTGCCACTCACCACTTTGAATAATAGCATTTCTTGCTTTTTCAAGGGGTTTAGTAAACTGACCTAATGCTGTAGTTATTGCAGGAGTAAATATTGCTTGATACGCTAATTCTATACTTTGTACTTGTTTTTTGTTAAATACTCTAGTTCTTAAATCACCTTTTTTAAGTTGATTAGGTAATCTTGCAGCAGCACCTGGAATAAATTGGTCTAAAGCTTCTACATAAATAGTAAATTCATTTAATATTGTTTTCTTTTCTCTAGTAGTTTTAGCATTATCAAACTCTACCTGGAATTCTGCTAATTTATTATTAATTGTAGGAATAGCATCAGCTGCTAATGCACTAATAATTCTTGCTATTTCTGCACCATATCCACTAATCATTAATGGATTCTTAGCTAAGTTTCTACCAAATTTAGTTATTTCTCTTGTTAATATGCCTTCATTATCTTTTTCAGTCCAAATTTCACCATGTACTATATCTAATGCTGCAATCTGTTCTTTAGTAATTTCATTAACCCATTCTAGTTTTTCTTGATTAATAGTATCTAAAGCGCTTTTTTTACTTAAAGTATCTTTAATAAAGAAAGCTAAAGTTTGATAAACGTCTAACTTACCTGATTTAATGAATTTCTCCATTGTCATACCAGGTTCAATAAATACACCAATGCGGGCTAATGAATCGACTAATGATGCTACTGTTTCATCATCACTAAGTTCTTTACCTTTTGAATCTAGAGGTACGCCTAAGAGTTGTAACTGAGCAATAGCATAACCATTAGTAATACCGTCTGTTTCAATTCCTAATGATTCTGATTTAAATGACCCAGTAGGTTTATAACTAGTTAAAGAAGCTATAGCTTCTATTACATGAGCGCTAGCATCAATACCTT